>ERZ772973.918-NODE-918-length-11899-cov-11.1998_pt1 | contig 11899 bp, 10 predicted proteins | sample MGYA00580672_ERZ772973 | MGnify/ENA primary metagenome ERZ772973 (study PRJEB29015, sample SAMEA2737938) | human oral metagenome | biome: human oral; feature: human-associated habitat; material: dental | place: China | collected 2152 ... | reverse complement strand
TTTCTAGTGGGCAGAGCGGCGTGTTTGTCGAACAGCTGCACTACATTGCACCGAGTATTGATCAGCAGCTACTAACTTTTTTGGTTCGCAAAGGTGCACACATCTTCGCTTATTTCGTGCTGGGTATTTTGACGTTTAACGCCTTATGGCGGGTGGATTTAAGCAAGTTCAAATTTAACCACCCAGCTATGCTGTCAATCATTGTTTGCGCACTTTACGCTGCCAGCGATGAGTTTCACCAGTTGTTTATTAGTGGTAGAAGCGGTGAAATTCGCGACATTATCATAGATAGCTGCGCCGCAATGGTTGGAATATTTATAATAAGTATTTTTGTAAGAATGTTGCAAAAAAGTAAAAAATAGAGTATAATATACAAGATATGGTGTCTGAAGTTACTAAAACTACTAAACTAAGCGTCGGCTTGCGAAGAATAGTCGCTGGTATTTTGTTGTTATCGTTCATAGCGCTGGTGGTTAGTGTTTTGCAGGCGGGGATTGTGCCCGAGCGTTATTTGTGGATTGGTTTGCCGATTTATGGGGTGGTGACTGCTGCTATAATCTGGGGATTGGTGAGTAAGAAGCGCTTTGGTAATATCCATACTGGCGTGCTGATCACGCTTGGTGTGGTGGCTTTGGCGATTACTGCTGTGAATATTTACGTTATCAGTACGGCGCGAGCTTTTGATAGTTTGACGTCTTCAGTGCAAAGCAGGAAATCGTCGTATGTTGAATATGTGATTGCTGCCTATAAGGATCATAATACGTCGCTTAGTAATGCTCAATCGGTCGGGATGCTTTCTGCTGATCCGCTTTATAATAAAGTGACTAAGGCAGTCAAGGATGAAACTTCTGCCAATCAACAAGCGCTGGATAGTTTGGCTGAACTTAAGAATAAACTCGAGTCAGGCGATCTGCAGCTGGCAACTATTCGCAAGGCTAATATGCCAATTATCGAAGAAGCTGATAAAACTTTCCACGATAATTTGGTAGTGTTGCAGACTATTCGCGTGGAAGGGGAGGCTGCGAAGCAGTCTTCGGCGATTAATGTTGATAAGCCATATGTTCTTTACATCAGCGGCATTGATACGGCTGGCAAAATATCTACCGTATCGCGTAGCGACGTCAATATATTGATGGTGGTTAATCCAGCCAAACATTCGATTCTGCTGGTAAATACGCCGCGCGATTATTATGTGCAACTGCACGGTACGACGGGCTTGCGCGATAAGCTGACGCATGCCGGGGTGTACGGCGTTGATATGTCGGTGAAGACATTAGAGGATTTGTATAGTATTAATATTCAGCACTATATCCGCATCAATTTCACTTCTCTGGTAACTCTGATCGACGCTATTGGTCCAATTGAAGCTTATTCAGACTATGATTTTAAGTCTTATCATAAGGGGTATAATACACTGAACAGCAAGCAGGCTCTGGAGTTTTCGCGTGAACGTTACAGCTTCCAGGAAGGCGATCGCCAGCGCGGGCGCAACCAGCAGCACGTTATCGAGGCGATTATCGCCAAGTTGTCGCGTACCGAAAACGCCGTGAAATTACCGCAGATTGTCGATACTATCCGCAACTCCATCGAGACGGATTTATCCGAACAGTCGATCAAGGCGATCATCTGCAAACAGCTTGACGATATTCATCCATGGAAAGTCGAATCGACTAACGTCGACGGCGCAGGCGCCATGGAGCCAACTTACAGCTACAGCGGTACGCCGCTTTACGTGATGATTCCGTCCAATGAATCGGTTGATACTGCCAAAGCGAAGATTTCGGCATACTTACAACAATAATTAATACCACTTTACTTTCTGCATTAGGCTGCTTATTGTAACAATGTGCAATAGGCTATTTCACAGCAGATTCTGGTTTGATAGCCCTTTTCATACAGCTAACGATAACTTTGCGCGTGCGCTGGCGGATAGCGTGAGTGGCAGTAGTTAGCGAATACAGTGTAACTCGCTGATTCTTTTCGGCAATGTGCTTTAGATTCTTTTCGACGATAAACGGGTCTAGTTTGCCGTAAATAATATCGGTGTCGATGCGTGTTTCAGCCAATTTGCGGCTAGCGTTTTGGCTAATAATACCAGCTAACAGCGTATCGCGAAAGGCGCTAAAATTATCCTGGGTCAGTTGTGTCTCTGAGAAGCCGGCCAGCCCCAATTTAGAGTATAGATCGTAGCCCGCCACTACCGCCTTGGGTGTTTTTAGCGCTTGGCGATAGATTTCACGTAGTAGATTGTCCTGGCGTAATCGCGCCGCGCCTGTCTGAGAGCTATCACGGTAAATCGGTGGCGCCACCAAGATACAGCGCTTAACGATACCCTTATACATACTAGCGAACTCAATCGCCACCAGCGAGCCAAACGAATGTCCGACCAGCACTACCGGACCGCTCAAGCCATTCGTCAAGCAGGTAGCCAGCAGGTGGCGGGCTTGTTCGCGGGCACTATACATTCGCCGTGTTTGCGCCAGATAAGAATCGCCGTGGCCCAACAAATCAACTACGATATAGTTGCAATTAGCTGGTACGTTCTCAATAAAAGGTTGCCACAACTCACCAGTATCCGCCAGACCGTGAACAAAGACATAAGTCACCGCGAATGGCCGCCGCAAACGTTTATAACGGACGCGCAATCGATAGGGAACATGCAGCATCTTGTGCAGGATTTGATCGCGGAACTTGCGTTTAGCCGCCATCAACGCCTACTTGTCCAATTCTTTCAAGCGAGCAATTCGCGCCTCGGTCGACGGGTGAGTCGAGAAGAGAGCTTGCAAGCCGCCCAGCGAGAACATATTCGAAAACATTAGATGAGCTAAAGCTTCTTGGCTTGGCGATGGTGCAATCGGCGGTACGCTAGCTTTCCAGTTTTCTAGCTTCATCAGCGCCGACGCTAAATCATCGCCAGTACCGAGAATGCTGTGACTATACTGATCGGCCGCATACTCGCGGCTGCGCGATACTGCCATCTGGATTAACATCGCAGCGATTGGTGCCAAAATTAACGAGGCAATCATCGCAAAGACATTACCGCCGTCATCGTCGTCCGACGATCCGCCGAACAGGAAAGCCAGCTGCGCCAGATAACTAATCGCACCCGCCAGCGTCGCTGCGATGGTCGAGATTAGCATGTCGCGATGTTTGACATGACCTAATTCGTGCGCCAAAACCGCCCGCAGTTCATTCTCATCCAGAATGTCCATGATACCAGTCGTCACCGCTACGGCAGCATGCTGCGGCGAGCGGCCTGTCGCGAAAGCGTTAGGAATCGGTGTCTCTACGTAATAAAGCTTTGGCATCGGCAAATTCGCTTGGGCTGCTAACTCGCGGACGATACGCTCGACCTGCGGGTAACGATTGCCCAGCGGTTGGGCACCCTGCATCTTAATTACCAGCGACGAACTGAAAAAATACATGAAAAAGTTAGACACCGCCGCTAATCCTAATGCTATCAGCATACCTTGCTGGCCGCCAAACACATAGCCAACCATCATGAACAACCCTGTCAGAATTGCCATAAGTAGGGTAGTTTTGAAAATCTGCTTCATATCTGCAGCTTATTATAGCAAATTGCCTTAAAGCTATCTTAAAGAACGTACCAGAGGGTTGCAGCAAAACGGCTTGTCGATATATACTAATCATAAGCAACTCTAAATTAGGGGGCATCACGTCTAACTATATTGATCGGTTTTGGCATCACCGCGCCAGCGAAGCAATTATGCTCATCCTCGCTGTTGTAGCTGGATTGTTTGCTTGGTCTATTGGCGGTGGAAAATCTCCAGAAGACCCTTTGTACGTGTCTATACTACCGGGCTCGTTAGCCGCGATTGCTTTTGTAATTACTTTGATATCATATTTTGTTGTTAAACGAAACTTTTACCAATCGCTGCTAATTAATTATATCTTGTTGACTGCAACGGGCTGGCTGCTAGTTTTTGCCTCTAGCAATCAAGGAGCGCCGTATCTAGCATTATTTGCAGTAGTCATCGCTGTCGGGCCACTACTCGGGACTTACGGCCTATTGACAGCTGTCATCGCCGCTGCGGCTGCGGTGGCGGAGCGTTTTATTATTGAACAGACACCCTTGAGATCATTAGCAGCATTGGCTATGATGCTATTTACACCCTTACTAGCTGCAAGTTTACTGTGGCTGCGCCGACATCAATCTATTGGCGCTAGCGAACCAATCCGCGAGAGTTTAGCTACCGTGGCTGGCCCTCAAGCTTCTGACATTGTTATCAGCGCTATCGGCGACGGGGTAGTAGCCGTCGATGCGAAGGGTATCATCACCTTGATCAATCCAGCAGCCCAGCAGCTAGTTGGCTGGGGTAATCAAGACGCCATCGGCTTGTCGTACAAATCAGTCATCAGGCTGATGGACCAGGACAATAATACCATCAAAGACAACGATAACGGCGACATCATTGCTCGCGTCCTCAACACCAACAACCCGCTCAAAACTGACGATTTCAAGATCAAGACTCAATCTGACAAAAATTTTATGGCTAGCATTTCAGTTAAGCCAATCAGTAACAAACATAACGACGGCGCAGTGATCGTCTTTCGCGATATCACCGCCGAGCGCAGCGACGAGCGCCAGCGCGCCGAATTCATCAGCACCGCTAGCCACGAGATGCGTACACCAGTTGCCAGCATTGAGGGTTATCTCGGCCTAGCACTTAACCCGCAAACCGCCACCATCGACACGCGCGCTCGCGGTTATATTACCAAAGCGCATCAATCAGCCGAGCACTTGGGCCGGCTTTTTCAAGATTTGCTCGACATTAGTAAAGCCGATGATCACCGCCTCAGCAACAATCCAAAAATCGTTAATGTCATCGACTTCATCAAAGATATCGCCGACGGATTAACACCGAAGGCTGAAGAAAAAGGCTTAAGTGTCAATTTCGTACCATCGACTAGCGATGTTTCTAGCAAGGAGGTCCAAAGCCGCCGGATCAACCCGATTCTATATGCTAACGTCGATAATGACCACCTCCGCGAAATCGTCCAAAACTTGATTGAAAATGCCATCAAGTACACGCCGTCGGGCAGTATCACCGTTGACGTAACTAGCAACAACGACCAGGTGACGATAAGTGTCGCCGACACTGGCATCGGCATCCCGCCAGAGGACGTTGGCCACCTCTTCCAGAAGTTCTACCGCGTCGATAACAGCGACACCCGTCAGATAGGCGGTACTGGGCTGGGCTTATACCTGTGCCGGCGACTAGCCGAAACTATCGGCGGGCGGTTGTGGGTTGAAAGTGAGTACCAGCATGGCAGTACATTTTTCTTGGCTATTCCACGAGTTGATCATGTTGCTGCCACTTTTCTAAATGATAACAGCGAAACCGAAAATAACGCCAGCATTGACAAATTGTCGGCCGAAGATATGCTAGCTAGCAATGCGCCAGAAATTCTAGCGGTTGCGCCAGCGGCTGCCGAGTTTGAGCAAACGCCGCTAGACGCACCAACACCAACAGCTCCGACTCAGACCTTCACCGATACCAGCTTACTCAACTATTCGCCGCCGCCAGCACCTAAACCAGACGATTTAAACCAAAACGCGGCCAATACAACCAAGCAATTTACCAACACGCCGCTTAGCGATATTGAAGCTGCACCAGATAAATACGCCGAACAATTGCGCAACGAAATCAGATTAAACGTCCCGCCGCGGCGAAATTAAAACTATAGGGTATAGCATTTTTAAACCATAACCGTTAAAATAGGGGTAAGATGACAAAAATATTACTAGTAGAAGACGACAAAAGCCTCAGCGAGATTTATAGCGTACGGCTGCGCGCCGAGGGCTACGACATATTATCTGCCAGCGACGGCGAACAAGCCTTGGCGCTTGCCATCAAAGAAGTACCCGACCTAATAATTAGCGACGTTATGATGCCGAATATCAGCGGCTTCGACATGCTGGATATCCTACGCAGCACCACCGAGACACGCGGTATTCATGTCATTATGATGACTGCTCTGTCAAGTGATGAGCAGCGCCAACGCGGCATGGCGCTCGGCGCCGACCGCTATCTAGTCAAATCGCAAGTCGGCATCGAGGACGTCGTTCGCACCGTCCACGAAGTTCTCGGCGACGCCTCAGTACCGGCCGACACGCCAGCGCCTCTTGTCAACGAGCCAAAACGAGCTACTATTGAACCTGGTCCTAGCGCTAGAGCAACGGAGCCAGCGCCAGCTAACAATTCTCCAGAAAAAACTGAAAGCGATAACATTAAAGCGAACGAACTAAATCCAAGCCCCGAAACTCCGGGGGGCCCAGCTTCTAGTTCTAATCCAGCAACCAACTCGGCCGCTCCAACACCGGCTAACCCAGCGCCGACCGATACGGCGGCAGCTACCGTTACAACGATGCCTGCCAGCACTACCGCAGCGACAACTCCAACCGCCCCTCAACCAGCGCAGCCAGAACCAGCAGCTAGTCCCGCGGTTCCATCGGCACAGCAGCCAAATCCGCTAGTTGCCGCACCGCGCGAAACTCCAGCAGCTAGCGCGCCTGCCGCCGTCACTAATATCCCAGTCACTACTCCGGCTAATCCAGTGCTCAGCCAAGCTGCACCCGCAGCCACTTTGCCGCCGCCAGCTAGCGCAGCAACTGCGCCGAGAACTAGTACTTTGCCGCAGCCAATCGCGCCATTTTCAACTAACCGGCCAGGTTCGTCAGGCCGAGTAATCCAGCCAATCACCCCAACTGATCAAGAACCAATTGATTACACTGCTCGCATGAGCGAGGAGCTAGCTACCTACCAAAACCTTAACACTATCCCGGCGCCACAGGCCAATCCTACGAATGTGTTCCCTCAGGCCGCACCAGCAGCAACCCCTGCGGTCGCAGCCGCGCCAACTCCAGCGCCAGCTGCACCCGAGCCAGCTTCTATAGCAACAAACTCAGCGCCATCAGTAGCGCCGACTTCACCGTCTGCCAGTACTACCGCAGAGGTAACTCCAACCACCCCTCAACCAGCACAGCCAGAACCAGCAATCACTCCTACTGCACCAGCGTCGACTATACCTCACATAATGCCAGGCCCAGCCGCAGTTGCTACGCCAATCAGTAATATGACCGCATCAGCTAGTGGCGCTTTGAATAATCCTTCCGCGCAGCCTGCGCTTAATGCCACACCGCCAGCCGCACCAGCTATACCAGTACCAAACACTAGCGCACCAGAGCCAGCTGCACCATCAGCAGCACCAGTCTCTTCCGATGAAGCCGGGTTAAAGTTTGAAGAAACCGCAATTTCCTCAAGCCAACCAAAATAATCGTCTTATGGTAAGCCAAAAATCAGCTAGTGGCACCAAAACGATTCGCCTCAATAAATTCTTAGCACTCCAACTCGGCATCTCGCGGCGCGAAGCCGACAATCTCATCTCGACAGATACCGTCACTATCAACGGTAAGCCAGCGACGCTTGGCACCCGTCTATCGCCAACTGACACCGTCAAAGTCGCTGGCCGCGACATCAGCTCTCATGCTATCAAGAAAGTCTATATCGCTCTCAATAAACCAGTTGGTTACGTTTGCTCGCGGCGCCAGCAGGGCCACGCGCCGACAATTTATTCACTATTGCCGCGCGATTTGCATCGTCTCAAGCCAGTCGGCCGCCTTGACAAGGATAGCTCTGGCTTGATTCTGTTGACCAACGACGGCGATTTTGCTCACCGCATGACCCACCCGAGTTTTCACAAGACTAAAATTTACAAAGTCCGACTCAACCGACCGCTTGAGCCGCTGCACCAGCAGATGATTAGCGATTTTGGCGTCAACCTCGAGGACGGCCACAGCCAGCTGGCTCTAGAGCGCCTCGACGATAGCCACCTCAACTGGCAAGTCATCATGAGCGAAGGCCGTAACCGCCAAATCCGCCGCACCTTTGCCGCGCTCGGCTACACCGTCGTGCGACTGCACCGCGTACAATTCGGCAATTATTCGCTTGGCGACATGGAACGAGGGGAGTGGCAAAGCATTTCTGCTAGTTAACAAATTAAGTTGTCTTACTATACCTATTTTGGATTATAATAAATACTATGTGTATGCCAAATCCCGACCCAACTCCTCATTACCAACTGACCAACCACGCCAACGACTCAATATCTTGGTTGTTCAACCCGCTACACAAGCGCACATTATGTTTTGACGAGAATAGTAGTTTTTACTCTGTAGCCAGCGCACCGAGAACAATCTCGTTTGGACCGCACGCTGAATACGGCATTGATGTCTGCGCCCTTGGTCTTGAGATAATAATTATCGCAGCCTGTTTCGTTGGCTGGCGAAATTTGCGGCGTTCAAAACATAAGAATAATGCTAAATCCTCCGCGTCGCGTAAGGCTTTCGCCGAATGGATATTTCTAGTAGCGGGCGGACTATTCTTGACGGCAGTATTACTATCGACACTGCATAACGCCATTTCAATCGGCTTATTGTAAATTCTGCTATACCGCTAGCGCTCGCCAAATCAACTCACCTCTGTTATAATCAAGTTAATTATGGCAACCAAACTTCCTACCGTCGCTATTATCGGCCGCGCCAATGCTGGTAAAAGTTCGCTATTCAACCGCATCATGCGTTCGCAGCAAGCTATTGTTGCCCGCGAAGCCGGCACTACTCGCGACAATGTCATCGGTAAAGCGTCATATCAAGGCCGTGAATTTTGGCTAGTTGATACCGCCGGTCTCAAACCTGCCGAGGACGAATTCGAAGCCAGCATCCAAGACCAAATCACCGAGGCCGCCGAAGCCGCCGACGTCATTCTTGTGGTCGTCGACAGTACCAAATACCCTAGCGACGAAGACCGCCGCGTCGCCAAAACCGCCCTAAAGAGCCGCAAACCAGTCATTCTCATCACTAACAAAATTGATCTGAAAGGCAACCTACCCGACAGCGAATTTTTGCGTCTCGGTATCAAATCAATCATTCGCACCTCTGCCGAACACAACTCTGGCATCGCCGACATCCTTAGCGAAATTTGCCAGTACATTCCCGCCAAACAACAAGCCGAACCCAGCGAAACTCTCAAAATCGCCCTTATCGGCCGGCCAAACGTCGGCAAGTCTAGTCTGTTTAATACGCTAGCCGGCAAGCAGCAAGCCATCGTTGCCAGCCGCGCCGGCACCACCCGCGACGTCAACCGCGTCCGCCTGCAATACCACGGGCAAGCGATCGAACTGCTCGACACCGCTGGTATCCGCCGCCAAGGTAAGCAAGAGATCGGCATCGAGAAGTTCAGCGTCCTGCGCACCCTCGCCGCTATCGAAGAGGCTGATGTCTGCTTTTTGCTAATGGACGTCAATGAGTTGAACACCGCTCTCGACCAAAAGCTAGCTGGTATTATCGCCGAAGCAGGCAAGGGGCTAGCCATCGTCGTTAGCAAATGGGACATCGCTCTCGGTAAAGACGCCTACACCCGTGACGCGCTGGCGCCAAAAATCTCGGCGCAATTCGACTTTACACCGTGGGCGCCATTGATTTTCACCAGCTCGGTCACTGGCCAAAACGTTACCAAGTTATTTGACTTGGCCCTCAGCATCAATGCACATCGCCAGCAAAAAACTACTACTCGTAAGCTTAACGATCTCCTGCAGCAATCAATTCAAAAGCATCCGCCAGCCGGCCTGAAAAACACCCACCCGAAGCTGCGCTACATCGTGCAAACCGATACCAATCCGCCATGGTTCGTCATTTACGGCAGCAATTTGAAGTTCGTCCACTGGAGTTACAAACGCTATCTAGAGCGCCAAATTCGCGATGTTTTCGATTACACTGGCACGCCGATCAAACTATCTTTCCGCGACGAAAAACAACTCAAAGCCAACCGCGAACGCGTCGCCCGCGGCCTGGCGCCCGTCACCAAAGCCTACAAACAAGCCAAAGAAAACGAAAAACGCAAATAAACCCGCCCTAAAATTATAAAGCAAGATTATGGAACAGACGGCAAAAATCAAGAGACTCATCACTCTCAACCCGCTACTAGTCTGCTTCGTCGTCTACGCTATCTGCTACTTTTTCCGCCTAATTGAATATCTGGTCTTGCGGACGGACGAAGGTACCCTTGGCGAGAACCTTGTTCACAAGATCGCCGGCATTGCGATAATTTTCATAGTTCTGCGCATTCTCCATCTGCGGTGGCGAGATATTGGGTTTAGGTCCAAACATTGGCTTAAGAATATCGGACTGGGACTGTGCCTTGGCGCCTTCTTCTACGCCATCGCTTACGCCGTTGAGTTCATCATCCTCCACTGCCAAGGGGCCAGCCCTACGCTAAAACTAATCGCCGGTAGCTTTTCTCTCACCAAAAGTAATGAACTCGTCAGCGTCAGTATCGGCTTCGTCATATTGTTCAACATTTTTAATGTATGGATGGAAGAGGGGTTATTTCGTGGACTGTTCGTCCGTATCTTGCAGCATAAATACACCTTTGCTAAAGCCATCCTTGCTAGTGCCTTGCTGTTCGGTTTGTGGCACTTAGCGATGCCGTTGCGTGCTTTTCTCGACGGCGAATTATCATGGAGTGGCATGGTGCTTTTGGGTGCCGGCTACGTCTTGCTCTCATGTTTGATCGGGCTAAAGCTAAGCCTCTTATACAAGATAACCGGCAGTCTGTGGCTGGGGCTGGCCGATCATTTCTTAAACAATGTAATTATCAACATTGTTCATATCGAGTCGGCGCAAGGTCACGACAAACTGCAAATCGTGCGAATAGTCCTGGCGCAGCTACTGTCTTTGGTCTTTGTGGGTATAATTTTTAGGTGCGCAAAGAGACAAAATAAATCGAAAATAACCCAAAGCGATGATTATTCCTGTCCACTACATTAGCTATTGATATGTAAATACATTATAATTAAAACATTATGTCGCCTATTAGCAAAGAATTCATAATAACTTGCATCACCGTAGCCATACCGTATCTGGTAGCAATCGCAACCGTAGTAGTCGCTATCGCTTTGATTCGATGGTTTATTCGAAACGACAAGAAATCAAGCATCGACGACAAATAACCTTACTACCATTTACTTCAACCCCCTAGTTATAAATATAGAGTTAGGTTTATCCGCAGCTGCAGACATCGCGAGCAGGCGAAAGTGTTTATTTATCGTTATTTTCACCCACTTTTGCCTAAAATTCAACAAAATTGCGTAAATCTATTGACCTGAGCGTTCGGATATGATATATATATATCAGCTTTTGTTGACAGATGTTTGACGTTTTGTCCAAAAGTGTATTTTGACAAGCAGTTGAGAATAGAGCAAGGTGAGATTTTATGGCGTTATTTTAGCGGAAGCAAAATAGTGTCGTGAAACCTCATCTTGCTCGCCGCCATCCGGGCGTCGAGCAGTGCTTTTTCTGAAAGAAAGCACAGGCATCCCGCCTGGGTGAGGAGAAAGGTCATCCGGCGTGGGTACCTACTACAAGCACGCAGAAGACATCGTCAAGGGATATGTCGGGCGCAGGCTCGACACTTATATGTATCACCAGGCGAAGGAGCAGCTCCGAGAGGGGGAGCACCTCTACGCCCTGGTTGAGTTCACGACACACAGCGCCGCGCTGTGCGTTGACGACCCTAAGGAGTTTCACGAATTCTCGAAGCTCCTTTGTCCCTACGAATTCTACGCTTTGAGCGAATACTTCCACTCGCGCTCGGTGTAGAAACCCGGACTGGCAAGCCGCCGAGAATACTTGGCGGTTCTCTCCGTCGCACATATTATATTCTCCTGCTTGTCAGTTCGCTCCATAGGTGCGTGCTTATGCTGACGAGTCGAAAACGACGAAAGCGAACAATTTATTCAAACATCACTAGTTGCGCCGCTAGCGCTTCGCGCGTAATTTCATCTGCCCGTTCGCCGATGAATACGATTTTTGCCGCCT
>ERZ772973.917-NODE-917-length-11904-cov-209.863_pt1 | contig 11904 bp, 13 predicted proteins | sample MGYA00580672_ERZ772973 | MGnify/ENA primary metagenome ERZ772973 (study PRJEB29015, sample SAMEA2737938) | human oral metagenome | biome: human oral; feature: human-associated habitat; material: dental | place: China | collected 2152 ... | reverse complement strand
AGATCCGCTGCCGCTGCGCAATACCGAGAATCCCCTCGCTGCTGGCGGCCAACTCGGCCCGACCGCGCTCAACCTCCCTATTCACAGCAACCATATCAATCATGAACCTCACTCTCCTCCTTCACTAATGGTTCAAATACTTGCCCGGGAAAGGCTCTCCGAACGCGATCTGCCGCCCGGAGGGCATGGTGACGGAGCCGTCGGTATAGAAGGCCCAGGTACCGTCCGGGTCAGTAACATACCAGGTCCGCCCCCGATACTGGGCGAAATGACGGAACCAGCCGGGGCAATCCTCACACAGCTTCTTGGAGACACCAATAGCCGGCCTCTCAGCAGTCAGCGCCTCCTGCCGCTCCGCATGAGATGCGTAATACCGCCCCGGCTCGCCATGATCCCAATCATCCTTAACTGTCCGAGGATAATCCATGTCGTCCGTCACCCTGAGCACCTCGTCAACATTAGGATCCTGAAAACCACCCGGCCGCCGGTCCAGGCCCCACCCGCTGAGCGTATGAACACCATCGGATGACACGGCCCTCTGACGATCTCTCTTAACCCGAGAGCCGAGAATGAAAGTCAGAGCGAAGTCGACCAGATCGAGCGCCAACTGGCCCGGCTCGTCCGACTCATAATCGGCGGAGCAGCACCTGCAGGCCGACCCCTATGATGAGCCGGCGAGCGATGACTCAACCTCTTCCGACAACCCTGTCAGCACCGCCAACACCTCACCCTCACACCCGCGTTGACGCAGGTGGCCGCGGGCACGGGGATCCCCTTCCTCTCGGTGCGCGGGGTCTCGGACCTGTGCGGGCCCGAGGCCGGGCAGGACTTCCACATCGGCGCCGAGGAGGCCGCCGCCCGCAGCGCCGCCGTGGTGCTGGCGCTTCTGAACCGAGGGCCGCGCCGTTAGGCTGACGGCATGACTGCCGGACTGGAGCACCTCCTCGTCGAGGGGCTCGGATCGATCAGGCACCTGGAGCTGGAGCTGACGTCGGACGTCACCGTGCTCATCGGCGCCAACGGCTCGGGCAAGTCGAACCTGGTGAGCGCCCTGGAGCTCGTCTCGCGCATCTGGGACGACTCCTTCCAGGAGTACCTGCGCAGGCGCGGTGGGATCAGCAACCTGCTGTTCGAGGATGAGGAGGACCGGGCGGAGCGGATTCGCATCGAGCTCATGTCCGGGTTCGACGAGGATGACAGGCGGAACGGCTACCGGGTGGCGCTCCAGACCGATGACGTGAGCGGTTCGGGACGGGCGGAGTTGCACGAGTGGTTGCTCTTCCAAGCGGGCCGTCATCGCCGGCGCCCCTATGACGAGTACTTGGGCTTCGGCACGCAGAGCCGGGTCCGCCGCATCGCCGAGTCGGAGATCTCCGGAAAGCTCCGGAACTTCGCCGCGTACGTGCGTCCCGTCCTGGAGGGCTGTCGCGTCTTCCACTTCGACGATGTCTCCCATAACGCCCCCGTCAAGGGCTGGTCGACCGTGGGCGACGACCTGAGCCTGCGGTCGGACGCGGAGAACATCGCCGCCTATCTCCACAGGGTCCAGCGCGAGCACCCCGAGCACTACCGGCGGATCGTCTCCGCGGTCCGGCGCGTCACGCCCTTCTTCGACGACTTCGTCCTGCGCGCCGATCCCTCGGAACGGATCCGGCTGCGCTGGAGGCAGCGGGGACTGGACCGCACCTTCCTGGCGCGCGAGGCCAGCGACGGCACCCTGCGGTTCATCTGCCTGGCGACCCTGCTGCTGGGACCCGATCTACCGGGAACTGTGGTCCTGGACGAGCCCGAGCTCGGACTCCATCCCGCGGCCATCGGCGTTCTGGCCGAGATGGCCCGCATCGCGGGACGCAGCGGGCACAGGGTCATCCTGGCCACCCAGTCGGTACCGCTGGTCTCCCACTTCAACCTGCGCGAGATCATCATCCTGGACAGGACCGAGGGCGCCACCCAGGCCTCCCGCCCCGATGAGGAGTTTCTCGGAGCCTTCCTCGAGGACTACTCGACCGGCAGCCTGTGGGAGATGAACCTGCTGGGCGGGCGCCCGACGCACGAGGGGCCGACCTCATGAAGCGGGTCGTCGTCCTCGTCGAGGGGCAGACCGAGGAGGCTCTCGTCGACGAGGTCCTCGCGCCGGCCGCCCTGGCGCGAGGGGTTCACCTCGCACCAGTCATCGTCATCACGTCGGCCACCCCCGCCGGCGCGCGCCGCGGAGGCGGCAGCTGGAGGCACTACGACATGAGGCTCCATAAGCAGTATCCCGACTCCCGTTTCCGGCCCCTCGTCGGCCTCCACGAGATCGAGGCGCTCGTCCTGGCCGCCATCGACGCCGGGCGGGGGGAAGGGCTGATCCCGGCCCGGGGGCTGACTCGACTGCGCCGCGAGATCGCTCGCGCCGGAGGTCCCGAGCGGATCGATCACGGGCCCTCCACCGCCCCGTCCAAGCGCCTTCTGCGAGCCGATCCCGGCTACCTCAAGACCGTGACCGGCCCTCTGCTCGTCGCCGAGGCCGGGCTGTCGGCCGTTCTGGCGCGCTGCCCCACCTTCGCCGCCTGGTGGGAGGACCTCCTGTCCTGAGACCCCGGGCTCGACGATTCTCAGAGGTCCTCCCGGCTCTCGGAACCTCTCCGTCGGCCCCCGGTTCATGTGCGTCTCAACGGTGCCGGAGTGCAGTCGGAGCCGCCCCGCCTCCGACGGCGGATGCGCGCGTCCCCGGGACTCCTCTCCGGGCCGCCTCCGGGCCGGGGGTGGGGCCACCCCCACCCCGTTGTCCGGCCAGCAGGATCGATATGACCGCGCGACTGCGGAATGGTGGGGGAAGCGGGGCGGACCCAACAGCCGCGCGGGCGGCGAGACAGCGCGACGAGCCACCTCGCATCCCCCGCGACGGTCGACCGAACCAGAAGGAGCACGCCTCATGACAGCACAGCCGATGGCCCGCACGGGATCGGTTCCCCCGCAACGCAGGGATCCCGGTGGCCCCGCGATCTCGGTGAGGGGCTGACCCGCGTCTACGAGGTCCCCGGCCCCGGGATGCGGGGAGGCGAATGACGGGCGTCAACTTCATCGGCCGGGAGATGCCCCGGGATGCGGGGAGGCGAAGGCCGAGGCCGGAGCGCTCGCACCCCACTCGTTCATCGCATCGAGCACCGGTCGCAGGCCCTTTCCCAGATCGGTGAGCTCGTAGACGACGCGGGGCGGCACCTCGGGGTAGGCCCTTCGAGTGACGATGCCGCGGGACTCGAACATCCGCAGCCGGCTGGTCAGCGTGTGCGCGCTGATCCCCGGCAGGGAGGCGCGCAGCTCCCCGAAGCGCCGGGGTCCGTGCAGGAGCTCGCGCACGATGAGCGTGGCCCACGGTCCATCGAACAGCAGCAGGAACCGGGCGACCCCGCATTCCGGGAGATCCGCGTCACTCACGACGGAGCATTCTATCCCTTTAGTGCAGTTGACGTAACTGGTGCACCGTATGCACTAATGACATCATGGTTGACATCATTCACGGCGCCACGGGCGCTCAAGGCTCTCCCGTCCTGTCCGCTCTCACCGCTGCCGGACGCACTGCCATCGCGGCGGTCCGCCATCCTGAGGCGGTCCCCGGCGGCATCGCCGCTCGGCAGGTCGACCTGGCCTCGGCGGACTCCCTCGCCTCCGCCTACGAGGGCGCCGACGGCGTCTTCGTCCACCTGCCCATGGGCGCGCCCGAGGCGGCGGCCGCCCAGGCCCGGGCCGTCGTCGAGGCGGTCGACCGGACCCGCCCCGGTCGTGTCGTCATCTCCACCAGCGGGCGGATCGTCGACCAGCCGGACTCACCGCTGCAGGCGGCCGCGGGCAGCCCCATCATGACGCTCATCGACGGCGTGACCGGCAGCGGCGTCCCCACGGCCGTCGTCGCCCCGCGCCTCTACCTGGAGAACCTGCTCCTGCCGGTCGTCCTGGCCCCCGCGCATCAGGAGGGCGTCCTGCGCTACCCGCTTCCGGCGTCGTTCCCGGTCTCCTGGAGCTCGCACCTGGACGTGGCCGACGTCGTCGCCCGCCTGCTGATGGATACCTCCGTCAGCGGGACGGTCGCCGTCGGCCACCGGCCCGGTCTGACGGGAGCGGACCTGGCCGCGGCCTTCTCCAACCACCTGGGTCGCGAGGTCCACTTCGAGGCCATCACGCCGGAGGCCTTCGGCGAGCTCATCACACCGCTCTTCGGGCCGGCCGCGGCGCCGGTCGTCGAGCTGTACCGGGCCCTCAACGCGCAGGACGGCTGCACCATCGCCGAGGACGGCAGCGCCCAGGAGCTCCTGGGGCTTCGACCGCGTCCCGTTGAGCAGTGGCTGAAGGACTTGGCGGTCTCGTAGCCGGAGTCGCGCACCACGCGCACGGCTCGAGCCATTGCCTCGGAGACCGAGCCGTCGGGTGCGTCAGTGGTGGTCGGGGATACGGAGAAGGCGAGGAGCATGCGGTCAGGCTAGCGCCGTAGCGGCACCCGGGTCTCCGCTCCGACGGCTCTTGCCTTCGAGCGCGCTCGAAGTCCTACGGTCTGCGTCATGACCAACGCGATTGCGCCCGGCGACGGGCCCGACGACGCCCGGCTCCGCGAGGCGCTGCGGCTCGCCTCCGTCCCGCCCAGTGACGACATCGGACCGCCGGGTGGGCCCGGTGCGGCCGGGTGGGACATCGCGACCACCGCCGACCGTCTGGGCACCAGTGCCCACACCCTGCGCTACTACGAGCGGATCGGGCTCGTGCGGGTGGAGCGCGATGCCTCCGGTCGCGCCGTTACGACGCCGCGGCCCTGCGGCGTCTGGTCTTCCTCACCCGGATGCGGACCTCGGGCATGACGATCCGCGACCTGCGTCGCTACGTCGAGATGGTCGAGGCCGGCCGGGACACGGTGCCCGAGCGCCTGGCCATGCTCACCGAGCACCGCGACGGGCTGCGCGCCCGGATCGACGAGCTCCGGCTCGCACTGGCCGCCACCGACTACAAGATCGCTGCCTACACCCGGGAGCTGAAGGACTAGGCCACGGCGGACGGCACCGACGACGAGGCGACTGAAGCCAGCCATTCATCACTCGATTCCGCCACCTACGACGTTCTCAGTACCCGCGGCTCCAACGGTCGCCCCGGCACGAGCCGTCTCGAGACTTCCGACAGCACCACTAACCCCCCAACGCACCAGCACTGATAAGGAGAACCCATCATGACCACCGAGACTGCCTATCCCCAGTACGACGTCGACAGCCCTGAGAACTTGGCCCGACGCGAGCGCGGCCTGGAGGTCGCCCGCTCGGTCGACGGTGAGGCGGCCCAGGCCGTCATTGACTCGCTGGCCGACATCAGCCCGGCGCTCGGCCACCACATCGCGGCTTTCGGCTTCGGGGACGTTTACGCCCGCCCGGGCCTTGAGCCGCGCAGCCGGCAGCTGGTGACGATCGGTGTGCTCACGGCCCTGGGCGGTTGTGAGCCGCAGCTGAGGATCCATATCGGGGCCGCTCTTAATGTGGGCCTGACCCGTGAGGAGGTCATCGAGGCGATCCTGCACGCCTCGGTTTACGCGGGCTTCCCACGGGCGCTCAACGCCGTCTTCGCTGCCCGTGAGGTCTTCGCCGAGCGCGATGCCGCCGAGTGAACCTCCGCTGCCGCCTCCCTGCCGAGATCGGTGATCGTACGCAGCGGGGTCTTGATACGACATCGTGGGCTATTGCATTAATCTGCTTATTATTAGGTATGCTTTTCCTTAGTTATTGCAGACGCGCGCGAAGGAGATATCGAGATGAGCCCGGCACGACCCTCCGCCTCGCCGACTTCCCCGTTCCGCTTCTTCCACGTCACGGTGGCGACGATCCGCGATATCACGCCCTCCATGCGGCGCTTCACCTTCATCGGGGACGAGCTGGTCCATTACGCCGATCCGGGGTGGGACCAGCGGATCAAGTTGGTGCTGCCGGCGCCGGCATCGGGCTACGAGCAGTTGCCCGATGGCGAGGACTGGTATGGCCGCCTGATGAGGCTGCCCGAGGAGCACCGGTGCCCGATTCGCACCTACACGACGCGCTCGGTGCGTTACGACGTCCCGGACTCCGGTGGCACAGCCGGGACCGGGACCGAGGTGGATGTGGACATGGTGGTGCACGATCCGCTGGGGCCGGCCTCGCGCTGGATCCACGGGGCCGAGCTCGGTACCCGGGCGGTGCTGCTGGGACCGAATCGGCAGTGGGACGGTGAGGCCGGGGGCGTGGACTTCGTGCCCCCGCAGGTGACTGAACGATACCTGCTGGGCGGGGATGAGACGGCGGCTCCCGCGATCGCCCGCATCCTGGAGGACGTGCCGGCCGACGCCCGGGGAATCGCCGTCGTCGAGATGCCCAGCCGGGACGACGTCGCTTACCTGCCCGCGCATCCGGGGATCGAAGTGCGGGTGTCCGGACGCGACGGGCGCGCGCACGGGAAGGTGCTCGTTGAGGGCATGCGCCAGGCCGCCGAGGAGCTGTGTCCGGTGGGCGTGCCGCAGGAGGTCGAGGAGATCGACGTCGACCGCGAGCTGCTGTGGGACGTACCCCGCCATGCCAAGGGAGGGGACGCGCTCAGGCGCACGAGCCTGTACGCCTGGCTCGCCGGGGAGGCGGCCGCGGTGCGGGCGATGCGCCGTCACCTGGTCGGCGAGCGAGGCATCGACCGGCGTTCGGTGGCCTTCATGGGCTATTGGCGCCAGGGTCGGGCCGAGAGCTGAGTCCGCGGGCCGGTCCTGCCGCACCCGGCGGCAGCAGGTGACGTTAAACCGGCGCCGGAGGCCGTCCAACCTCATTAGAGTGTTTACTCTAATATTGCTATGGTCACCGCATGGCCGAACCCGACGAACACACCGAGCCCACTGAGATGGCCGGGGCCGCGGGCTCCGCAGAGCCCGGCGAGACTGCGCGGACGTCCCGCGCGCCTCAGACGTCCTGCGCACCCCGTCCCCGGCCCGCACGCGTACCGAAGCGGGCGGCGCCGCGCCGTGCCGCCATCCTGGAGACGGCCCGCCGGCTGTTCGCCGAGCACGGGATCGACGCGGTGACGACGAACCGCATCGCCGAGGTCGCGGGAATCAGCCCCGGCAACCTCTACTACTGGTTCGCCTCGAAGGAGGAGGTCGTCCGCGCTCTCTTCGAGGACTGGAGCCGGCAGATGCGCATACCCTCCGACGAGACCGATACCCCCGAAGACGCGCTGCGGATGATCTGGACGCGGGCCGCCCGCACCCGTCAGCCGGACCCCCGCTACGCCTTCTTCCTGCGCGACCTCTTCCCGCTCCTGCACGCCGACCCGCTGCTCGCCGAGGCCTACCGCCACGGCTACACGAGCCGTCGCGACGAGTTCGTCCGCGTGATCGACGGGCTCATCGACGCCGGTCTGCTGCGCCGCCCCGAGCCGCCGACGACAGTGGGCGAACTGGTCGGTCTGCTGTGGCTGGTCTCGGAGACCGCCCAACCTTTCGCTGACGTCGTCGGCGACGCGACGGTCGACCCTCGCCGTTACGGACGCGCGCTCATGCAGCCGCTGCTCACCGACGCCGGACGGCGCGCGCTCGACCTGCCCGTCCCGCACAGCCGACAGGAAGAACTCGCATGACCGGTTCCTCATCCGCCTCAGCCGATTCCGCACCGGACCCCGTGAGCGCTCCCGAGCCTCCCGACGACGGCATCGCCCTTGAGCCTCCCGCTTCCCTCCCGCGGCCCGCACGATCCACTCGATCCGCGCAACGGCGCCCTTCCCGGCGCACGGTGCTCAGAGCCGCGGGTGCCGGCGGGGCGGCCCTGCTCGTGGGCGCCGGCGCCGTCGGCGCGCGCGGGGCGGCGAACGGCGTGTGGAACGCGGGCCAGGGCGCGCCCTACGAGCTGTGGGAGAGCTGGCGTGAGGCCGACGGCCTGGACCGATTGGTCGCCGCCGCGACGCTGGCCGCCAACCCGCACAACATTCAGCCGTGGTCCTTCACCGTCGGCGAGGGGACGATCGACCTGTACGCGGACCCGCAGCGGGCCATGCCGGTCAACGACCCCGACGGGCGCGAGCGGGCCGCCGGCTACGGCTGCGCCATCGAGAACCTCACGCTCGCCGCGAGGTACGACGGGTACCGTGCGCGGGTCGCCCTGTGGCCGGACGGCGGGCCCGGCGTCAGCGGACCCGACAGCGCCGACGGCATCGACGGCACCGCCCGAGCCGACCATGTGGCACGTGTCGTGATCGACACCGCCGCGCCGCCGAGCGAGCGCGAGCGGTCGCTGGTCGAGGCGATCGCGACGCGCCGCTCTAACCGCGGCCCCTACTCCCCCCAGGACCTGGACGAGAACCTGCTCGCCTCCCTCACTGAGGACGTCCCCGTCGACTCCGGGACAGCGACCGCCGAGCTCGTCTGGGTCACCGAGGCGGCGGCGATGTCCGCCCTCGCGTCCCTGTACGTCGACGCCACCCAGGAGATCGCGGACGACGCGGAGATGTCCGCCGAGGCCTTCTCCTGGTTCCGGGGCGACCGGGCCGGCATTGAGCGTCATCGCGACGGTCTCACGCTCGACGGCCAGGGGCTGGACGGCCCCACCCTCGCCGCGGCGAAGATCCTGCCCGCGCAGTCCCGGGAGTCCGGGGACTCCTTCTGGGTCAAGCGGACCCGGGAGGTCCACACGGCGACGGCGCGCGCGTGGGGTGTCATCCGGGTGCCCGACGTCGCCGATCCCTGGGCCCGTATCGCGGGCGGCCGCCTGCTTCAGCGCACGCACCTGGCGGCCACCGTCGCCGGGCTGGGGCTTCACCACATGAATCAGGTCTCCGAGCGCATCGCCCGTCGCGCCGCGCTGGGGGACGAGGACCCGCTGTCCTCCCGCTGGGTTGAGGCCACCGGCGTCCCCGCGGGGGAGAGTCTGCTCGCCTTCCGAATCGGCTACCCCGAGCACGACGCCGTCCGCAGCCCCCGTCGCGCCCTCGACGACGTTCGACGGCCGGTGCGGACGTGAGGGTGAGATACTGCGGTGGTGGGGGCGGGTGCTGGGGGTCGTGCTGGCAGCGTTGTCGGAGGGGTCGGGCTCATCGCTCGCCGGCTCATCGTAGGGGTTGGCCCTCGGGTGCTGCTCCGCCGGTCACGAGCCGAATGAACCGGGCCCGGCGGGCCGTCGGGGCTCCCACCTCTTGCTCGAGTGGCGACGACGTGCGTACCGTAGGACTGTGACGGATATCTCTGGTCCGTAGTTCCGCTGTCGAAGGGCCCTGACGAAGACGATGCTGGCGAGTAGTCGATGACGAGTGCGGGAGCGGAGCCGCCTGGTCCGCCCGGCGACTGGAGCGGATACGGTCTGTGGTCGGACGTCACCGGTCCGTCATCGGCTCGGGCGCCGTCAGCCGGTTCAACCTCCGGGTACGGGATCATGCCCGACGTCAGCCCAGGGGGCTCAGCCGGTGGCCCGAGGCCTCCTGCCGGCGGTCCGCTGGCTGTCGCCGGTGGCCCGCCGTCCGGTGCCGCCGGTGGCCCGCCTGAGTTGTGGGAGCGGGTCTCGGCCGCCTACAAGCGGTGGCTCGGCCGTCATGAGGCGTTGGCCCGGGTCCTGTACCGTCTGTCGCGCATAAGTCAGCGGGCTGCACTCATCGCCCTGGTGGTGGCCCTGGTGGTGGTGCCGCGTTTGGGGATCGCGTTGGTTCCCATGGTGTTCATGCTGGGGTGCCTGGCGGTGCTCACGGTGGCCGCTCGCACGCGGACGGTGACGTGGCGGTCGGTGACGCTGATGATGTCGGCGAGCGTCCCGTGGGCCCTGGTGGTTGCTCTGGTCACTCAAGCGGTCGGCAGTGCCTGCGGGTTGACGCCGTTGGACGACGGGATGAAGATCGCGCTCGCCGCCTTCGTCGAGGAGCCGGGCAAGCTGATGCCGCTGCTGGTGGTCGCGCTGGTAGCACCGGGACGGGTGCGCCGGTTCGCCTTGGCGGACTGGGCGCTACTGGGTCTGGCGGCCGGGGCGGGGTACACGATCGCTGAGGACGGAGTGCGCCGTCTGAATGCGCCCGGGCTGCTGCAGTCGATCCTGGGGGAGAACAGGGTCGGGTACTCGCTCAACCCGTGGACCGCCGGCAGCCTCTCGACCTCCGGCTCGGGCCTGACCGACCTGCTGACCGGGAAGCATTCCTCGGCGATCATGACCGTGGGTCACCAGGTCTCGACGATGACGCTGGCTATGGGGATCGGTCTGGGCATCGCCCTGTGGCGCATGCGCCGTCCGCTGAGGGCGGCCGGTCGTCTTCTGTCCTGGGTGCCCGCTGCCGGGGCCCTGGCGATGGCGGTCGCCGACCACGCCGGGTACAACGCGACCGTCTCCTCATCCTCCTCGTGGGTCGACTCGGGTGAGGGGATCCCGGCCTGGCTGCGGTTCATGTGGTTGACCGGTGGGCGAGGTCATCTTCAGGTGCGCGTTTCGGTGGGCCTGTTCCTCGTCTGCCTGCTCGTCGACGCCTACCGTCGGCTGGGGGCGGGCCCGTCCGGGCGAACCGTGTTCGAGGCGCCCCGGGTGCCGATGCCCGGTCTGGTCGGCGCACCGCCGCCGGTGCGGGCCGTGGTACAGGCCGTGGTGGCGCTGGTCGCGTTCACGTGGAGTGATGCGGCGGTGGTTCTGGGCGCCTACGCGGACCCCGCGATGGACCGGGCCGCGCGGATGGTGAACGGCCGAGCCATGGGAGTGCAGGTGCGCGGTGTGCGAACCGACGCGATGGCGGCCACGACCCCCGGGTCTGAGCCCGGGGCGCGGTGGCGCTTCCGGCTGGTCGCGCTGGCGGTCGGCGTAGTGGGGGCGGCGGCATGCGGCTGGTACGGGACGCTGGTGGCCCGCGGCATCGGCCACTCGGTGATAGCCGACGGCGACGGCGTGTTCTTCGCGGGCCTGCTCGACGGGCTGGCGGCGTGGTGGGAGTCGCTGGGGCCTGCCGGGCAGATCCTCATGACTGCGGTGGGTGTGCTGGTGCTGACGGCGAGCGGTCTGTCCCTGGCGCTGGCACTCGGTGCGGTGGGTGCGGGCACTTGGGCCTTCTCCCACGGGCACGGTCTGGCTTCCTTCCTGCGCAGTCCGAGGGCCGCGGCCCGCGGCTATGTTACGACGGTGACGCCGGGCCAGTTGGCGCTCGATCTGGTCGACTTCGCTCTGACTTTCATTCCTGGTTCGGCTCTGGGGCTGGGGGCGCGGACGACGGCGGAGTCCCTGGCGGCGAGCCGGGCGATGAGGGAGGGTATTGAGGCTCAGGAGCAGGCGGTCAGGCGGGCTGGTGACGCGTTCCATAACGAGCTGGTCCTTGAATCGCGGGACGCGTACCAACGGGCGGTGCGGGCGAAGGAGTCGTTGCCGAAGATTGACCGGAATAATACCAGAACTGTTTCAGCTGATTGTGTTCAGTCGCTCAGCGGGTGGGGCCTGGACCGGCGACCGGGCGGCTTCCAGGATCCTAATGTTGACGAGGTGCTCAGGGTGACGGACGACATGGATTATCCTCGGACAGTTAAGGATGATTGGGATCATGGCGAGCCGGGGCGGTATTACGCATCTCATGCGGAGCGGCAGGAGGCGCTGACTGCTGAGAGGCCGGCTATTGGTGTCTCCAAGAAGCTGTGTGAGGATTGCCCCGGCTGGTTCCGTCATTTCGCCCAGTATCGGGGGCGGACCTGGTATGTTACTGACCCGGACGGTACCTGGGCCTTCTATACCGACGGCTCCGTCACCATGCCCTCCGGGCGGCAGATCGCGTTCGGAGAGCCTTTCCCGGGCAAGTATTTGAACCATTAGTGAAGGAGGAGAGTGAGGTTCATGATTGATATGGTTGCTGTGAATAGGGAGGTTGAGCGCGGTCGGGCCGAGTTGGCCGCCAGCAGCGAGGGGATTCTCGGTATTGCGCAGCGGCAGCGGATCT
>ERZ772973.916-NODE-916-length-11910-cov-2.62674_pt1 | contig 11910 bp, 10 predicted proteins | sample MGYA00580672_ERZ772973 | MGnify/ENA primary metagenome ERZ772973 (study PRJEB29015, sample SAMEA2737938) | human oral metagenome | biome: human oral; feature: human-associated habitat; material: dental | place: China | collected 2152 ... | reverse complement strand
GCGCGAGTGGCGCGACATCCACGGCCAACTGCGCGCACTGATTACCGAGCATGGATGGCGGGAGAACGAGGTGCCCGCGGATTACGCGGCGATCCACCGTGCGCTGCTTGCCGGTCTGCTCGGCAATATCGGCTGCAAGTCGGAGGCATCCGGCCATTATTTGGGCGCGCGCGGCATCAAGTTCCTGATTCATCCGGGCTCGCCGCTGGTCAAGAAGGCGGGTAAATGGATCGCTGCCGCCGAGATTGCCGAGACGAGCAAGCTTTTCGCGCGCGGCGTTGCCCGTATCGAACCGGAGTGGCTGGAACAGGTGGGCGCGCATCTGATCCGGCGCAGTTATTTCGACCCGCACTGGGAGAAGAAGGCGATGCAGGCGGTCGCCTTCGAGCGCTCGACGCTCCACGGCATCGTCATCAACCCGCGCCGGCGCGTCAATTATGGGCCGATGAATCCAGCCGAAGCGCGCGATCTGTTCATCCGTCAGGGGCTGGTGGGCGGAGAAATCGCCGACGAATACGTGCGGCGCTGGGCGTTCTTTACACACAATCAGCAACTGCTGCTCGATATCGAGATGCTCGAACACAAATCGCGACGCCCGGATGTGCTGGTCGACGACGAGCTGATCGTCACCTTTTACGACCGGATGATTCCGGAAAACGTCGTCGATGGCGCGTCGTTCGAGCACTGGCGCAAGGGGGCTGAGCGTGAGCAGCCCAAACTGCTGTACTTGCAGCGCGAGGACCTGATGCGCCACGCGGCGGCGGGTGTCACGACGGAGGCATTTCCGCCGCGTATCCGTCTGGGCGGTGTGGATTTCGACCTGTCTTACCATTTTGAACCGGGGTCGCCGCGTGATGGGGTGACGATGACCGTGCCGCTGGCCCAGCTCAATCCGATTCCGGCCGAGCGTTGCGAGTGGCTGGTGCCGGGCTTGCTCAAGGAAAAGGTCATCCAGCTTGCCAAGACGCTGCCGCAGCGGATTCGCGCCAAGCTGGTGCCGCTGCCTGCCTTCGCCGCGGAATTTGCGGAGGCCGCCGCCCAGGTCGGCACACACGCAGGAACCACGCCGGAAGTGCGGATGAATCAGGGGCTGATTCCCGCGCTTATCCAGTACATCCTGAAAACGCGGGGGCTGAACGCGCGCGGCTGGGAAATTACGCCGGACGCCTTCCGTCCCGACGCCCTGCCAGCGCATCTATCGTTTAACTTCAAGCTGGTCGATGAACATGGCCGGCAACTGGCGATGAGCCGCAACCTTGCCGAACTGCGCGCGGAATGGGGCGGGCAGGCGCGGCGGGAATTTTCTGAACTGCATGAAACGCCGGCGGAATACACCGGCCTGACCGACTGGCGCTTTGGCGAACTGCCCGAACTGATGGAAATTCCCGTCGGCGGGCAGCGCGTGATCGGCTACCCGGCGCTGCGCGACGATGGCGATTCGGCCTCGCTGTGCGTCTTCGATACGCCTGAGGAGGCGCAGGCCGTCCATGCCGGCGGTCTGCTGCGGCTGTTCCGCCTGCATTTCCGCGAGCAGGTCAAATATCTTGAAAAGAATTTGCCGAACCTGACGCAGATGGCGATCCGGTTCATGGCGCTCGGTACGCAGGCCGAGCTGCGCGAACAACTGATCGCAGTGACGCTGCGCCGCGCCTGTTTGGCCGAACCCTGGCCGCTCGATGCGGCAGCATTTGCGCAGCGCTGCCAGGAAGCCCGGCCGCGCCTGGGCCTGCTGGCGCAGGAAATGTGCCGTCTCGTTGGCCAGATTCTCGACCAATGGTTGACGGTGCAGAAAAAACTGGCGGGAGCCAAAGCCTTTACCGCCACTGTGCAGGATGTCGAGAAACAGCTCGGCCGTCTGATGACGAAGCGCTTTGTCGCCGAAACGCCATTTGAGCGTTTGCAGCATTTTCCCCGTTATTTGCAGGCCATCGCCATGCGTCTCGACAAGCTGCGCAGCGGTGGCGGAGAAAGCGGCGTATTGCGTGATGCGCGACTGCTGGCTGAGTTCTCACCGCTCTGGACGGCCTACGAGCGGCGCGCCCAGCTGCTTGCCCGGCAGGGGGCGACGAACCCGGCCGTCGACCAGTTCCGCTGGCAGCTTGAAGAACTGCGCGTGCAGCTTTTTGCGCAGGAATTACGCACGCCAGCGCCCGTCTCGGTCAAACGGCTGCAAAGGCTGTGGGAATCAATTCAGTCGGCCTGATGCGCGGTATCCGGCGTACCGACCGGCAAGCCGCCGTGCCGCGTACCCCGATGATCCGGCTGATTCGCGATAATCAATGGTTAAAATGTGTCAATCCCGCGCCAGGCGGTGCGGCAGCGGAGAATTTCGATGAGCGACATTCTGCAAGCATTTCGGCGTACCCTGTCGACGCTCTCCAACGGGCGTCCGTGGCGCTATATTTTGACGCCAGCGCTCGTCGCGCTGCTTTTGCTCGTCATCCTGTCGTTGCTGTGGCTCAAGGCGCTGGCTTCATTATTCATGAGCCTGCCGCCGATCAGCTGGCTGGATGCCTGGAATCTGCACTGGCTGGCGCAGATACTGGCTTTTCTGGGCGGCTGGCTGGCGATTTTGCTATTCAGTTATGTCTTGGCGGTGCTGCTGGCTGCCGTTGCCGTCATGCCCTGGCTGCTCGATTATCTGGCCGAAGGCGAGTATGCCGACGTTGCGCGGCGGGATGCGCGCAGCCTGACGGCGTCGGTCTGGAATAGCATCTGGTCGGCGCTGATTTTTATGCTGGGCTGGCTGCTGACCTTGCCCTTGTGGCTGGTCCCCGGGTTGAATCTGGCCTTGCCGACCCTCTGGATGGCCTGGCTGAACCGGCGGACTTTCGCATACGAAGCCTGTTCGCTGCATACGACGGTAGCTGAGTGGGATAAGCTGCGCCAGCATCATGCCGGCGCGCTGTTTCTGCTCGGCCTGCTCATGGCGCTGCTGGCGTATGTGCCGGTCGTCGGGCTGCTGGCGCCTTCGCTGACGGCGCTGGTCTATAGCCATTATTGTCTGGAAGCCGTGCGCCGCCTGCGCCTGGAGTGCGTGGAAGAGGACTCTTTGCCGGGAGAAACTTTATGAATTTCGGTGCGTTGATTCTCGGCGACGAAATCCTTTCGGGCAAGCGGCAGGATGCCCATTTCGCCCGGCTTGCCGGCCTGCTGGACGAACGGGGGCTGCGTCTGTCGTGGGTGCAGTATCTGGGCGACGATCAGGCGCGTATCGCCGAGGCGCTGCGGCACAGTTTTGCCGCGGGCGATGTGGTATTCAGCTTTGGCGGTATCGGCAACACACCGGATGACCGGACACGGCAGGCGGCGGCTGAGGCGCTGGGGGTTGATCTCGTCCTGCATCCGGAGGCCGAGCGCGAAATTCGCGCCCGTTTTGGCCGTGAAATTACGCCGCAGCGGCTCCTGCTCGGTGTTTTTCCACGCGGCGCGGAAATTATTCCCAACCCGTTTAACCGTATTCCTGGTTTCGCCATTCGGCAGCACTACTTTCTGCCCGGGTTCCCGCAGATGGCGCACCCGATGGCGGCGTGGGCGCTCGATACGTTTTATTCCCATCTTTTTTATCGCCAGCCGAAAGTCGACAGGGCGTATCTGCTGACCGGCGACCGTGCTTACGAGAGCGTCCTGCTCGACCTCATGGAGCACATCGTTGCGGCGTATCCCGATCTGCGCTTGTATAGCCTGCCGTCGATCGACGCGGACGGGCAGCGCCGTCATCTGGAACTGGGCGTGGAGGGGGAGGCAACGCGGGTCGAACGGGCGCTGGCGGAAATTCGTCAGGAAATCGAGTCGCGCGGCATCGCTTGGACGTGGCGGGATTGACAGGGCAAAGCGAAATGCCGGCGCGCTGAGACGCGCGTTTCCGGGGCGCGCGTTTTAATGCCGGCCTTCCGCGCTGCTAAAGGCGCGGACGACTTTGCCGCTCTCGTCGAAGCTGACGTTGAAGTAGGCGTCGAAGCCGCTGTTGCCGGGTGTTCTCCAGTACCAGACGTATTCATTCTTGAGCGGGAAATACTGTTCGCGCGCGGGCTGGCCGAGCAGGCGGCGAATCTGTTCGCGTGTCATGCCCGGCTGGATGCGCGCAAAATTTTCTTCGGTCAGTACCTGGCGAATGGCTTTCAGTTTGCCGTCCGGCGCGATGTCGAGCATGTAGTTGACCACGCCTTCCGGTGTGCGCGGATACTCCCAGGTCTGCGATCCGTCGGCATCGCGCCATTCGCGGGCGGGCGCGCCCATGACCTGGCGCACGGTTTCCATCGAGGATTCTCCGGGTTTGAGCCGGGAAAAGTTGTATTCATCGCAGGCGGGCAGAATCAACGCCGTCAACCCGGAAAGAAGGCTTGCTGCAATACGCATTTTCATGAACGGTCTCTATGCGCGTCTGTCAGAAATGTCCCAAATGATACTCCAGACGCACCGTTCGTCAGCACGGGCGCTGCGTTCGGCTCGATGCAACGCGGCCAAGAAGCCTGGCTTAGGGGCGATGTATGCGACATGGGCACGATGGCAGGGGAACGTATAAGGGAATGCGCCGGAGGTACGGCGTGCCTGGGTTGCATGGGCGTCGATGTGCTAAGCCCCTGCTGATCCGGCGCGTACTCGTCTGTTTCCACTTAATTTGCTTGCCGATCATCGGGAACAAGTATTCCAGCATGCACGTGTATCCGGTGTGCTGAATATATTGCCCGGAGCGGTTTGGCGTGCCGCAGCTTGGGCGCAGTCCAAACTGAATATCCCACAGACTGCACAAAGGCTATGAATCCTCACAGGCTGCGGGTTGGCTGTGGATCGGTTGCAGGTCGGTTGTGAAATGCGCGGCGTCTTAAATATGGTCGGTGGAAACCGGTCCGTATGGGGGCGGCGTTGCCTGGAGAACGGCGCTCTCGCATCCCAATAGCGCCTTTGCCGCAGCGGGAATTGGTTTTTTGTTAAAAGCATGTAAAAAATATCGAAATTCCAGAACTATTCTGACCCTTCATGTTCATATTCCGACCCGAACAGGGAATATTAGTTTTAAGTAGATGATTTAATTCAGGATGAATATTTTTGTAACGACATGTTTATAGGGTGATTATGTCAGAAGAAACCTTTGCTATTATGCAATCTACAACTAAAAACAAAAACGGCAATGACCGCTCTCGCAACGCAAGAGACTTTTGTTGATCAGGAGACTAGGCATGATGACACAACCCAAAGCCAGCAAAGTTTCCAAGGCGCCGGAATTGCTGATTCAATCTGGAGAGCAGGCGGCTGCTTTACGTAAGAAACTGGGCATTAACCAATCTGTTTTCTGGAGTCGCATCCGCGTCACGCAGTCCGGCGGCTCGCGTTACGAATCCGGACGCAAACTGCCGCACACGGTGCAATTACTGCTCCATCTGGTTTACGCTTCAGAAGCGCAGGCACACACACTGCTCGATTCGCTGCGCAAAAACGACGCGTAATACGCGTAACAGTTCTGGGTTTTCTTTGCCTGTTTACCGTGCGCATGGGGGGTACTGTAGGCGCATGGCGTGGTGAGTTTGTGTGTGATGCAACATATGCACTTGTGTATCGAACGGCGGGGTGATTTTAAGAGAACAAACCAAACGGAACGCGCATTTAAATAAAGCGTGCGTGCTGCATGGTGTTCGCCGGCACGGTTGGCATTGTTGTTTGCAGCGCCGTGCCGTATTTTCCGGGTGATGCGCCATTTTCTACGGGCGGTTGTGATAAGTCAGTGAGTGATCCCGATCACAATGCACTGGTAATAAGCATCGACGGTCATTGCCGCGCCGTTTTTCTCCGTTCATAATGCGTATGATCGGTCGATTGATTTTTCTTGCGGGAAAAACCGGAGCCGTAGGGAAGGCCGAGTTTCCCGGCGTTGGTTTCCATAAGGTTGCACAGGCCACCACGCCGTTCAGCTATCAAGGGAAAGGGGGATCACGATGGGCCAGACCGTCATCTATGTTTCCTGTCAGGACAGCCGGGAAATCGATGTGTTTGCGCTGGACGGTCAGTCCGGTGAACTCGCCGTCCGTCAACACTTGATTACCGATGGCGCGCCTTCGCCGATGCGCGTGCGGCCTGATGCCGCCCGCCTTTATGTCGGACTGCGTCATGAACATGCCGTGCAGGCATTTGCCATTGCCCCCGGTTCGGGAGAATTAAGCCCGTTGGACAGGGTGCGCGTCCCTGGTGCACCGGTGTATCTGTATGGCGATCCGGCGCTGCGCGTTTTGTTTTCCCCTTCATATGCCGATGATAATTTGTCGGTTATTCCGCTTGATGCGCATGGCGAGCCACAAAACGTCAGTCAGCGCATCCAGGATTTACCGCGCGCCCATTCGGCGCGGCTTGACCAGACCGGACGCTGGCTGCTGGTGTCAACGCTGACGACCGATGCCATCCATATTTTCCGCCTGACCGACGATTTACGCTTGGTGCCGAACGACCTACCCAGCATGCTGATGCGGCCGGGGCGTGGTCCGCGCCATGTGCTTTTTTCTGCGGATAACCATTTTGTCTACTGCCTCAACGAACTGGACGGCAGTATCGATGTGCTCGCTTTCGATGCGCAGAATGGCGGACTGACCTTTCTTCAGACCGTCAGCCTGATGCCGGCGGGTTTCGTCGGCAAGCCGTGGGCCGCCGAATTGCGGCTATCGCCGGATGGCCGCTTTTTGTACGCGACGGAACGGCGTAGCAGCACAATCTCCGCCTTTGCCGTAAATGGTGCGAGCGGTTTGCTGTCACACAGAGACTGCATACTGACGGAACAGCAGCCACGTGGTATGGACATTGCCCCCTCGGGTCGCTGGTTGGCGGCGGCGGGTGAAATTTCCAATCACCTGACCGTGTATGCTGTTGATCTGGACAGCGGCCGTCTGACGGCAAGCCAGCGCTGCGCTACGGGCGAACGCCCGATCTGTGTTGAAATCGCCGAAGTCTAATTAGAATCAGAACGCTGCTTCTTCCTCTGGAATTGATTGGCAACGATAGGGAGGAGAAGAAACACAGCCATGCGCCGGGGTGAGCTTGCTCGATATCTGGGGCGTCGGGCGGGGCTTGCCCTGGGCTTGGGCGGCCTTTCGGTCTGGCAATGAATGCCCGTAGATATTGCGGGACGGCTGCTTGCAGTCGATCGAGCAGTATCCGCGCGAGCGCTTTGATGCGGTGGTCAGCCGGATCAAACTCATCTCCGGACTGGATATTTCCGAACGGCGTTTACCGCAGGATGGCCGCTTTTCCATCCGTTCGTCGGCGGTGGATACCGATGTGCGCGTTTCTGTCATTCCCGGTGTGCTTGGCGAGTCGCTGGTTCTCCGGTTATTGCCGAATACGCAGAACACGCGCTTTGACCTTGAAACGCTCGGTATCGAAGCCGACCACCTGGCGCCCTATCGGCAATGGATGGCGCAGCCGGACGGCATCGTGCTGGTGACCGGGTCAACTGGTTCCGGCAAAAGCACGACGCTGTATGCAACGCTGGTCGCCTGCGATACGCGGCACGAGCGTGTACTCACCGTCGAGGATCCCGTGGAATATCACATCCCTGGCGTTACGCAGTTTCAGGTGCATCCCGATATTGGTTTTACCTTCCCCGCCGCGCTGCGTTCGATTCTTCGTCACGACCCGGATACGATCATGATCGGCGAAATACGCGATGTCGAAACGGCGCGTATTGCCGTACAGGCGTCGCTGACGGGGCACCGTGTGTTTTCGACCTTGCACACTAACGATACGGCGACGGCTTTTTTGCGTCTGTCCGATATGGGTGTGGAATCTTTTCTCGTCGGATCGACGGTGCGCGGCGTGACCAGTATTGAGGAAGCACTGGGCGTGACCGGAGGCCTTTGAAGAATTTAACAGCTTTGGCAGCCAGTGTGTCGCAGTATTGCCGGGCGTCGATTTCGGCGTGCTAGTAAATGCGCGCCGTGCCGCCGAGGTTGACCGCAAGCGGCGGTGATGATGCGTCCGTTCGCCGGGACGCAGAAATTTTTGGAAAATGTTGCGCCGGAGCCGGACCGGCCTTACGCCGCCGGTGATGCAGCGGGCATCCGCAGGCTATCGTCGTGCACCTCGACGCCGTGCACGGTGTCGAGCAGGTCGGCAAAGCTGTCGAAGCCGTATTCTTTAAATGACCAGCGCGGAGTGACATATTTTTCGACCGCGTGGATTTTCGCCCAACCCTGTTTGTTCTGGAATTTCGGCAGCGCTTCATTGGCCAGCAGCTTGATGAGTTCGCCGTAGGGAATTTTGCGGCAGAACATGCGGCTGGCTTCGTCGTGGCGGAATTGCAGCCCGCCGAGCGCCTTGAGCATTTTGGAGAGTTGGCTGTAGCCGTAGGTGCGGGTGTCGAAGTCGGGCAGGGTCTGGCTGAGGTAAGTGCCGATTTGCCCAACGAAGGCCCAGCCGGTCGCTTCGTCGGTGCAGTTCTTGACGGCCTTGTTGAGCGTATTGCGGATGCCGGCATCCAGCGCCTGGCGCGTCGTCGGGGCCGGCTTGTCCTTGTTGTCTGCACCCTTGCTAGTGTCGCGGCCGTTTTCCGGCGCGTGCTCGTCGGAAGCGTCGGGCGTGTCGGATGTATCAAGTGCGGCGTTGCCGTTATCGCTGTCCACCGGAGGCTTGAGGTTTTCCACGTAGAAAAAGCGGTCGCAGGCCTGGCGGAAGGCTTCCGGCGTTTTCTGCCGCCCGAAGCCATACACGGTCAGCCCGGCGGCACGAATGCGCGCGGCCAGCGGCGTGAAGTCGCTGTCGCTGGAAACCAGGCAGAAACCGTCGAAGGTGCCGCTGTAGAGCAAATCCATGGCGTCGATGATCAGCCCCATGTCGGTGGCGTCCTTGCCCTTGGTGTAGGCGAATTGCTGCACCGGAACCAGCGCATGCCTGAGCAGGATTTTCCGCCATGCATTGAGGGTCGGACTGCTCCAGTCGCCGTAAATCCGCTTGACGCTGGCGATACCGTATTTGGCGATTTCCGCAAACAGCTCCCGCGCCACCGCGGCGGAGGTGTTGTCCGCGTCGATCAGCACCGCCAGCCGGTTTTGTCGTTCATTCCCCATCGTTTTTCCCGAATGCCGAGCTTGATGTTTTGCCGGTACGGCATCGCCGTGGCGCTGCGCCGACTACTGCTCCGGCGCGTTGACGTTTGCCGCAGGTTGCAGCGTCAGAGGTGCGCCGCTGTCGGGCGCGGGGGCGCCGTCTTTTTTCTTGGGCTGGATGATGGCGCGCACGCGCGCTTGTTTTTCACCGACCGCCGTCTTGGTTTCGCCTGCGCCATTGGTGGCAAGATACTGCTCGGTCAGCGCGTTATAGGAAATGTACTGGCCGCGAACTTCGTCCGCGCCGCTCTTGACCCAGGCGCGAGAGAACAGCTCGGTTTTTTCCTCGCGCGCGTTATAGACGATACGTTCGCCCTGCCCTTCAAAATATTCGTCTTTGCCTTCGCGTTTTTGCCGGAAGTAGGACAGTCCTTTTTCACCGCCCGTCGCCACGCCGGTCTGGAAGCCGTCGGCGTCCTGCGTAACGACCAGTTTGCCTGTGCGCAACATGATGGTGCCTTGTGTCAGCACAACGTTGCCCTCGAAAATCTGTACTTTGTTGATCTCGTCGGCGCTGGCGCGGTCGGCAATGATGTTGATCGGCTTCTCGCGATCGCCTTTTTCCGCTTGCGCTGTGCAGGTCAGGGCAACCAGCAGGCTGGCGGTCAACAAGCGGATTGGCTGTGCAGGCAGTTTCATGGTGTTTTCTTTCTGGCGCGCGGGCTTTCCAGCATCGCGCGTACCCGTGATTCGATGCGGTAGGTTTCGGCGCGCATGTCCATTTGCAGGCCAATTCCCTTGGCCCAGGACGTGCCCTGGGTTACCAGCACCGGCGATTTTGTAAAGGCCTTGTCGGCATCGGGAAGCACGGTCAGCGCCGGTGTTGCGCCGGTCAGTGCCTTGTGTTTTGGGGACGCGGCGCGCCGGATGATGACATTACCGTTAAGGTCGATGCGTTCGTTATCTTCACTGACGTGCGCCGTATCGGCCGTCACCGTCACCTGCGCCCCTCTGCCGGCATGGACGAGGTTCGGTTTGCTCACGTCCAATGTATCGTTGTCCGGATAGTGCGTGACGGTGTCGGCCTTAAGCGTATATTCCAGACGGCCGCTCTCACCGATCTTGCGCAGCGTGGCGTCATACATGATGTAGTCCGGATCGTGCCGGTTCTTACCGTCGTTGCGCGTTTCCGGCTGGTCGGTAACGTAGCGCAACCAGTAAGTCAGGCTGGTCAGCGTCAGCAACAGCACCAGGGGAAAGAGGGCGCTGGACCAGTGCTTCATTGCCCGTCTGCCGGCAGGTAAGGCGCCAGCGCCGCATTCAGCTTGCCTTGTGCATCGAGAATCAGCTCGCAGACTTCACGTACTGCCCCCTTGCCGCCCGGCTTGCTCGCAACGAAGCGGGCGTACTTCTTTGCCAGAAAATGCGCATCGGCCGGCGCGGCGGAAAAACCACAGGCATTCATGATGCGAATATCGACGATATCATCGCCCATATAACCGGCGTCCTCCGGGCGTAAATTTAGTTTGGTCAGCAGTTCGTGCAGGGTCGCCAGTTTGTCGCCAATGCCCTGATAGAGCAGGTCGATGCCCAGGTTTTGCATACGTAGCTCGACGCAGTGCGCCTTGCGGCCGGTGATGACGGCGACGGTCAGTCCCGCGCGTTGCAGCATGTTCATGCCTAACCCGTCGAGACTGTTGAAGGCTTTCATTTCAACGCCTTCATCGGTGTAGAACAGCGAGCCTTCAGAAAGTACGCCGTCAACATCGAAAGCCATCAGCTTCAGGCATCCCGCACGTGCGCGGGCGTCATCGGAATAATTCATATCGCCTTGGTTCGAAAAAGATCGTGCATGTTCAGCGCACCGACGAGGCAACCGTGCTCGTCCGCCACCGGCAGCTGATTGATACGGTGACGCTCCATCATCTCGACAGCCTCGTCGACCAGTTTCTCGGGCCGGATTGTACGCGGGTGGGGCGTCATCACATCACTGACGCGCAGGCGTGTCAGGTCGTCATGCTTGAGCAGGGCGCGGCGCAGGTCGCCGTCAGTAAAAATGCCGAGGATCTGACGTTGTGGCGAGACGATGACCGTCATGCCGATCGTACCGCGCGCAATTTCGCGGATCGCCTCGGCGAGGCTGGCTTCCGGCGCGTTGGTCGGCATGGCTTCGCCCGTGCGCATGACTTCGCGCACCCGCATCAGCGGGCGGCGGCGGCCAAGTGCGCCACCGGGGTGTGAACGGGCAAAATCCTCGGCGCTGAAGCCGCGCGCATCAAGCAAGGCAATGGCCAGCGCATCGCCGAGCGCCAAAGCTGCCGTCGTGCTGGCGGTAGGCGCCAGATTAAGCGGGCAGGCTTCCTGTGCGACGCCGGCATTGAGATGTACGTCGGCATCGCGCGCCAGCGTCGACGCGGGATTGCCGGTCATGGCGATCAAACGCGCGCCCTGGCGTTTGATCCAGGGTAGCAGATTGAGCAGCTCCTCGCTTTCGCCGGAGTTGGAAATGGCGAGCACGACATCGGCGGCAGTAATCATCCCCAGGTCACCATGCCCCGCCTCGGCGGGATGGACAAAGAACGCCGGCGTACCCGTGCTGGCCAGCGTCGCTGCGATCTTGCGGCCGATGTGGCCCGACTTGCCCATACCGCTGACGATGACCCGTCCTGCGCTGGTGAGAATCAGGTCGAGTGCGCGCGGGAAAGAATCATCCAGCCGGTCGATCAGTGCGAGCACGGCTTCACCTTCGATGCGCAGCACGCGCTCGGCGAGCTTGAGCGCCGGGTCAGAAAAAGGGGGAGGTGTCTGAGTCATGAAATTTGGCCAAAAATGACCGGCAAAGTATAGCAGAAGCCCGCAACCGCCCAATGCATTCGGCCGG
>ERZ772973.908-NODE-908-length-11966-cov-2.84225_pt1 | contig 11966 bp, 9 predicted proteins | sample MGYA00580672_ERZ772973 | MGnify/ENA primary metagenome ERZ772973 (study PRJEB29015, sample SAMEA2737938) | human oral metagenome | biome: human oral; feature: human-associated habitat; material: dental | place: China | collected 2152 ... | reverse complement strand
GCGTCGACAGCGCGTTCGCTCATGCCCGCCACAGCCTCGTTGATGCCGCCGAAACGCTCAATTTCCGAAGCATGGATCGGCACCTGAGGCGTCAGATACTTCGAGAAGATATCGAGGGCACCCGCGCGGTCCGGACGATCCACGCGGATGCGCACGTCGAGGCGCCCCGGGCGCAACACCGCCGGGTCGATCATGTCGGCGCGGTTGGAAGCGCCGATGATCACGACGTTGTCGAGGGATTCGACGCCGTCCATCTCGGCGAGGAGCTGCGGGACAATCATCGTTTCGACGTCTGAGGACACGCCCGTGCCACGCGTGCGGAACAGGGCTTCCATCTCATCGAAGAAGATGACGACTGGGGTGTCGCCGGCTGCAAGGGTCCGTGCACGAGCGAAAATGGCGCGAATCTGGCGCTCGGTTTCGCCGACGAACTTGTTCAGCAGTTCGGGGCCCTTGATCGACAGGAAGAAGGTCGACGCACCCCCACGCTTCGACAGCGAGTTGGCAACGGCCTTCGCGATCAGAGTCTTGCCCGACCCGGGAGGCCCATACAAGAGAATGCCCTTGGGCGGGCGCAGGCCAAACTGGCGGTACAGCTCAGGATGGTTAAACGGCATCTCGATCGAGTCACGCACCTGCGCAATCTGATCGTCGAGACCACCGATGTCCTCGTATGTGACGTCGGGAACCTCGGGGGTGAGCAGCTGCTCGACATCCTCACGCACGATGCGCTCGAAGGCGATGCCCGAGCGGGCGTCCACGACGAGAGAATCGCCGGGACGCAGGTTTCCGTGGCGTAGAGGGCCGGCCAGCTCAAGGAGATTCTCCGCTCCACCTTCCGTCGCCACAAGCACGCGGTCGGGGCCAACGAGCTCGAGAACGGAGACGACCTGCCCACTGCGCGGCAAGTCATCCGCGGCCACGGCGATCATCGTGTCGTCGAGGCGCACCCACTGCCCGTACGAGAGGTCAGTGACATCAAGCTTCGGAGTGACGGCAACGCGCATGCGCTTGCCGCCCGTCACGACCTCGATCTGGCGTGAAGCAGGAAACGCTCGCACGAACGTTGCGAGAGTCTGGGGAGGACGCGACACGTCGGCCAGCTCGCCCTGTAGGCGAATCAGCTCCGTGCGGGCGGTCGTCAGCGCGGTGGTGAGGCGGCCGTTCTTTTCTTCCAACGAAATCAGGCGTCGTTCAAGTGCCTGGCGTTCTTCGACCTCACTCATCAGTCGCTGCCTCACGTCCCTCCGACGCCCACGTGTCGGCCTGCGCGACGACGTCACGGCGGACCTTGCGCACCTTCTTCTCAGAGTTCACGCGCTGACCGACCTTCTCCAGCGACCAGTCCGGCTCGTCGTCCCACGCGCCGCCCTGGCCTTCGGCAGCCTTCGCCGGACGAGTCGAACGCTCCTGCGGCGTGACGCCAGGCGCGAGGAGGCGGGTAACCACGAGGAAACCGGTGTGGGCCACCATGCGGTGCTCGGGGCGCACGGCCAGGCCGTCAAGGTGCCACTCGCGGCGTATGTCCTCCCAGGCGATCGGATCGGTGAAACGTTCGGAGGCGCGCAGATCCTCGACGAGACGTGACATCTGCGTGACGGTCGCGACGTAGCACACGAGCACGCCGCCCGGAATCAGCGCATGGGTGATGGCCTCGATGTTCTCCCAGGGAGCAAGCATGTCGAGTACGATCCGGTCGACGCTGCCCTCTTCGGCCGACCACAGCACCTCGTCGACGTCACCGACACGCAGGTCCCATGCGGGGTGGCGGCGGCCGAACCACAGGTCAACGTTGGCGGCCGCGATGTCAGCGAAGTCCTGGCGCCGCTCCACAGAGATAAGGCGCCCCTTCGGGCCGACCGCATCGAGGAGAGCCATCGACAGCGCGCCGGAGCCGGCGCCGGCCTCGACGACAGTCGCGCCGGGGAAAACATCCCCCATGTGGGTAATGACCCCTGCGTCCTTGGGATAGACGACGGCGGCGCCGCGGGGCATCGACATCACATAATCGACCTGCAGGGGCCGCAGGATCTGGAACTGGCGGCCTTCCTCGGTGACAATCACCTGGCCGTCGGGACGGCCAATGACGTCGTTATGGTTGAATCCGCCGCGGTTGGATTGGAAACGACCACCGCTCACGAGAATCACCTGGTGGAAGCGTCCCTTGGGGTCGCGAACCTGAACGCGGTCGCCCTCAGAAAGGACGCCTCGGCGGGTGGGCTGGCCAAAATCATTGGCCGACATTGAAGTATTACGCTGAATAGTCATTACGTAAAGGATAGCGCTTGCCACCAGCTGCGCCCATGGCAGGACACAGATGAGGGCGGGAGGGGTTAGCGTGGTATTCATGACAGACCTGATCACCCCTTCGACGGCCGAGCGCACGTGGGAGCCCGCACTCTCGGCTTCGCGAGCGAAGGAATACGAGCGCTGCCCCCTGCAGTACCGTCTTCACGTCCTGGACGGATACCGTGAACCGGAAACGCGCGCGAAGGCTCTGGGAACAATCGTGCACGCAGTGCTTGAGAAGCTTTTCGCTCTGCCAGCGCAGCAGCGTACACCTGAGGCCGCGCGCAGCCAGGTAGGGCCGCAATACGAGGCCTTGGCATCAAAGAACCCGGAGGTTCCCGCGTTGTTTAGCGACGATGCGGACCGTGACGCGTGGCTCGACGAGGCGCGCGCGGTCGTCAACGGGTACTTTGCGATCGAGCAGCCCCAGTGGATTGCACCAGCAGCGCTTGAGCAGCGTGTGACGACGACGACCTCGGGCGGCGTACGACTCCTCGGTTTCATCGACCGTGTGGACCGTGCCCCCGACGGACGGCTTCGGGTCGTCGACTACAAGACCGGGAAGGCGCCCGGTCCGCGCTATGTGGACGAGGCCCTGTACCAGATGCGTTTCTACGCGCTGCTCCTCGCGCGCACGCAGGTGCTTCCTTCTCGCATGCAGCTCGTCTATCTGAAGGCCGGCCAGGTCATCACCTTTGATCCCGAAGCGGGCGACATCGCGAGTTTTGAGCGTCACATTGACCAGCTCTGGGACTCGATTGCACGCGACATTGAGAACGACTCTTTTGTGCCTCGCAAGAATCCCCTGTGCAACTGGTGCGGGGTGCGGTCACTCTGCCCGGTGTTCGGCGGAACCACTCCCCCGCTGCCCGAGCAACATGCACGGTGGCTGTCGCGGACTCGGCTAGGCTAGATGCATGGACTTGAAGCAATGCGGCCGCACCGGGCTCTACCTGTCGGCCATTGGTATCGGCACGCTCACCTGGGGGCGCGACACTGACGGCCCCGAAGCGCTCGACATGCTGCGCCGTTTCGTCGACGCGGGCGGCAATCTGGTGGAATGTTCTGCGTCCCATGGTGACGGCATGGCGGTAGACATCCTGTCCGAGGCCATCTCAGCTGTTGGTCGGCACCGCGTGGCAGTCGCGTGGCGCGGAGGCGTGCGCCGGGCCTCCGAAGGCGCGTGGGTGAGCGCCGCGGGGCGCGGCGATCTGCTGCGCAGTCTCGATGATGCCCTCGCACGGTTGGACACCGACTACGTGGACGTGTGGATGGTGGAGCCTCGCGCGGAGGTCCCACTGGAGGAGACTCTTGAAGCTGCGACCGCAGCGTATCGCTCTGGCCGTGCGCGCTACGTGGGGCTGTCGCGGGCGACGCAGTGGCAGCTTGCCGAGGCGGTGACACGCGGCGTGCTCGGAGCGAGCGCTCCGATCTCGGTGGTCGAGTTCCCCTTCTCCCTCGCAGATACCTCGCGGGCGGCGAGGGTCGCTGAACTGAGTGAACACGGGGTCGGCGTCATCGCCGCGTCCGCATTGGCAGGCGGTGCTCTGACGGGCAAGTACCGCCACTCGACGCCCGCGGACTCGCGCGCTGCTTCGCCACATCTTCGCCATCTGGTGGAGGGCCACTTGACGGGCTCGGCGCGCGGCGTCATTGAGGCTGCCACGCGCGCGGGCGCGGGACTGGAACGCTCGACGGGCGACGTGGCGCTTGCATGGGTGCGCGATTATCCGGGTGTCACCAGTGCCCTCGTCGGTCCGCGCACGCTGCGCCAGCTGGAGACGCTGCTCGACTACTCGGAGCCGTTGCCTGCCCCCATTCGGCAGGTTCTCTCCGAGGTGGCTCAGTAGTAAGGCGCGCTTCACGTGATTGACGTCGCGTGATCACGTAAAGATGGGTGGGGCCCGAACCAAGCGGTTCGGGCCCCACCCATCTTGAACAAGCTGATAATCGAGTCAGTCATCGACCTCGATAAAGTCGTCTTCATCGGAGTCGTCGAAATCATCGTCGTCATCCTCGGAGTCATCGAAAATAGTGAAAGACGGTGTGGGTCCAAGAGGGAAAGAAGTAGGTGAAGAACGCGTCACGCAGCGCAAGCTCAGCTGCTTCGAGCGCGGCGTCGTCGGCCTCGTCTCCATCGCGGGCGATGTCGAAGTGGTTTTCGAAAGCGTTGAGCAGGCGCGTCAGCGCGCGGCGGGCATCTCCAGTCATGACGATCATTCTACCGTGAGACGGCGCACTTTATCAGGGGAGGTTGAGCTGCGAACGAATAACGGACACCATCAGATCGGTTCCCTTGATCTCGGCGGTCTGCTCCGCGCCCAGAATACGGGTCTGCCCGTCCGCATCAAGGAGCTGCGACGCACCCATGTTCGGGCCGAGGGGCAGAATCACCCACTCCTTCGTCGGCTGGTAGATGGCGTCGGGCTTCTCGCCTTCAATCTGCGCGGTGATGTTCGCGATGACGACGCGGGCCTGCTGGCGCGCGGCGTCGGCACGCTTCGATTCACGCACATCGGTGAGGTCACCGACGGCGTAGACGTTCGGGTGATCTGCGACCTGCATGGTGCTATCGACACGGATGGTGCCGTTCGGGTTCATGACGGACTCGTAGTCGCTGCCGATCAGGAAGCCGGTGTTGGCGCGGGCACCGTAGCACTGGAACCACAGATCGGCCTCGATGACCTCACCGTTCTTGGTTTCAACCATGAAGTGACTGAGGTCGCCAACGTTCTGCGGGGGCAGGTAAGCGAGCTCAGAGCCGGTGACGACACGCACGCCGAGGGTGCTCAGCTGCTCGCTGATCTCGTTGCGCAGCGCATCGGTGTAGCCGGGCGTGCCCAGGATCTGATCGGAGGCCTCAACGATCGTGATGTCCAGGCCGGGGAAGGCATTGGCGAGTTCGCCGGTCAGCTCGATGCCGACGGTGCCGCCGCCGACGATCATCACCGAGCGGGCCCGTCCGAGGTTCTCGTGCAGCTGCTCAAGGCGTGCCTTCGCCACGGACGAGCGGTAAGAGGAGTACTTCGCGGGGAAAGGATAGGTCGATCCGGTCGCGAAGACGACGTAGTCGGCCTCGATCGGGTCGTGGCCAAAGACATGAACGGTCGTGCCGTCAACACGCGATACTGTGCCACGGAGGACCTCGCCGCGGTGCAACAGGTTCGTGTAGGGCATGAAGATCGCGTGTTCCCACACGGTGTCGACCGCGGCACGCAGCGCGGCTGCGTGATGGACGAACTGGTCCTTCTGCTCGATGAGGACTACGTCCGCGATGGGGTCCAGCCCCTTTGCGACCGTGACGCCTCCGTAACCTCCGCCAATGACTGCGACGCGTGCCATGTCTTTCCTCCTTGTGAGTGGACCGCGTCTATTGTGTCACCTGGCGGGCACGAATGCGCGTGCTAGGGACCTTAGTCCGCGTCGTTGGCGCTCTCCCCGGTCTCCAGGCCGAGGCCGCGCGCAACATTCGGCGGGAAGAAGTTGGGGCCCTTGAGGACCTTTCCATCCTCGCGCAGCTTGACGGAGCCGTCCGGCATGAGCTTGGAAAGGTTCGAAGCCTGGACCTCGGCGAGCACAGAATCGAGATCCATTCCGGACTCGATCGCCATACCGTAGATGACGTAGATGAGGTCGGCGAGGGCGTCCGCAGCCTCAATAACATCGCGCTCGCCATCGTCTGCCGCGACTGCCTCGGCGGTAGCCGTCTCAATGATCGCGCGCGCGCGCTTGCCGTACACCGCTCCCATGAGTTCAGCAAACTCTTCGGCGATGAGGCTCATGCGCATGCCGAGGCGCTCATAGGACAACGTCGGATCGTCGAAGGAACGAATCGGCATCGAGTAGGTGCGGTGGAACTCCTGGACGAGTTCCATCGGGCTGGGAGCGCTCTGAGTGTTCGAGGTGGGGGTGTTCTTCTCGCTCATGCGTGATCCTTTCGAGACTGTTCCCAGGCCGTAGCCAGGATGTTCGTAAATGCGGTGATCGTTTGATGTCCGTCGACGAGGTACTGCGCGTCAAAGACGTACGTGGGGACGGTGGTGACACCCATGTGCATCGCCATCTGGAAGTCCGAATACACGCGGGATGCCCATTCCTCGTCGCCCACGGCGAGAGCAGCAAGCTCCGGCGGCATTCCAATGTCCTGGGCGCACCCGATGAGAACCTCGGGGTGGGAGATGTCCAGCCCCATTTCGAAGTGGGCGCGCATGATGGCCTCGGCAACCTTCAGTTGCAGCGAGGAGGGACCTGCCACCGTATCGGCATCAATATCCGCATCGTGGGCGGCCGCGATGATGCGGTGTGCGCGCGATGTCGGAGCGATGATGAGGTTATCGAAGTCAAAGCGAATCCCCTCGCGCGCACCGAGCGCCTGCATCCGTTCGTCAGATTCGCGCACTTCTTCGAGCGTCGCGGCACCGGATTCCACGAGAGCCACGACGCGGGGTTTGTCCACGGGGGCGTCGAGTTCCGGGTCAAGAAGGAAAGCGTGCAGGTAAACCTCAACCTCGTCACGATGCTCGAATTCCTCGAGAGCTGCGCGCAGGTGTCGCAGCCCGAGATAGCTCCACGGGTCGCAGGTGTCGAGCCACATGTCGATACGCACGGTGCCTCCTCACGATTGATATGGAAAACCCCGGAGCCTTTCGGCCCCGGGGCATTTCGTGCGCGGAGGGGGACTTGAACCCCCACCCTCGTAAAATGAGGACTAGCACCTCAAGCTAGCGCGTCTGCCTATTCCGCCACCCGCGCAGGTGAGCGATGCGAACCGTTGCGATCCGCAAGCGAGTAGAAGCTTAACACGATGTAGGCGAGATGCGCCAATCGAAACTAGGAGTCTTTTTCGCCGCCGCGCAGACGCGAGTCGAGAGTGGCGAAAACCTTGGCAATTGAGTCGATATCGGCGTCCGTCATGCCATCCAGGAGGTACTCGCTGACCGTCTGCTGATGCAGCTCTGTGGCAGCAAGCACAGTTTCGATCCCCTGGGTCGTCAGGCATGCGTCGTAGCCGCGGCGATCGACCGCGGAGGGAACGCGTTCCACCCATCCGTCGCGCGACAGATTCGAAACGAGGTAGGTGACGCGCGACGGCGAATAAACGACACGGTCGGCCAGCTCGCCCATGCGCAGACGATGGCCAGGCGCCTCCCAGAGGGCAAGAAGAATGTTGTAGTCGGGCATGGAAACCCCGTAGGTGCGCTTGAGGCGCGTCTCGAGAATGCCCTGCAGGCGCCCGGACGCCTCGAAGAAGACTCGCCATGCGGCAGCGCGGGCACTATTGGCCTGAACGATCGGCGTCAGTCGTGCTCTTGATTCCATGTCTCCCTCCTCGTGGTCGTGTCGGATGCTCCTCTCGGGATAATAGGGCATAGTGACTAAGAAAGCACCAACAACGCGGAGGGACCTCATGTCTTTATCTATTTCTGTTGTTCTTTTTGATGTTGACGGAACGATTGTTGATTCAGCTCCGGCCGTCATCGGTGCTTTCCGTGAGACTCTGTCAGACTATGGTTTGCCCATTCCTGACAACCGGCGCCTTCGTACCTATGTTGGTCCTCCCCTGTGGCACTCTTTCGGCGATCTGGGCTACGAGGGGGAGCAGCTATCCGATCTTGTTGCAGGCTATCGTCGCCGTTACTTTGCTCGCTATCTCGACCCGGAGCCATTCCCAGGGGTTATCGAGCTGCTCCGCGATCTCCACGACGCGGGTATTCCCCTGGCCACGGCAACGTCAAAGCAAGCTCCGACTGCTATCTCCCAGATCGAACATCTCGGTCTATCCAGCATCTTCGGCGTGGTCGCGGGAGCTACCCCCGATCCATCCTCGAGTAAGGCGACTGTCATTCGTGAAGCCCTCACGCGCCTGGAAGCTATGGGGGCCGACATCTCCCACCCAGTCCTTGTGGGAGACTCCATCTGGGATGTCCGTGGCGCTCAGGAGGCGGGCATTCCGGTGATCGGGGTCGGTTGGGGGTATGCAACTGAGGACGGCCTCGACGATGCGGACGCCGTGTGTGAGACGGTCGAAGACCTGCGCACGTTCATTCTCGAAGGGGTTGCGCAGGCAAAGTCCCAGCGCGGACGCTAACGAAAGTCTCGGGACTTTACTTCGACGGGAAGTGCGATAGACGCGATCCTGAAGGCTTGCACGCTGATCGCGCCATCTCCCCACTCGAGTGTCCCGCGCACGAGTAGAGCACTGGACTCGAGGCACACGCGCCGGAACTTTTTCCATGCTCCCACAGAGACGGAGACGTTGACGAGGCCGGTCTCGTCTTCGAGGGAAAGGAACGTGATCCCCCCGCCCGTGTGCGGGCGCTGTCGATGAGTGACGACTCCGGCGATGTCGACGATGCGTCCGGCCAGGTGCTGACCCAGCTCGCCAGCCCGGAGGACGCTAGCGGGCAGCGATCCACGTACGTAGCTGAAAGGGTGGCACCCCGGGGTCAGCCCCGTCGAAGCGACATCCGAGCGCATGCGCTCCGCCTCCGATAACGAAGGCAGCTCGGGAACGCGCGCCCCCACCTCCGTTCCAGGAAGAAACGGCTGCCATTGACCGACCCGAGCCTGTGGCTGCGCGAGCGCCCCCGCAGCCCATGCACCCTCACGCCGCCCGACCCCTAGGCACTCGAGAGCGCCGGCCATCGCGAGCTTTTCCATGGCAGAGGCGCTCACGTGGGCTCGCCGCGCGAGGTCCGCCTGACTCGTAAATGCTCCCTGACGCCTGGCTTCGACGATGCGCTCGGCGACCGCGCCCAGGCCTCGTACCTGAGAGAGCCCGATACGCACCGCAAGCTCGCGATCGACATCGAGGGCAACGGTGCCGCGCGAGGGCAAAGCCTCCGGGCGCCCCGGGTTGTAGGACTCCCCCGCCTCATCGTCGCCCACGCGCTGCACGCTCGCGTCGACGAGTGAATCGTTGACTGACGGACCCACCACGCGCACCCCGTGCCTGCGGGCATCTTGCACGAGGGTCGCGGGCGAATAGAAGCCCATCGGCTGGGAGGCCAGGATCGCGGCATAAAAGTGCTCGGGGGCGTGCACCTTCAGCCAGGACGACGCGTACACGATGTGTGCGAAGGAAAACGAATGAGACTCCGGGAACCCAAAGTCCGCAAAGCCCTTGAGCTGTTCGAAGATACGCTCGCGCGTGGGCGCGTCGATACCCCGTTCCTCCATGCCCGCCATAAGGTCCCCCTTGAGAGCTTCCATGCGCTCCGGGCTGCGCTTGGCCCCCATCGCGCGGCGCAGCTGATCGGCGCGTGCCCCAGATAATCCCGCTGCATCCGTCGCGATGCGCATGAGCTGCTCCTGAAAGAGGGGAACCCCGAGCGTCTGGCGCAGGGCGGGCTCAAGGAGTGGGTGCAAATAGGTGACCTCCTCGCGTCCCGAACGGCGGCGCAAATAGGGGTTGACTGAGCGCCCCTGGATCGGCCCCGGTCGGATCAGAGCGACCTCCACGACAATGTCGTAGAAGCAGCGCGGCTTGAGCCGGGGAAGCGTATTCATCTGCGCACGTGACTCCACCTGGAAGACGCCCACCGTGTCGGCCGCGCACAGCAAGTCATAGACCCTCGGATCCTCCTCCGGCAGGGTATGCAGGCCCAGGGGTTGGCCCTCGCGCCCTTCCGCTACTCGAGGTGCCCAGCCACGCAGCTGATTCGAGGCCTCCCCCGCACGCGCGCCACCCGCCCGGAGCTCGTCGAAGGCGACGCGCAACGCGGTCAACATGCCGAGCGATAGCAGGTCGAACTTCACGAGGCCGGCATCCGCACAGTCCTCCTTATCCCATTGGAGAACCGTACGTCCCGGCATCGCGGCCCACCCAACCGGGCAGATGCGCGACACCGGCTGATCGGTGAGCACCATGCCGCCTGAGTGGATCCCCATGTGCCGGGGAAGACGCGCGAGCGCCTGGGCCGCATCACCAACGAGGGGTGGCACTTCTCCCCTGCCCTGGGACCAGGCTGTGGCCGTACCGGCCGGGTATCCGAGGGCGCGTGCGACATCGCGGATCGCTGAGCGCGGGCGGTACGTGATGACGTTCGCGACCTGGGCCGCGCGATCCCTCCCAAACGTGTCGTAGACGTACTGGATGACCTCTTCTCGACGACACGCCTCGATATCGACATCGATATCCGGTGGCCCCGAGCGCGCATCGGATAAAAATCGCTCGAACAGCAGGTTGTGGCGCACCGCGTCGACCGCTGTGATTCCCAGGCAATAGCACACCGCTGAGTTGGCGGCGCTGCCCCGCCCCTGGCACAGGATCCCATTGCGGGCGCAAAAGTCGACGATGTCTTTGACGATGAGAAAGTAGCCCGCAAAGCCGAGGCGCTCGATGACCCCCAGTTCGTGCTCGATCGTCTCCCATGCCCGGGGGTGGTGCGTGCGTGATCCGTAGCGCACGCTCGCGCCCTCGTAGGTGCAGTGCGCGAGCCAGCTGTCCGGGGTGTGCCCGTCGGGGACCTGGGTGCGCGGCAATCGCGGGGCGACGAGGCGCAGGTCGAAAGCGCACGCGGCTACGACCTCGCATGCGTTGTCGAGTGCCTGCGGGTGTGCTCCATGCAGTCGTGCCATCTCCGCGGGTGAACGCAGGAAAGAGCGGTGCGCGCCCAGGTGAGCCTCCGCCTCGTTCAAGGAAGATCCCAAGCGGGTCGCCGTCAAAATGTCGCCGAGCGCCTGCTTCGAGGGTGAGGACATGCGCGCTCCGCTCGTCGCCACCAGGCGAGTTCCGCTCGCGCGCGCAAGCTCCGCGAGCACGTCTCCGACCTCGTCTTCATCCCCACGCGCAGCCTGCCACTCGACGAGGACCTGGTCGCACCCAAAAGCGTCTACAAGTCCGTCCAGGACTCGGCGTGAGGACGCCGTGCCCCCGGCTCGTAGCGCGCGCATGAGCGGGCCCCGCCTACCGCCAGTGAGGACGACGAGCTCCCCTCCGGCCTCACTCAGATTGACGAGGTCGTGGCGTGGATTGCGCTGCCCGGGTTCGGACAGTGCTCGAGCGCTCATCGCTCCCACGAGATGTGCGTAGCCGGTGGGGCTGGCCGCCACAATGGGGAGGCGCATCCCCGGGTCTTCAGCTCCGGGAGCAAGTCCCCATCCCGGCGCAGATGAACCCGGAACAATGCCCCTCAGAGCATCCGGCGCGAGCGTGAGCTCAGCGCCGTACACGATCGGCAGGCCGGCCGTGCGGGCAGCCATGGTCGTCTGAACCGTCGAGTACATGCCGTCGACGTCGAGAATCGCGAGGGCATCGAGCCCGAGGCGCGCAGCTTCCTCCACCATACGCGCGGGCTCGTCGGTCCCGTCAAGAAACGTGAAGGCGCTGTGCGCATGCAGCTCTGCGTAGCGTCGTTCCGTGGCCATACAGCCATTATATAGAACATATGTTCGATACTGTTGTTGGGGGGAGCTGCGTTGGCGCGTACAGATGGGGTGAAAGGCGCCCCTCCCACGAGGAGCACAAGCCCTATGCTGGGAGCATGGAATCCATGCTCGCAGCGTCGCTTCGCTCCCCCGGCGCCCTGGTACTCGACGAACGCCCCATCCCAACACTCGGCCCACGCGACGTTCTCCTCTCCGTCGAAGCAACAACCCTGTGCGGCACGGACCTGCGCATCGCAACAGGACAAAAGACGAACGGCGTCACCCCGGGCGTAGTCCTCGGGCACGAA
>ERZ772973.903-NODE-903-length-11999-cov-82.6431_pt1 | contig 11999 bp, 10 predicted proteins | sample MGYA00580672_ERZ772973 | MGnify/ENA primary metagenome ERZ772973 (study PRJEB29015, sample SAMEA2737938) | human oral metagenome | biome: human oral; feature: human-associated habitat; material: dental | place: China | collected 2152 ... | reverse complement strand
GCGCCGGCGTCGGCGGCGGCGCCGCTCCTCGGCGTCGGCCAGGGCCTCGGCCGCTCCGGGCACGGCCGGCGAGGAGGCCTCCTCCGCGGCGTCCGCGTCGTCCTCGAGGCCCGCCACGAGGGCGGCGGCCTTGGCCGCGGGCGTGGTGGGCGAGTCCTCCCCGGGGCTCGCCGCCGACGCGACGACGGGCAGGGTGCGGTGGATGGCGGCGGAGCCGACGATCTGGGGGTCGCGCTGGGGGGTCGGGTCGTCCTCGACGACGTCGAAGACGACGGCGGTGATGTTGTCGGGGCCGCCCGCGCGCTCGGCCAGGTCGATGAGCTGCTCGGCGGCCAGCTCAGGGTCATCCACCCCGGCGAGGACCTCCCCGATGGTGGCAGCCGAGACCGGGCCGCTCAGCCCGTCGGAGCACAGCAGCCAGCGGTCGCCGGGGACGGCCTCGCGGATGGACTCGTCGAGCTGGACCTCGCCGTCGGCGTCGCCCAGGACCCGCAGCAGCACCGAGCGCTGCGGGTGCTGACGGGCCTGCTCGCGGGTGAGGCGGCCGGTCTCGACGAGGTACTCCACGAAGGTGTGGTCGGTGGTGACCTGGGTGAGCTCGCCGTCGCGCAGGAGGTAGGCGCGCGAGTCGCCGACGTGGACCATGGCGAGCTTGTTGCCCGACCGCATAATGGCGATGCAGGTGGTGCCCAGGCCCGCCAGCTCGGGGCTGGCGGAGGAGCGGGCGACCAGGTCGGCGTGGGCGGCCTGCACGGCGTCGCGCAGCAGGCCGAGCAGATCGCCGGCCTGGTGGGAGTCGGCGTCGAGCGGCACGAGGTGGTCGACGGCGACGGCGGAGGCGATGTCGCCGCCGGCGGGCCCGCCCATGCCGTCGCACAGGACCATCAGGTGCGGCCCGGCGTAGCCGGAGTCCTGATTCGAGGACCGCACGAGCCCGACCGAGCTGCGTGCGGCGTAGCGGAGGGAGGTTGTCATGGGCGCAGCTCCAGCGTCGTCTGGCCGATCCTGACCGGGACTCCCATGGGGAGCTCCACGGTTCCGTGGACGGGGTGACCCGCCAGCGTCGTGCCGTTGGTTGAACCAAGGTCCTCCAGCCACCACGTGCCGTCCTTGGGGAATATGCGGGCGTGGCGGGAGGAGGCGTAGGAGTCCTCCAGGACCAGGGTGCAGGAGGGGGAACGGCCGATCGAGATGGAGGTCGGCGATAGGGGAACCGTGGAGCCGGCGAGGGGCCCCTCGGTGATGATGAGGCGGGAGGCGCCTCGTCGGTGCGACTGCGCCCGGGCCGGCGCGGGCGCGGAGGGACGGGCGGGACGGCGCTGGGCGCCGGGGGTGGCCGTGTCGGCGACGTCGCGTCGCAGGGCGCGGATCGTGAGGAGGACGAAGACCCACAGCAGGACCAGGAACCCGATCCGAGCCAGGGTGAAGGCGAGCTCGCTCACCCGTTCGCCCCGACTCCCTGGGTGCCATCCCAGAACATGATGCGCGTGCGGCCCACGGTCAGGGTGTTGCCGTCCAGGAGGGTGGCGGCGTCGACCCGGTGGCCCTCGACGAAGGTGCCGTTGGTCGAGTGGAGGTCGGTCGCAATGGCATGGCCCTGCATGAGGCGGATCTCCAGGTGGCGGCGGGAGACGCCCGAGTCGTCGACGATGATGTCCGCCTCGCTGCCGCGGCCGATGACGGTGACGGGACCGGTGAGCAGGTAGCGCTGGCCGTCGATGTCGAGGATCGGGTGCGCCGGGGAGGCGGTGGCCGCCGCGGCCGGGGCGGCCGCGCCGCGGCGGGTGGAGGAGTCGATCTCGACCGGGGAGCCCAGGGAGTCGTCGGACACGAAGGTGACCTCGACGGGGCCGACGAAGGAGTAGCCCTGGTCGGCGGCGTGGCTCGTGGCCACCTCCTCCATCTGGCGGGCCATCTCGTCCTGACTCCAGGACACGACGCGCTGGAAGTCGGCGGGGGCCAAGTGAATGCGGAAGACGTTGGGGACCACCGAGCGGTCGCGCGCGAAGGAAGCCGCGCGCTTGTCCATGGTCTCGCGCAGCTTCGAGGCGATCTCGATGGGCTCGACGTCGTTGGAGAAACGCGACTTGGCGCGCCCGGCGACGTCCTCAACGCCCCTCCCGAACTTGTCCAGGAACCCCATGTTCCTCACCTCCCAGGATGACCGGCTCCTCCGCGGGTACGGAGCCATCGGGCCCATCGTAACCGGTGTGACCAGGAGGGTGGGGAGGAGGAGCCGATGGATCGGGCGGGTGACGGGTCTCACCGGTCTGTGGATCGGATTGATTGGACGCGGGAGGCCCCGAGCGGCTATCGTCAGCCTCGCTTCTCGCGCGAGTGGCGGAATTGGTAGACGCGCACGGTTCAGGTCCGTGTGATCTTACGATCATGGGGGTTCGAGTCCCCCCCCGCGCACGACGAGCGCAGGCCCGGAGCCGGCTGAGACCCAGCGGTTCCGGGCCTTCTCGTTCGCGCTCGCGGGCCTCCCGGCCGATCGGCGCCCGCGGGCCTCCCGGTCTTCTCGGCCGCGTCGGCGCCCGCGGGCGCCGACGGCTACGAGAAGGACTTGTCGTTCTTGTCGTTGGCCGGATTCTCGCCCGCGTCCGCGCCGGCGGGCCGACCCGTCGTGCGGGTGCCCCCGGGCCGCTCCCCCGCGCGTCGCCCGCGTCTTCCGGGGCCGCCGACGGGCCGGGGTCATCCGGGCCGCTCCCCGCGCGTCGCCCGCGTCTTCTCCCGCGCGTCCCCCATCCGGGGCGCCCTTCCCCTCGCCTGCTCGCCCCGTCCGGGTCCGCGTGTCGGGAGCGGCGGGCGGCGCGCACAGGATGTGTAGTTTTCCACAGGTCATGGGTGCGGGGGCGGTCCCGGCGGGCGGGGACAAGTACCCATCGGCGTGACCGCCACCGCGCGGGTGCCAGTGGGCCGGCTGGCAGCGGGCGGGCCTGGCGGCCCAAAAAGGTGGACGGCGCGTATCTTTCACCCTCCACGCCGCGCCCCTCTCGTTCCGAAGTGTTGCAATGACGCCATTCCCCGGACGCGCAGGAGTCGTCGCGCACCCGAAAGTCACGCGCCGGCCACCTTTTTCACCCCGCCGACGCCCCCGGGCCGCGAGGGCGGGGCCAGTCCGTGCGGATGGTGAGCTGCTCGCCGGAGCGACGCCCCCGGGCCGCGAGGGCGGGGCCGCCGGCCGGGAGCCCGCGGGAATCACCGCCGCACCAAGGGACCCACCAAGGGCGCCCGTCTGCCCGTCGGCGTCGAACCGGAATCGCCGCCGCCCAAGGGACTCACCCGCGGGTCCGTCGTCGGACGCGCAGCCGCATGACGGCGAGGGCGGCCAGGGCCCCGGCCCAGGATCCGGCTGCATTCTGACCGACGTTCGCCCAGCTGGCCCGGCGGTCCAGGGCCGTCACCAGCAGCTGGGTCAGCTCCGCGCTCGCGCCCAGGGCGCAGCCGAGCAGGGCCCACGCCCACCACGGAACCCTCGGCCAGCCCAGGGTGCCGAGGAAGGTCAGCGGTGCGAGCATGACCAGGTTGAGCACCACGTCCTTGTCCGCCTCGGAGAGGAACCACAGGCCCAGAATGCTCTTGGCCTGCGCGACGTCCCCGCCCGAGGGCCACAGGACCGCCAGCAGGATGACGACCAGGCAGACGGCGGTCCCGGTTCGGGCGAGGCGGTGGGCGGCGGCGTCGGTGGACACGGGCCCGAGGCTAGTAGAGGCCGGTGGGGCGTCGTCGTTCGTGCCGGCCGGGTCACACGGGCCGGGCCCGGCGGCCCGCTGCTGCGGGCGCTGCTCATGGGCGCCGCCCGGGTCGCGCGGGCCGGGCCCGTGGCGGGCTCGCGACGGCGTCGTCATCCGTCTTCGCGAACGCGCAGGTTCCCAGTCGAACGCGCAGATGGGAGGTGCGCGTTCGACTGGAAACCTGCGCGTTCGCGGGGCCGAGGCCGACTCGGGCCCGCGGGGGTCCTGGTCCGGGCCTCTCAGGGCTCGGGTGTGATGACGGGCAGGACCGACCAGGGGAAGTTGATCCACTTGCCGGTCACGCGCCAGCAGTAGTCGGGTTCGAAGACGCTGCGCGGCTTGCGGTAGATGACGGCGGAACGGGCGTCGACGTTCACCTTCTCCCCACCCAGGTCCAGGCCCTGGTGGCGCAGCAGCTCCATGACCAGCTTGAGGGTCTTGCCCGAGTCGGCGACGTCGTCGACCACGAGGACCCGCTTGCCGGGCAGCTCGGAGGCGTCCATGAGCGGGGGCAGGACGACGGGCTCGTCGAGGGTCTGGCCGACGCCGGTGTAGAACTCGACGTTCATGGCCCCCATCGCCTTGACGCCGATCGCGTAGCCGATGGCGCCGGCGGGTATGAGGCCGCCGCGGGCGATGCCGATGATGAGGTCCGGCATCCATCCCGAGGCCACGATCTGGGCGGACAGCTCGCGCTCGGCGACGCCGAACAGCTCCCAGGTGAGCTCCTCGCGGTCGGGCTCGGCCTGCGAGGCGGCGCCGTCGTCGAAGACGGGCCGGGCGGGCGTGATGGAGTCGGTGGAGGGGGCGGTGGACAGAGGGCCGTGCGTCTCGCTCACTCTGCCCAGGGTAGTGGTGCCGTGGCCCCGGACACGGTAGGGCGCACCCTTCCGCCCCTGCAGAGGTCTCGAAGAGGTTGCAGTTTTGGCAACGACGGCGTCGGGCAACGCGGGCGGGCGACGGCGCCCGGAGGCGCTCCCCGAGGATGGGGTCCGGCCGCCTCGGCGGGGCGAGGAGGCCGGTCAGCGGCGGGCGCGCCCCGCGGATCGGGCCCGGCCTCACACGGGCCACAGTGCCCGAGGGCGGGAGCAGGGCGCGCCCCGCGGATCGGGCCCGGCCCTCGCGCCACGGTCGTAGGATCGGCGCGACGGTCCGATGTCCGATGATCCGATGAGAAAGGCGAGGCGCTCAATGGCTGCGACCCCGGAGGGCGGGCCCCGCGCACCGGCGTCGGAGGGCGGGCCCCGCGCACCGGCGTCGGCCGCCGAGACGGTCGCCGCGAGGTACCCGCGCCTGCGGTACATGGGGAGCAAGTACGCCCTTCTGCCCCAGCTCGAAAGGGTCCTGGGCGACCTCGCGGGGGTCACCGTCGCGGACCCCTTCAGCGGGTCGGGGGTCGTGTCCTACCTGGCGCGCACCATGGGGCGGGAGGTGTGGGCCTCGGACTACCTGGCCTTCCCGTGCGTTTTGACCCGCGCGACCGCGGCCAATGACGGCGTGCGCCTGAGCGAGGAGGATCTCGACGAGCTCCTCGGCCCCAGTCGCGACGGGCGCTCCCACATCTCCCGGACCTACTCGGGAATCCTCTTCACCCCCGAGGACCTGGCGGTGCTGGACTCGGCCTGGTCCGTGCTGGCCGCCTGGGAGGGGGCGCGCCGGGACCTGGCCATCGCCTCCCTCATACTGGCGGCGGCCCGCAAGCAGCCGCGAGGCGTCTTCACCGTGACGGCCCCCCGCTACCCCGTCTACGACGACGGCCGCCGTCATCTGCGCATGACCCTGCGCGAGCACATCACCGAGGCCGCCCGGGACTGGAACCGGGCGGTCCTCGACGGCGGGCCCCGCGCCCGGGTGCGTCGGGCCCCGGTGGAGGAGGCTCCGCGGGGCGCCGACGTCGTCTACCTCGACCCGCCCTACGCCCCGCCCCGGGACGACAACGACTACATCAAGCGCTACTGGTTCCTCGAGGGGCTGGCCGACTACTGGGACGGGGGCCGCGCCGAGATCATGGAGTCCACCGCGACGCGCAAGCTCCCCAAGCGCCCCACGCCCTTCGGATCGAGGCGGACGATCGAGGGGGCGCTGGCGCGGACCCTCGATCGTTTCGCCGATTCCTCGGTGGTTCTCTCCTACGGGTCGAACGCGGTCCCCGGCCTGGACGCGCTGGTGGGGATGGTCCGGGAGGTCAAGGGCGGCGCCGAGGTCCTCAGGATCGACCACCGCTACCACTTCGGCACGGCCCGCCACGCCACTCGCCGCCGGGCGGTCGAGTACCTCATTGTGGGGGCGTGAGCGCGGCGTGGCGGGGCGGCGGGGGTGGCGGGGCCGGCGCGCTAGCCTGGTCGCGTGCTCCTCGCCTTCTCCGTGTCCCCCGCCACCACCGACGACCCCGACGGATCCGTGTCCGAAGCCGTGGCCCGCGCCGTGCGAGTGGTGCGCGACTCCGGCCTGCCCAACGAGACGACCTCCATGTTCACCACCCTGGAGGGCGAGTGGGACGAGTGCATGGCGGTGGTCAAGGCCGCTTGCGAGGCGGTGGCGGAGGTGAGCCCGCGGGTGGCGCTCGTCCTCAAGGCCGATATCCGCCCGGGATGGACCGGGCAGCTGACCGCCAAGGTGGAACGGGTCGAGGAGCGGCTGCGGGTGATGGGAGCGGCTGCGGGTGATGGAGATGTGCTCCGACGGCGTGAACTCGGACCGCGGTGACGGCTGAGCAGCGGCGATTCAATCGGCGCCCGAATGGGGCGGGGGCGGCTGAGCGGGGCGGAGTGCGCGGCGATTCAATTCCGAGCCTCTTTGGCGCGGGCGAGGTTGTCGCGGAACAATGTAGTCCAAGGGTGGTTGGGGCCCAGGACGTGTTCGCTGTCGGTCAGGTTCTGTTCGAACAGAGGGATGGCCTGTTCGAGTCTATCCGCGTCCTGGTAGGCGCGGGCGAGGTTGTTGCGGGAGGCGAGGGTGTCGGGGTGGTCGGGGCCCAGGACGTGTTCGCTGTCGGTCAGGTTCTGTTCGAACAGAGGGATGGCCTGTTCGAGTCTATCCGCGTCCTGGTAGGCGCGGGCGAGGTTGTTGCGGGAGGCGAGGGTGTCGGGGTGGTCGGGGCCCAGGACGTGTTCGCTGTCGGTCAGGTTCTGTTCGAACAGAGGGATGGCCTGTTCGAGTCTATCCGCGTCCTGGTAGGCGCGGGCGAGGTTGTTGCGGGAGGCGAGGGTGTCGGGGTGGTCGGGGCCCAGGACGCGTTCGAAATCAGTCGAGATCTGTTCATGCAGGTTGATGGCTTGTTCGAGCATGCCCGCAGATAGATAGGCGCGGGCGAGGTTATTGCGGGCTGCGAGGATGTCGGGGTGGCTGGGGCCCAGGATGCGCCCGATGTCGGCCAAGTTCTGTTCATGCAGGTTGATGGCTTGTTCGAGCATGCCCGCAGATAGATAGGCGCGGGCGAGGTTGTTGCGGGAGGTGAGGGTATCGGGATGGTCAGGGCCCAGGATGCGCTCGCTGTCAGCTAGATTCTTCTCGAACAGAGTAATTGCTTGGTCGAGCAGGCCGGCAGATAGGCAGGCGTGAGCCACTGTGTCCGTTCCCATCAACTTATCCTCTTCCAAGAGGATTGTATCGAGGGCGGCTTCTGCTTCATCGAGGCGCCAGGACGCGGCGAGCCAGCGCACGAGCATGAGCCGACTCCCGGAAGAATGCACTTCCCGGTCTAGCCGCTCGGCGCGTGCGACCCACTCCGCAGAAGACTGCCGACGGGGGACATCGCCAACCTCCTCCAGGGCGGATTCCAGAAGCCCCAAACGTATTGGCGCAATATTCAGTGACGGTCCGGCTCGGTGCTCAATGGCCTGGCGGAGCGTACTCTGCAGAGACATAATAGGTTCGGCGTCGCCGTCTGAAATGGCGGCGAGAGCGTCTTCGACCTGGCCAAGGAGATCAAGGGAGGGGGCACGTGAATCGGGTAGGCTAGTGAGTTGGCGCACCAGGCCCCCGACCTCGTCCTGTTCCATCTCCATCAGGGCCGCTTGACCATAATCGCTCTTATCAGATGCGCGTAGCTGATCAGCGTCGAACCAATTGATGAGGAAGTCAATGACGAGTGGCAGCGGTTCTCCGCGCGACTCCTTGATCTGGAAGGCGAGACGAGCCAGCGGCTCGGCGAGCTCGTAGTAGGTGCGGCGGCGATCGAGAAGGTCGGCGAAGATCGTCGAGACCGGTTCAAGCCATCCCCGATCGGTCAAGTCGCTAACGGTCTTGGCGACGCTGCGCTGATCGGCTCCGATGCGTCCGGCGAGTTCCTTGACCGCTAACGGCCGGTCTGCGGAAGCGAGTTCTGCGACGACGAGGCGCTGCTGGGGGGACAAACGTGCCAACTGCTCCTGGTAGTAGGGTGTGAGATCGTCGAATCGACTCAGCAGAAGATCGGTGAGATGATCGAGTTGTTCGACGGTGAGGGCACTGCCGAGTAGTGCCCACAGACGGGGCTGTCCGCCCGCCAAGTGCGCGATGGTGCAGATGCGTGACAGGGTGGTGTCGTCGCTGAGTTTATTACTCAACCTGTCGTCCTTGCCCTCGATGGCAAGGGCGACGAGCATCTTTCGCGCCTCTTCCGGGGAGAATGGCGTGAGACGAATTGTGTCGAAGAAGCCGAAGAACGGATGGGAGTGGTCGGAGAGATTTCGGTCCAGGCGCGTGGTGCTGCCTATTATGAGTATATTGGATCCCGTTTGAAGGAGGTGGCGCAGCTTCTGCTGACCCTGTTCCCCCAGGGTGTCAAGAATCTGGTCGAAGTTCTCCGCGAGAATGAGAATCGGTCCGTTCTCCTTGATGACTGCGCGCAATTGCGCATCGAGTTCCGCCTCATCGCGGCTTTGGGATCGCTGATCTGGGTTAATGGCCCGGAGTATCTCGCTCAGCAGATGCCGATACGACATGATCAGCCAGGGATCTTCGGGCAGCCACGCGATCTGGAATCTGTCTCCCTGTGCGATGAGTTTCTTGGAACGATGGTAGACGAGGGAGATAATATGAGTCTTTCCTGCCCCTCGCGGACCGACGAGGAGCGTATGGTGAGGACTCGGCGTCGTCCCCAGATTGGCGACGCGATCCATGAGTCTCTCCAGGATCGGCTGGCGCACCACGAAAAGTCGCTCGAGTAGATCCTCAGGCATGGTCGAGGGGGTGAAATGGGAGATGGAGACGGTGCTCATCGACGATCCCACTCTCCCTTCTTGCGTGCCCAGATGTACTGGACTGCGGGATACCGCCATCGCACTGACCGACCGCGACGCTCCAGATAGTGGTCCTTGGTGAGATCCTCAAGTATTTTGTTGACCCCATCCTCCGGAGGCAGGGTGTCCACAGGGATCCAATCATTGGTATCCGAAAGCGTGGCCCGAAGCACTCGTTCGGCGAGGCTGGCGCGTTCACCGTAGTAGGGGCCGACGCGAGTCAGATAGTGTTCGAACCAGCGGAATTCGTCAGGGTCGTCGATGAAGTCCTCAAAGCATTCGCGGACCTCTGAGGGACCGATGACCCTGCGATAGCGCTGATCGAGAGTTCCCGCCACCTTATGGAGCACAAAGGGGATCCCCCCGCTGGCCTTGACGAGAGTTTCGATGATGGTGTCGCCAGGCATTTGACCAATTCCCAACAGGAGGCGGCGTGCGAGTTCTCCGGCCTCGTCGTCGGGCAGGGGGCCGAGAGGTAAATATTCGAGATCGTCGAGTACTCCCTGCGTCATGCCGACCCGCTGCAGCACGTGATGGAAGCCTATGGAGCCGGTGACGATCCAGCGTACCTTTGTAGTCTTCTGGCGAAGCTCCTGAAGGGTCTGGAGGAGTTCCGAGGCCGCTCCGGATCCCTCGCGCCGGGCGATATTGTAGATTGCCAGAGGGACCTCGTCCATCATCACCAACGGGACGATCCCGCTGGTGTCCTCATCCAAGGTCTTGAGGGCGTCGGCGAGCAGGCGGTGCGGGGAGGTCTGGCGGTGATAGGTCTTGATCGTGATGGGGCCGGATAACTCGATATCGACATTACCGAATATCTTCTTCAAGGATCTGATTCCCTTCTCGGGAAGAGCTTCGTTCTTGACCAGTTCCTCGCCAGTGCGGATGAGGAAGTTCTCAACCGTACTCACGCCCTCGTAGTCGAGGATGTAGCATCTGAAGCCCTTCTCCCGAGCTGCAAAGGCGTGCATCCAGGAGGTCTTGCCCATGCGCCTGGGGTCGGTGAGCAGCAGGCTCGCCCCGGCCGCGAGTCGCTCGCGGGCTCGCGTTGTGGTCGCCACGCGACCGACGAAGTGCGCCGGATCCCGGTCGCTGCCGGGCTGCGGGACGATGGGGTCCAGATCCATGACGGCCTCCGATGTACGTGGACTCTCACGTACAAATATACGTGAGACCCCACGTATGTCAAGAGACGTGTGCAGGGCTGCGAGGCGGGGCGCCTGGCCGGGCTCGGCGAGTCGGGCAGTCTGCTGGTCGAGTGGTGGGTCGGCGGGCCGCCGCCCCACCGGGCCCGCTCACGGGCGGCGCTGTACGAGGCGGTCCTCAGCGGGACAAGAGCGTGCGCCACCATGCAGCGAACACGGGGCAGCGGTCGAGCACTGCCGCAAGGCCGACTTCTCGAAGGATCGAGATTCCGGTGCTCGTCTTTCCGTACTCGGGCTCAAGTGCGAGAAGCCGCTTGGAAGGACTTGTTTTTTCACCGTTGTTGATCTTTTCGGGACCGCCGGCATCGTCTATCGCGCGGATGAGATGTTCAATCGTTTTCTCGCTCAGGAGGTCGCGTCCGCCTCCTGCGCGGATGGCGGCGAGTACGAGCGACTCGATCTCATGAAGGACCACAAGGGGATGGAACCGTGGATCGGGATAATGCTCCTTGAGAGCCGCGACGATCTGCGATTGACGCTGGTCGCCCGGCGCTTCGGGCAATTCGAATCCGGGCGCTCTCGAGGGATATCCGTAATAGTCGACCATGAGACCTATGACATCCCAGTGGGACTGCGACAACAGGTCGTTGAGCTGCTTGTCGTAGTGCCTCCAAGAGCCGCCTCCCCTGGAAGCCCCCGCTGGCGTCAGCGAGGTGCGCACGATGATCGGAATGAGGTAGATAGCACGGGCTTCGGCCGCGTCGATCAGCAGAGTCTTGACAACCGCTTCTTCGGTCTGCCCCTCGACGAGTATGCAGACCTGCCTCATAATGCCGCCTCCGTGTGGGAAGGGCGACCGCCCAGAAGGTTCATCTCCCACAGGGTGCCGGTGGAGTAATCGTCCAGGAATGCTCTGAGAATATCCTCGTCGGGACGGTGGACGGCGGTGGCGCCGTCGACCCTGTCCACGATGACGATCTCGCTCAACTCGAAATGGGAGACCAGCGACACCGACTGGGTGGCGAGAATTACTTTGTGACCGTTCCGCCCCGCAATGCGGGCCATCTCGGCGAGCAGATGGATCGCCGCCGGGTGCAGGCCGAGTTCGGGCTCGTCGAGGATGATCGTCGCGGGACGGTCCGGTCCCAGCAGGAGCGTCGCCAGGCAGATGAATCGCAGCATGCCGTCGCTCGCCTCCCGGGCCAGGAAGGTGCGATCCAGTCCCCGCTGCCTCCAGCGCAGTCGGATCCGCTCATTCGGCGACGGTTCCAGGACGAAGTCGTCGAAGAACGGCGCGGCGGCGCGGACGGCGGCGACGATCCGCTGATAGTGGCGGGAGTGATCCTCCCTGACGCGCAGAAGATAGGCGGCGATATTCTCCGCGTTGGAGCGCAGGGACAGGTCGTCGCCAGCCGTTGACCACCCCTTGGCCGGCGCGTCGCCGGAGACGTCGTCGAAATGGAATACCCGACAGCCCTCCAGGACGGGAGTGAGACTCTCGACGTACCTGCGCGCCTCCTCGGAGTCCGCGATCTGCCGGACGGAGCTGCGCAGGCCGTGCCTGAATATGCCCCGCTGAATTTTGCTCCGATCCGAACCGGCCTGGAACAGGCGTTGTTCCTGGATTCTCGCCCGGTCCGAGTCTCCCAGGAGATCGGGAACGAGGGTGACGCCGTAACCGCTTCGACGATCGTCCTCATTGAAACCGGGCAGCAACTCGATGAGAATGTGATCCGCCCGCCCCTCGCCATCCTCGAAGAGGATATTGCTGATGCCTCCGCGCCTGTACAGGTAGTCCTGGAAGGAGTCGTCCCAGATGCGCGCCACCAGTTCGAGGGCACTGACAAGATTGGACTTGCCGGAGCCGTTGGCGCCGATGAGCACGGTGATATCCG
>ERZ772973.893-NODE-893-length-12142-cov-26.2922_pt1 | contig 12142 bp, 16 predicted proteins | sample MGYA00580672_ERZ772973 | MGnify/ENA primary metagenome ERZ772973 (study PRJEB29015, sample SAMEA2737938) | human oral metagenome | biome: human oral; feature: human-associated habitat; material: dental | place: China | collected 2152 ... | reverse complement strand
GTGTTGAGCCGAGGCACCAGAAGCAACTGAGAAAAAAGCATGATAGCCTATATTTACCAGCACCGTGAGAAGAAAGATTCCAGTGAACAGCAAGGGTTGTTTCTTGCTTAAAATCCCAAAAGAAATCATATCAAACCATCTCGCATAGCCAAAACTAAGGAAAAGCAAGAGACTCTTTATAATAATGAATGTGTACTGGTGTTGAAAATAATCCCCTTGATTAATGGAATAACCCGCTGCACCAACGATTGCAAATACTAAAAATCCAAAAAACAAGGCATGACACTTATTGAAAATGGCCATAAAGCTATCCTCCTCAACAAACAAACTTTCCTACAAGTCATCCTTTAGCTCTAGTCTTTCCAAAACAAACCATTTTAGTAACCAAAATCCGATAACATAACCAGCTCCTAAGAATATAGCCATAAAAGCTAACATGGGATTCAGGGAAGAAAAGACCGCCGCAGATACGAAGGTTAACACAAAAACATTAAAGGCAATGGTGTCAGAAGCCAAGACTAGAATATAAGGTGTCAACCAGTCTAAAGTTTTTGAATCTAGAAAAAATAAGTGTTTATACATGATGAACTCCTCTATGGCTGAAAAGTAAACCTTTTGGTTTTTTCACCCCAAGACCCTATGTAGAAAAGTGAGCAAAAATGGTAAGTTTGCGATGATATTATTAACAATATGAATCGCATAAGAAGGATAGATACTCTTCGTATAACGTGTCAGACAGGCAAATAGAAAGCCCACTGTCGTATAGACAAAAATATCTGTGAGACTTGGCAAGCTAGAAAAGTGAGGCAAGGAAAATAGGAGTGAAGGAAAGAGAAGATCAAGCCCCCATATCGAATTCTTAAAGAAGGCGTGCTGAAGCAGTCCTCTACACACCAATTCTTCCATCAGAGGTCCTAGTACGATTAAAGTTAGGTAAACACCGAACTCCGCAAAATTGGTCTCACTATAGGCAATAAATAAATTCCAACCTTCGTTTGTTCCCTGAACGTGTTTAGCTGTCAGATAGTTAAAGCATATCAGCACGATAGCTACTAACACCGTCAGAACAGAATAGCTCAACCACTTTTTCCTAGGGATGCGAAAGAGATAAGCATGGCCCGACCTGACCAAAACCCAAACCATCAGACCGATAAAGAGAACACTGATGATGTTTCGGATCCAGATAAGATTTCCTACCCAAGACGAGAACTCCCAATAATTGCTCCAAAATTGGGTTGTCCAAAACAATCCAAAAAACAAAAACAAATAAGAAAGAATTGCACTCGTTTTGAAAAGAATAGAGTGTTTTTTCATAGAAATCCCCCTACTATTTACAAGACAACGACTAGCCTAATACCTCCCCTTGCCGGGCTCTACTGCTACAAGATTAAGAGGACGGTTTGCTCTTTTTAAGACTAACCCGACTACTAGATAATAGATATATTAAGGCATTAAAGATAATGAAAATATGCCCGTAAAATAAAATCAACTTCGCATCCAAACCAAGATAAAGTTTGGCCATCACAAAGATAAGCAAAAGAATTTGAAACCATATCGTTTTTCCAAAAATAAATTTAAAACGGTTTTGAATGTCTGCCTCCTTGATTTGGACCGCAAACCCTTTATTGGTAAGAAGAAAAACTCCCGCTTCAAACAAAGCACTGTAGAGAACAAGCCACCCAATCGATACATTAGAGATTTGTAAAAATGTTCCTAAAAGAATATCCAAAATACTACTCAAGAAAATAACAAGAAATAATCTATATTTCATTTTAAATACCTCCATTCACTTATTTCACGGACAGTTTAATAGAGCCTCCTAATAAAAGATTCTGTCAGAAGAGGAAGGCAAGCTACTTTTTATAATACTTCAATCCCCAAATGAGCAGAAGCATGATGATCAAGCAGAGAATAGCGCCAATATAGGCAATTAATTGTTGATAGAATTCTCCTGCTGTTATACCTCTATACAAACAGATAATAGACATAAAACCTGTCAAGCCGATGAACATGACTTGATTGGTTCTAGGACTAACCAAATCATCATCTTCAAACTCTCTTATCCTCATTTCCCTAGTGAGATAAACAGTAACCAAAATCGAAGCCAAGTTAATAACCACTAAAAGAAATTGGAAAATTTAAAAACTGACGAGATAGAAATAGATAAGTAGAGACAAGCAGGGGAAACTGCCCTAGGAACAATCTCGTAAGAAAAATGTTCCGTTTTTTAGCAAGAAAAGTTTTCATTTTTTTGCTCCTTTCTTTTTAGTTAAAGCAAAATAGATCATAACCGCAATCAGATAGGCTATGGTATAAAATAGATGATACCAAATACTCTCCCTAAGCGGATAAAGAAAGATGGACATGATTAAATACAAGACGAAAATGATCAGTATTTTTTTCTTCATAAGATTTCCTCCTAAATGTGTGCTTAATCTTAGATAAGCTACACCCTTTACACTCCTAGTATAGCACTCCTTTTGAGCTTAATTCATCCAAATCATGAATGGTCATCAAAACTTCCTAAATTGTAAAAAAATTAAAAAAAGCAAGCATGAAAAACATACTTTCCCCAAGGGAATTTAACAACGTAAAGACCTAAAATTCAAAAGCTACTCACCCTCACTTCCGTCTGTTCTGATATATTCTCATGATTGCAACAAAGATATCAGCTGTCCCACTTGCCAAAAATAGGAGGGTAATGATAATGTTGAGAATTTCAGGCGTACTCCTTATTCTGTTGATAAGACGGAGTAGAGATATAACTGCCAACTGAATCAGGAGTATTGATTCTACATTTACTAATGAAGTCTGTCGGTTTTCAACTGCATATAAAAAGGCTAGTAGCAAAACACTGGCCATAGCAATCACAAACAGATTGCTCCCTGTTTCTTCTCCCTTATTCACCACAAATAGCATAAGAAGATTCGATGCTATGATCAACGTAGAACAGATGATAAAATAGGATTTCCTATTCATATAGGATATCTATCATGCTATAGTATTTTAATTGATGGCTGCAGGCAGTACTTCTTTTCACAAATCTTCTAATCATCAACTGACATCAAGTGAACTGTTAAAACCTGACGAAAGACTTGATTTTGACAGATAGTATTGAGACTAGCATTGGGATAACTTTCCACTATCTTCATAACGGTATAAAGACCAACTCCTCTCTCCTCCCCTTTAGAACTAACTCCAAAAGAGAAGATTTCAGAAACATCTATGCCCTCTTCTTTGATGGAGTTTTCAATGATAAAGTTTTCCTTCGCTCCACTTTTTAAAAAGGCGATTGAGACATAAGGTTGACTAGCCTCTGCACTAGCTTCAATAGCATTGTCACAAAGGATAGACACAATGGTTAGAAAATCAAGTAGGCTCATACCCTCAACTTGAATCTCCTCAGGAACCTCGACATTAAAGACAATATCCTTTTCTCTTGCTTTTAGAAATTTTCCTGCGAGGAGACTTTTGAGGGCACGATCCCGAATATTCACCAATCGGCCCAGGTCATATTTGTTGTCCTGCAATTTTTCACTAGAATCCTTCAAGACGGAGTCGTAGATCTCTTTTATCTGCTCCATATCCTCCTCTTCAATGCCCAGACGTAAGCTGGTCAAGAGGTTGGCATAATCATGACGAAAGCTCCGTACTTCCTTATAAAGCTCCTCTATATGCCGACTATACCGTTCCATATCTCTATAGCGCAGGGCCTGTTCTTGGTTCAGTTTCTCCTGAAGTTTTTCCTTCAAGTAGGTATCCAATTTCTTGACAACCCCCATAAAAAAGAGCAAGTAAAACACCAGAATCAGATGGCGAACAGTCGTTGATTGAATACTTTGTTCATATTCAAAAAAAGACAGACTTTCCATGACTAGATAGTAGGCCCCCATTATCCAGTTAATCTTAATCAGGGACTTTTGAAAATCTTTATCTAGAATCTCCCTTCTCAAACTAGTAAAATCATAGTCTAACCATTTTAAAAATACTAGAGAAATGAAGAAATTGAAAATTATTATACATAACCCAGTAAATGAGTAGTCATCATATACTTGCCCTTGTCCCAAAAATGGAAGCACAAAATAGGAGACTCCCCTATAAAAGAGATTCACCAATATCATTGGAAAGAGACCATAAAAGAAAAGGAGTTTTTTAGGAAGCCCTCTTAACAATAAGAAAGACAAGCCTATGCCGTACAAGGGTTCCATAAAATAAGATAGGTAAGCATTTCCTACTATATAGCTAATCATTACAAAAACAAAGGCCAACAGTATCTTAAAAAGAAAAGCCTTAAAAATCCTCTCGAAAGTAAGATTAATTCCATCCACCTTAAAGAAAATGACAATTTCTAGCCCATTAGTAATAAGTGTATACAATAATATCCAAGCAATATTCATAAATTCTCCTAGCTCAGTGTAAGTTATTGATAGCCTCAGACACTTCCCTGATCTTATAACGCGCGATTAGACAGCTTCCACCATTAGGAAAGTAAAGCAGTTTTTCTTTCTTATCCAAATGCACTACATTGGCTGGATTGATGAGAAAAGAACGATGACACTGCAAGAGACGAGGTTCCTGCTTGAGAACCTCCTCTAGACTCGCCGTAAATTCCAGCCTATCCGTCTTGGTATAGAGAATAACACGATGGGGTCTTGGGGACGTTTCGAGATAGTAAACCTCTTTAAAAGGATACTGAAATTGAGCAAATTTTGATTTAAAGTAAAAGCAATCTTCCGCCAGGCTTTTGCTGTCTTGACTATCGGCATAGAGAAGAGCTGTCTCGATACGAGACTCAAACTCCTCTGCCGACAAGGCCTTATCAATGTAGTCCAAAGCAGACACTTGGTAGCGAAAGGACAGGGGCATAAACTCCGAGTGAGTCGTCACAAAGACAATCAGGGCATAAGGATCTCGATCCCGAATCTTTCTTGCCACTTCTAGGCCTTTCATCTCCTCATTTCGAATCTCAATGTCCAAAAAGAAAAGCTGATGCGTACCCTTCTCATGCACCTCTGCCAGAAGTTGGTCTGGCTTGCCAAAGACTTCAAAAGAGCTGGGAATGATATGATGTTCTTTCAAAAGTTTCTCAATCGTCGTTTCAATCCTAGTCTGTTGGGAAAAATCATCTTCTAAAACAAATATTCTCATCTTCTTACTCTCCTTCTTTCAACCATTTTTGGCGAATGTCTCTATAGCGACGTCTGGCACACTGAACAGCATATCGACCTTCTTCTCCAAGAAAAAGAGTCTTTGATTGGATATCCATGGATTCTACTCGTTCAAGGTTGACCAGACAATTTCGATGACATCTCGTCAAGGTTTCCCCATATTGTTTCTCAAGATTGCTTAAATTTTGAAACAGATCAAAGCTAGCGTTTTCTGTAACAATCTGTACAGTATGGGCTTTACTTGGATGCGTTTGGATATAGTAGATATCCTTTATGTTTAATTTGAAAATTTCTTTCTCTTTTTGGATGATAATGTAGCTCATGGATAAAACCTCCTAAAAAGAGGATAGCATAAGTCTAGAAACTATTTTTCACCAAATCCTAAATGGTTCTCAAAAATTCCTAAAGTGTCGAATCATTCGCAAAATAGCTATGATAACCTTACAATTATTTTATCATAAAATCCTGCAATTACCATTCAGGAAATTTCAATGACAATTAAAGATTTGAAGGTAAAAAAGGAGTTAAAAGTGATAAGCTCTAATTATAGAAAGAAAATCACTTGAAACAACTTTAGAACCAGCACAAAGGAGGCATTCTCATGACGGTTACAGACCCAATCAAAAAAGCTCAGACACTGATAACTGAGTTAAACAAAGCCTACCAAGTCTGCAAACAGGCAACAGCTGACGATGTCCGCTTTCAGGAGCAGCTGGACAATATCCTTGACTTTCTCTCTAAAACCGAGACAGTGGATAATCGATTCTTGATTGAACTGGAAAAATTTTACCAGACTTCCAGTCTTCTCCTGGGTCTCAGCGCTCTCAATCCAGATGCTCCCACTCGCGCCGCTTGGCGGGCCTATGACCGTTTCCACTTTGACCAAGTCAAAACCAAGCCAAGTCTCTACGGACCAACTATTATCTTGTAGAAAATAAAAGAAGCTGAGACAGAACTCAACTTATTTTTGTATTGTTTAAGCAATGTTAGTCTTGCATCTGGCGTTTCACCTGATAAGGTAGATACAAGATTTGTAGGACCAGTCCAGCTCCAAGCAGGGCTAGAAGGGCTAGTTTTTCTTGGAGGGTAATCAAACCAACTATCAGTTGAACCATTAAAACAAAACCTGTCAATCCTCGGATAACTGCCTGTAGTCCTTTCTCTTTTTCACCCTTTTCTAAAGGAAAGAGCTGGGTCAAGTACTGGTAGTCAAAAGCACGATAGAGAGCCAACAACTGGAAGAGCATAAGGTAATTAAATAGGACAACCACTGCTGTCGCAATCCAAGACTGTTCGATAAAAATCACAGCTAACAAGGATAGGAGCAAGAGGCGAAGACTGAGAGCAAAGAGGTCTCCATTTCGCAGATAAGAACGAAGATAGAGGTTTTGCCAGATCTTGCCAGGTACCTTCTGAACAGCATTTAAGATAAAGTCTAGGTAAGCGCGACGCTTGACACTATTTGAAACGCCCTTGACCTGAGTAAAGAGGGCAAAGAAACGAAGTAAGACTTGCTTACGCTTGCTTTCTTGGGCAATGACATAGTCCCAGTTCAGTCCAGTTTCAGTGAAAAATTTGCTGGCTTTGTGGCGAAAGAGGAGGTATTTCCCAGTCCCCAATAAAAGCACATAGACGAGAAAGACTAGCAAGCCATAGCCCATGGCTAAAAACAAGGGTGCAAACAAGAGTAAAAAGAGGGTTTGGACAATTGTCCAGAAAACCAATGAACGCACCGTCTGCCCTTTGAGGTATGACTTGACCTCCTCTTCAGCTACTAAGAGAAAGAGCTTGTCAGGTACTTCTATGTAGGTCGTGATTCCTCCCCAAGCCAAAAGCAAGGCAGATACAATTCCCAAAAACAAGAGGATGGGCCAATGATTTTCAGGAAAATCTTGCAAGAGTTGACTGTACTGGTAGGCTAGAAAACCGATGAGAACCAGCAGGAATAAGACAAAGTGGTCATTGAGAACATAACGTAGATAACCGACACACTCCTTACGAAAAGCCTGCTTTCTCCTTAAAAACAAGTCTTTCATAGGTCCTCCTCTTTGGTCAGTGCCAAGTAAATGTCATTCAAGCTAGCCTCAGGCATGTTAAAGGCCTCGCGGAGTTTCTGGAGATTGCCCTGAGCCCGCACCTCTCCCTTGTGGAGGATAACAAAGGCGTCACACATCTTTTCCGCCGAATCCAGCACATGGGTACTCATGAGAATGGACTTGCCTTTTTGCTTTTCCACTTCTAAAAGCTGAATCAAGTCTGAAATCGCCAAGGGATCGAGCCCAAGGAAAGGTTCATCAACGATGAAAAGACTCGGATCCACGACAAAAGCACAGATAATCATGACCTTCTGCTTCATTCCTTTTGAGAAATGAACTGGAAACCAATCTAATTTTTGATCCAGACGAAACATCTTTAGCAAAGGTTCTACTCGCTCAAAAGCCACTTTCTGATTGATACCATAAGCCATGGCAACCGTCTCGATATGCTCTCTGAGGGTCAATTCCTCGTACAAGCTAGGCGTTTCCGGGATGTAGCCAATTTGCTTGCGGTAGTTGCTCGCATCTTCTCGCAGGGTCAGGCCATTGATATTGATGGAACCACTATAAGGTGTCAAAAGACCGATAATTTCATTGATAGTCGTTGATTTTCCAGCGCCGTTGAGACCAATCAAACCGACCAACTGCCCACTTTCGACTGTAAAGGACACATCTTTCAAGACAGGGACGTGAACATAGCCACCTGTCAGGTTTTTAATTTCTAACATATTTTCTCCGAATCTGGTATAATGTAGCTATATTATATCAAAATTCAATACAGTAGAGGTGGATTTTATGTCAGATTGCATTTTTTGTAAGATCATCGCAGGGGAGATTCCTGCTTCAAAAGTATACGAAGATGAGCAGGTTCTTGCCTTTCTTGATATCTCTCAAGTAACGCCTGGACACTCCTTAGTCGTACCAAAAGAGCACTATCGCAATCTTTTGGAGATGGATGCTGCGAGCGCTAGCCAACTCTTTGCCCAAGTGCCACTGGTAGCTCAAAAAGTTATGAAGGCTACCAAGGCTGTCGGCATGAATATCATCGCCAACTGTGAGGAAGTTGCTGGTCAAACAGTCTTTCATACTCACGTACATCTCGTACCTCGCTACGGTGCAGAAGATGACCTCAAGATTGACTTTATCGCCCACGAACCTGACTTTGACAAACTTGCCCAAGTCGCTGAAACTATTAGAAATGCTTAGGGAGATGCCATGAAACTATCAAATATACTGCTATTCGCAGGAGCTGTAGCTGGAAGTTATTTTGTCGTAAAAAATCGCCAAGCCATTCAGGATGAAGTGCTAGATACAACTAACCGCATCGAAGCTATCAAGGATGATTTGGATATCATCCAAAACAGCCTACAAATCATCGACCAACAAAAAGCCCTTATCAAGGAATACCAAAAGGATTTAACCTATAAATTTAAAGTCTTAGAAAAAAATTTCCAAACCAGAATGGCGATTCTCCAAGAAGAAAAACAAGAATAAGAAATCCTCCAACTTTCCTTAAATCCATTTTGGATTACTAGATTCGAACAGAAAAGGGAGGGAATGAAAGTGAAACAGTTTTTAAAAGTTCTAGCGAAGGTCATCGCGATCCCTTGTGGCTGTCTCTGCCTTCTTGCGGCCCTAGCATTTCTACTAGTGGCCAATCTTTTCAAGGCCTCACCGAGTGACATCCGCGAGGGGAATGAAGCCTTAAAACAAATCTTTATCTCCCTTGACATGCCTCCTAAGAAAGTAGAATCAAATGGACATTATCAATTCGAGGGTGGAGGCTTAAATTTTTATGTTACTTTCTCAGATGAGGTTATCAATAGTCACACCGTCCTAAAAGAAAGTCCAAAACTCACCAAAAACCGACTCGAAGTCTATGTCCTACAGACAGGAGAGATTTCATACTATAAAGTAGGGGATAACTTGTTCAATCATGGTTTATTGCAGTTTTTAGAGAAAGAAAGCGAGAAGTATCTCCAAGAAATTGGAAAGAAATTTAATCCCAATTACTCAATTCTCTTTTGGAATGATCAGGAAAGTCTAAAAAAGGGAATCGTATTCTATGAAAAAGCCTTGACCTTGGTAGATATTCAGGATAATTCGGCAATCAAGCACATTGATACCGTCACCGTTAAGCCAGGTAAAGAAGCGGAAATCAAGCAACTCATTCAGGAGATGGATGCGGCCGGCTTGCTCACTCAAAAGTATAAATAGTAGACCAGCTGGAAAATAATTTTTCGATGCTAAATTTTCAAAGATAACGCAAAAAAAGAGCCAATCGGCTCTTTTTACTTTATTCTCCTTCAAAGGCATCTTTTATATGCTCAAAGAAGCCTTTTTTCTTTGGATTGACTTTCAAATCACCCGCAGCTGCAAATTCTTTAAGCGCAGCTTTTTGGCGATCATTCAAGCCTGTCGGAGTTACGACATTCACGGTAACGTATTGGTCACCAACGGCACCACCACGAAGGCTCGGAGCACCCTTGCCACGTAGGCGGAATTTCTTGCCAGTCTGAGTCCCCTCTGGGATAACCAATTCAACGTCACCATGCACAGTTGGAATTTCCACAGTATCACCAAGGGCTGCTTGGACAATATTGAGATTCAACTTGTAGAAAATAGTTGTTCCTTCACGTTCAAACTTATCACTGGCTTCAACTGAAACCACCACGTACAAGTCCCCGTAAGGTCCACCATTAAAGCCTGCTTCACCTTGACCAGCTAGGCGGATTTGTTGGCCTGTTTCCACACCAGCAGGGATTTTTACATGTACGCTATGAGCTTGTTTTTCATGACCTGTTCCGTGACAAGTTGTACATGGATCTTTAATTTCTTTTCCGCGACCATGACAGACATCACAGGTTACTTGGCGACGCATCATACCAAGAGGAGTCTGCGTATCAACGTTAATGACACCTGCACCATGACAGCGTCCACAGGTGACTGGACTTGTTCCTGGCTTAGCACCAGATCCGTTACAGGTACGACAGCTTGCTTCACGGTTGTATTTCACTTCTTTTTCCGTTCCGAAGATAGCTTCTTCAAAGGTCAAATTTACACGGTACTGGAGGTCATCCCCTTGACGAGGGGCGTTTGGATTGCGCGAAGCTCCGCCTCCACCGAAGAAACTTGAGAAGATATCTTCAAAACCACCGAAGCCACTTGCTCCGTCAAAGCCACCGAAACCGCCAGTACCACCAAAGCCACCGTTGGCACCTGCAGCACCATATTGGTCGTAGGCTGCACGTTTTTGGTCGTCACTCAAAGTCTCATAGGCTTCTTGAACTTCCTTGTACTTTTCCTCAGCACCAGGCTCCTTGTTGATATCTGGGTGATATTTTTTTGAAAGCTTACGATAAGCCTTTTTGATCTCGTCTGCCGAAGCGTTTTTTGACACCCCCAGACGATCATAAAATTCAGTATTGTTCATACAAGATACTAAGAGCGAACAGAAAGCGACTGAAATTTAGGAAACCGACAAGAAATCCTGATTTCTTAGGAGGTTTATCTAATTTCTAAGCTTTCCGCTCGAGTTCAATTACGAACACCCTTATTCCTTTCTATTGATATTGTGAATCAAACCACGATTTATGTCGGATTCAATTCCTTTCTTTTATATTGAGTCAGAATTTTTGGAACCCGTGTTCAGTTACGAACACCCTTGTTCCTTTCTATAATTTTCATGTAAATCTTTAGAGGCTATTTTCTATACTCTGCTTCACTTGATCAAACTCTTCATCTGACAGAGTAAATATTAAATCCTCTTCAGCATGCTCGTTCTGTTCTTTAAAATAGTTGTCCGTATTCTCTGCCAATCCTAAACCGAGAATCACTTTTCTTGCAAACTCTTGATGTGCAAAACCGATAGCCGTAATGATTTGTTTATCTTGCACAGCCAGTTTGGGTTGGAAATTCTCACGTGGAAGAAATTCAAAATAGTCAAAGAAGTTTTGCCAAATTCCACCTGTAAATTTCGTGTCGTTCAACAAACCTGCTTTTGCCAATAAAAGAGGCGCTGAAGAAATTGCTGCAATTAGGATATCTTGCTCATCAAGACTTCTCAAAAACGAAATCAATTTCTCATCTTGTAGAGCAGGACCTATATTTACCATTCCTGGCAAAATCACACAAGAATAATCTTCTATACGGATTTGATCCAATGTTTTCGTCGGTTGACAGGGCAAACCATCCTCAGAGAGCACCATCGAATGCTCAGAAGCTACATAATCAATCGTGATATCAAAAGACAGAGCTAAAGTACTCGTTAAAGTAGTTATCTCATAAAGAGAAAAATTAGGATAAATGATACAAAGTACTTTTTTCATACGCAACATCCTCTATTTTACCGAAAAACAGAGGCTGGGTTGCAACCTCTGGATTTCTTCTTATCATTACGACGTTCTAAAATAAAGTCAATTATACTTTGTTTTAGAACTAGTAAGGCGTTTAGGCAAGTCGCCATAGCGATTGCAGTCGAATGACAAACTCTTTAGCTATTTGTCATTCTTAACTACCTCACTCTCCTGATTTTCAAGCTCGGGATAAAATAGTCCACTGGACTATTTTATTTCTCCGTAAACTCTCCGTCTACGACGTCATCGCCTGCGTTTCCTGTTGCTTGTGCACCTTCTGCTCCTGCTTGAGCTTGTTGGGCTGCTGTGGCTTGTTCGTAGAGTTTCACAGCAAGTCCTTGAGCTTTTTCGTTCAATGCTTCAAGTTTTGCTTTCATTTCGTCCAAGTTGTTGTCTTCTTGCGCTTTCTTAAGGTCATCAAGGGCAACTTGGGCAGCATCACGTTCTGCGTCAAAGCCCTTACCTTCAGTTTCCTTGATTGTCTTTTCAGTAGCAAAGATTGCTTGGTCTACTTCGTTACGAAGGTCAACTTCTTCTTTACGTTTCTTATCTGCTTCAGCGTTTGCTTCTGCATCTTTCATCA
>ERZ772973.886-NODE-886-length-12240-cov-30.3632_pt1 | contig 12240 bp, 16 predicted proteins | sample MGYA00580672_ERZ772973 | MGnify/ENA primary metagenome ERZ772973 (study PRJEB29015, sample SAMEA2737938) | human oral metagenome | biome: human oral; feature: human-associated habitat; material: dental | place: China | collected 2152 ... | reverse complement strand
TACTAACCTTTGTTTACCAGTTGTTAATTGTCCCTAAAGCTAAGAAATTACCACAGGGTGAGTATAGGAAGAATCTTTTATTTCTTCCTTCTGTTATTTGCATATTGATTTCAGCTATTGTAGTAATCATAGCACGTTTATTTATGTTGCCAGGAATATATATAGTTACTTCCCTTGTTGTAGCGAGCATAGCCTGCCTTCCCTATTATTGGCTCGAGTATGCACGAGTATTTACTGGTTGGAAAAAGAAAAGCACCAATAACTTTATTTACAAAGGAGAAATAAAATGAAATTAGTTAGAGTGGCTATTAGTATAGGTCGTGCTAGGAGGATAAGATGAAAGAAAGATATTATGAATTTTTGAATATACTGATGACTCGTCGTATACCAGTGAGAAATTTACATTTCTATCTTGCATTTTTAATCGAATTTTTATTTACTTCAGTAGTACTGATTGTTTCTATATTTACTAAGAATCAAATGCAGAATCTTAGTATATTTTTGATTCATGTTACTATTGTCCATATGGTAATAATACTGCTTGCATTTTTGTTGTTTCAAAAATTTTCCGCTTCAAAATTATTACAATCAGTTCCGACGACTTCGTATCTTTTTCTTCATTTTGAATTTCTTTTTTTGAGCTCTATATTCTTTGGGGAACAGTATTTATCGATACTCTTTCTTTTCATTGGATTGAGCTTTGCTTTTCAAGTAGTAAACTTTTTTTATCAAATATCAATTGTTTCGAAAGTCAAACAAATACCAGATAATGAGCATAAGAAGAATTTGTTACACTTACCAGCCCTTATTGTAATAATAACGTCAGCAGCAATAGTAGTAATAACACGATTGTTTATGTTATCTGGAATCTATATTATCATCGGATTAGTAGGAATGAGTATTTCATGGAACTCGTTCTTTATTCTCGGCTATACTCAAGTATTCACAGGTTGGAGAAAGAAAAGCACGAATAACTTCATTTATAGAGGAAAAATAAAATGAAATTAATGAGAATGTCTAGTAGTAGCACAGCTCGTGCTAGGAGGATAAGATGAAAGAAAAGTATGTTGAATTCTTGAATATGGCAGTTGTGGATACTAGTCCTATAAAGCGTTTTGATTATATAAGGGCTTTTGCAATGGAGGTTGTTTTTACTTTACTAATATTTATAGTATCTATTTTTATAAAAGGTGAGATGCATGATGTGAGTATGATAATCTTTTACATTACCATTTATCATGCAGTAGCTTTAGTGTCCATGTTCTTGCTATTCCAAAAATTTTCCAAATCAAAATTCTTGTAATTGATTCCAGCCAGTTCTATTTTGATTTCTCATGTTGAGTTTCTCTTCTGGGGATCTATATTTTTAGGGAAGAACTATTGGTCTGTCTTCACGATTTTAATTGGCCTAAGCCTTATTTTTCAGTTACTAACCTTTGTTTACCAGTTGTTAATTGTCCCTAAAGCTAAGAAATTACCACATGGTGAGTATAGGAAGAATCTTTTATTTCTTCCTTCTGTTATTTGCCTATTGATTTCAGCAACTGTAGTAATTATAGCACGTTTATTTATGTTGCCAGGAATATATATAGTTACTCCCCTTGTTGTAGCGAGCATAGCCTGTCTTCCCTACTATTGGCTTGAGTATGCACGAGTATTCACCGGTTGGAAAAAGAAAAGCACGAATAACTTTATTTATAGAGGAGAAATAAAATGAAATTAATTAGAATAGATATCAGCGATATTGCTTATACAGAGAAAAAAGTTCCCATGGATTCTTTTCTAGATTTGATTGAAGGTTGTGAAAAATTATTATTTGAAACAGGGGTCTATAAAAATGGTCCGACGACGATTGAAACTTGTTTGAGCACTTTTGGGAAGCCGGGAGAAGCCTTGTTTAAGGTCTATATTCCGACAAACATTCCAATTGAAGGAAATGATGAATTTCAATATCTAGAACATTTTACAATTAAGCAGTGTGTCTCTGATGTAACTCTATTTGATGAACATTTCCTTCCAAAAATTGAAGAAATGAAGCAGTATATTCAAGATGAGGGGTTGGAAATGCAAGGAGATACCGTTTTTCTAGCGATATTGCCAATATTTGGACAGCACTTTGTTGAAATTAATATCCCAATTAAGGAGATTTCAGATGCTATTTAAAAACGTGGGAGAATACCAAGATATACAATATAGAAATGTTATCTCAAGGTATTACACAGTATCTCCAGAAGAGATGCCGGACACTTATAACGCTTTTTTAGAAGAAGTAAGAAAAGCAGGTTATACGCTTCGAGGACCTTTCTTTTATACGATTAATTCCAAGTTAGAAGAAAATCAAGATGTGTTGATGGAACTGTTTATCCCAGTAGAAGAAGAGTATATTGAAAATGCTTTGCCGAAAGAGTTTTTATATCACAGTCTGTTTCAAGTTTTAAATACTGTTTCAACTAGAATTTTAGAACCAGATGACGAGTCAGTGAAAGAGGGAATAAGCTTCTTGGCGGGTTATATCTATTATCAGGGACATTGTGAGTTGACCCCTCCTTTCTTTTTTACCACAACAATTGATGAGAAATTCTATACAGATATTAAGGTAGGAGTATTGAAGGAGTAAGTCGTATTCCATCCGATAATCTACTTCCGATAAAAGTTAGATTTGTTAGTATATTTTAGGACTTTTCTATCTACTTTATTTAGTGAAACAAAGTTAATTCTAGGAGAGTATAGATACAGATATTATCAAATAATATTACCATACTTTAAAGAAATCAAAAACGAGGAGCTACTTTGACATTAAAGAAAGTCCTCGTTTTGGAGATAGCTTTGCAAGAACTAATGGCGCTTCTAATCAAAGGTATATTACTCGATTAAATATTAAAATACAATCTGGTAGCTTAGCTAGGAATCGACTCCAAGATGAATCTGACGGATACTTTACTCTTTCTATCTATCGAATACGGGATAGACGATTGGAAGAATCGAAAGTAGACCTCTATCATTTGGTAGAAGATTACAATGAAAATTATTTTCCAGTACCAACGGGTGATATTGTAGAAATAAATGGGAAAGATTATCTCCCTATAGCTGTTCATAATCCAGATTGGTATATTACTAAGAGAAAGCAGTTATGGTTAAATTTAGAAACCAAGCAAATTGATTGGGAAGATACAAAAATACAACAGTTTCCTAAAACTCCTTCGGTAGATCTAGGTTCCTCAAAAGAGAAATTGATAGAGATGACTATCTCACAAACTTACTATGATAGTCTTCGCCAAAATCAACTTTCCTTTCATCAGGATGTATTGAAGGGAAGTGTTTTGGAGAAAGCTGCGCCTAAAGTTTATCAATTATTAAGCAAGCAAGATTCACAGTTTTATCTCCTAATTGATTCTAAGATATATAACCATGAGGTTTATGGAGATGTTCCACAGTTTCTTGATTTGTATCAGCTTTTTGTCCCAGCCAATACGAATCTTGACGAAGGGCTTACGATTCCAGCCGAACTCAGTAAAGATGATCAAGAGCATTCAGTCAATACCAAAGAAGAATTTGATTTGTATTACGATGTTGCTAAAGACCGCGAACTGAACAAACAACGCCGAATACTGGTTGAAAAAGAAGAATAAGAGGACGATTCGCTCTATTTATTCAAACTTAAATAAAGGAGGATTTTTACCAAATGAAATACCTATGGGAGAAAATAAATGGATAAGATACAAAAAGATACTAATGATGCACTAGAAACAACACGTAAATGGAATCCATTATTAATGATTTTCGCAATGCCTTTGTATTTGTTTTTGATTATTTGGGCCTCATACTTTCCAATGGGAGTGCTCCGATTGGCTAGTGAAGATGGACATGAACTAGTTATACAATTGACATCAATAGAAAATAGCCTTATTCCTCCAAATAGCTTCTTTGGTTTTCTATTCTTGTTTTGTTGGTTTTGTTATATTTGTTTTTATATAATTTCTAAAAGAAATCGTATTAAGACCTATTTATTGACTCAGGTTCTTCAGTTGATTTTATTTATAATTTTTTATTATAGTTGGTTTATAGCCATCTTGTATTTAATCCCTCTAGTAGCAGTTCGTATCGTCTACTGGATTGGTTTTGTCTTATCACTGATTTACCTTATCTATATTCTTGTTACTAAGCAGCGTGCTAGAAAGGATTATTTCTCCTCAGAATATTATAAAAAGTTTTTGAATGTGATTTTGTTCTTATGGTTGTTGATGTATGGAATCAACCTCTTTACCCATGGGCTCAATCATTTCCTAGCTCACCTCTTGCTTGCTTTGTTGCCAATTTCACCTATTTTATTAGGACTATTTTTGGTATCATTTTTCAAGTCCAATTTAGTAACACTAGAGAATCTGAATACAGTCAATAAAAACCAAGAGAAATACCGTGAAGAATATGGCTATACCATTGAAGAATGGTACGGGAAAAAGTCAAAAATCTACAAGGAACATGTGAAGAAGTCTAAAAAGAAATAAAGGTTTGTATAAGTTTTATTAAAAGGAGGAAGAATGAAGAAGTTATTTGTCATCGTCTTGTTATTGATTCTTGGAGCTTGCTCTAATGGAAAGGAAGCAGGGGGAACAGAGAAAAGTACACGCGAGACAGTTGTAAATAAAGAGAAGGAATTGAAATTTGTGGTAGCGCCGCAATACGAAGGTAAAACATCTGATTTAATTGAACTTGGTAAAAAACTGACCAAAGAACATCCAGAAATTGGAAGTAAGGGAAGTATGGCTATCTACTTTACAGGAGCAGTCTCAGATGGTAGAGCAGCACTAATGCTCGTCAATAAAACTGACGTAGATATCAAAAAAGATTTGGAGTTTTCACTAAGCTGGTCCTATGATGGCAAGACTATTTTTGATAATCAAAAGATTAGCTATACTATCAAGGATAGTGGTGAGTTACCTTCTTACACAACTACGTTAATTTTGTTACCACTAAACTCAGAACAATTGGAGCTTGTTGACTCAATGTCAGATCCATCTAAGATGACACTTTCAATGTCCGATGTGAAGAGCGTAGAATAAGATAGGAGTAGAATGTGACAACAGAAACCATATTATTTTTAGTTGCTACTATCGTTATTCTTTTATCCTTGATTTTTTTATCGGGTACGTATTTCTATCTTTATTTTCGGGATAAAAAAATGGTACGTCTTGCCAAATCGTCTGTTAAGGGAGCGGTTGTGGGCTATAGTAATTTTCAAGCTGGAAATCCTCCGGTTGTTGAATATACGGTTAACGGAACTACTTATAGCAAGCCATTACGGTATTTTATAATCAAAACGATTTCGCTTCCATGGGGGCCAATAAGTACATCTGATAACTTTACCAGAGAGGACATGCTGGCGAATTCACTCACCTTTTATCGTAATTCCTTTATATCGTTTAATAACTTAATGCGTACGCATTTTCCAGTGTATTCGAAGATGACGGTATGGTATGATCCTGAAAAACCAAACAGGGCTTATGTGGAACGATACTGTGGAATCAACAAACTTTATAAATTGTTGGGCATCGGTAGTGCTATATTGTTAATCATGATCTACGCCGTTGTAGTGCTTGCTTATTTGTTAGAGAGATAAGGTAAGCCACATAATGTCACAAGAAAGATATTTGCAGATCAAAAAAGAGTATCGAGTTCGTAAGTTTTTGGTGATTTTTCTATTTATTATTTTCGCCATACTCGATATTCTACTGGCATCGAGTCGTTCCAGATATGTTCCGCTTTTAACTACGGCTATGGCAACACTTGTGCCTTTTAATCATTTTTTTCTTGTTCCTTTTTGGATACAGAAAAAAGCCATAGAAAAAGAGCACCCAGAATGGAAAACACTCAGTACAAAGGGAGCAAAGGTTCCCTCGGCTGAAGCCAATAAAAGAACTTTGGCTGGCATTGGGATCTTGATTGCCTTACTATTGTCCTTTGGGCTATCCTATAAACCTGTAAAACAGCCGAGCGACCAAGTAGATAAGCTACCTAGGGTTGATTCTAAAGCGGCTGAGAAGTCCAAGTCTTCGGAGCCTGAGCCGTCTAGTTCCTCTAAGGCAAAAGAATCCAGTTCCTCAGAGTCGAAAGCCTCGTCTTCGACTGAACAAAGTTCTAAAACAGAAAGTTCAGAAACAAAGCCGTCAAAAAGTGGCTCCAATAATCCTTATTACCAGATTCCAGGGCTTACTGACGAACAGGTGAGAGATATCGTATCGAAATCTGTTAAAGATTTGAAAGAACAGCAGTCAAAAGAAAAATCCGAAGAGTAGACTCGAGTGATTCGATGTCGATTCTGGACGAGTTCCTTCTTTGGGATTTTACTCTATAGAATAGCTGGAGGAGTTCATATGACTAAAGAAGTAATTGGTTTGATAGTTGGGACAGTCGTCACTCTCCTATCTTTTGTGTTTGTATGTGGGACCTTTCTCTACCTCTATCTTCGAGATCGGAAGATGGTACGGCTTGCCCAGTCATCTGTAGAGGGAACGGTTGTCGGCTATAGTCGTTTTCGTGAGGGTTATCCACCTATCGTTGAATACACGGTTGATGGGCTTACTTATAAGAAAACCTTGCAGTATTTTATGATCAAAACGGTCACGACTCCGTGGGGTCCTACTAAGGTTTCAAATGATTATACAAGAGAAGAAATGCTAGCGCCTTCCATCACTCGCTACAGCAACTCCTTTGTTTCCTTTGATAGTTTGATGCAGACCCATTTCCCCCTTCATTCGGAGCTGACAGTCTGGTATGATCCAGACAAGCCGACCAGGGCCTATGTCGAACGTTACAGCGGGATGGACAAGTTTTACAAGTGGTTCGGTATCGGATTTGGACTGGCCCTAGTTCTGGTCTATGGGATAGTAATCCTAGCCTTTTTGTCCAAGATATAAGGCATAACTAATCGGAAACTTGTTTACCCAACCGTGCTTCAAGGAGAACAGCCTTAGTTCTCCTTTTTCATGTTCAGCAATCTTTTCTATCCGATACAGAGAAAAGGTTGCCTCCTACAAAGACAGATAGGATGAGAATTTTGACAAAGAATCTTATTCGAGATATAATGAAGAAAAAGTGACCAAGGATAAATCAATGACAAACTCAAAGTATATAACACGCCTGAAACGTTCAGAGGGCCAGTTGCGTGGGATTCAAAAGATGATCGATGAAGATCGTGACTGCGCAGATATCATTACTCAGTTGACCGCGGTGCGCTCCAGTGTTGAGCGCGTGATTGAGATGATGATTACCGAAAATCTCACTGCTTGCATCAACCAACCGCTAGACGACCCTGAGGCTCAAAAGGAACGCTTGGAAAAGGCTGTTCAGTACCTAATCAAACGAAAATAACCCTCTTTTTGGGGCTATCAAGTTGATAAAGGAGGCTAGAAGATGGAAGCATACAAAAAAGTTGTAGAAATGCTAAATGGGCTAGATATTCCCTTTGATATCGTGGAGCACGAGCCAGCCTTAACCACGGAGCAGGCAGATAGTTTTATCGAGGAAATCGAAGGTATCCGTACCAAGACCATGTTTCTCACAAACAAAAAAGAAAAACAGCCTATTATCTGGTAATCATGGATGATCAAAAGCGTCTGGATATGGCCCTCTTGAAAGAACTAATAGGAACTAGCAGGATTCGGATGGCTTCGTCTGAGAGCTTGTTTGAAAAAATGAGCTTGCCCGCAGGTGTTGTTTCACCTTTTGGCTTGCTCAACAATACCGACAAGGACATTCAAGTTTATTTCGACAAAGAAATCATGTCGGAAAAACGGATGAATTCCCACCCCAATACCAACGAGAAAAACCTCTTTTGGTCTACGATAGATTTGCTTCGTTTTCTAGAAGTGATTGGTTACGAGTCCCATATTATTGAGTTATAGGAAGCCGCAATCATCCACCTACCAACTTGTACTATTTATGCACACCATACACTACATCTTGAACAAAAAAACAAACACCAAAAATGATGTTTGTCTACTTTCTGAGAGCTGGATTCCAGCTCTTCTTTTTATTTAACAACAAGCTCATAGCGAGTTTTGCTGGTAAAGGTTTGCCCTGCTTTGAGAATAACTTGGTCTTTGAGGTCACTGTGAATGGCATCTGGTAATGCTTGTGCTTCAAGGGCAATTCCATTGTGTTGCACCATTGGCTGACCAGCTATGATGACACTCTCATCCACAAAGTTTGCTGTGTAGACCACAAAGCAAGGGGCCTCTGTTTTGAAAAGCAGGAAACGACCTGAGTTTTGGTCATAAAGGAAACCAGCATTGTCATGACCTGCAGGAAGGGCAAATGGGTGATCCAAACCAGATACCAGTTGGATTTGCTCATCTTCTTCTGCAAAGATATCCTTGAGCAAGGCACCATTGTAGATGTGTTTCACCACATCACGATAAGCATCTGGAGTCTTGGCCGGAACACCGTCGGGAGCGATTGGGTAAATGCCCTCTGTGTTTAATTGGAAGACATGGCGGTCAATTGTTTGCGTGAAATCACCAGATAAGTTGAAGTAGCTGTGATTAGTTGGATTGACCAGCGTATCCTGATCTGTCGTTACCTTATAGCTGACTTCGTAGGCACCAGTTTCTTCCAAGTGGTAGCTAATCCAAATCTTAAGATTGCCAGGAAATCCTCCTGTCCCCTCTGTACGCTCTGTGTAGAGAGTCAAGCCATGGTCGCTTACTTCAACTAATTCAAACAAGCTCGAATCCCAACCTGTTGAACCACTGTGGTTACAGTTGCTAGCATTATTGACTTCAAGGTCATAGGTCTTGCCATTGAGCTCAAATGTCGCACCTGCAATACGACCTGCCACTGGCCCCACACTTGCTCCATGCTTGGGACTATTGCCTACATAGCTAGCAAAATCATCAAAGCCCAAGATAACATTGGCAAAATTTCCAGCCTTGTCAGGCGTTACATAGCGCAAAATGGTCGCACCATAAGTCATAATCTCTAGCTGGTAGCCACCGTCAGTCTCAAAGCGATAGGCCAAGACATCCTTGCCCTCATGATTTCCAAATACACGCTCTGTGTATGCTTTCATTCTTCTCTCCTTTGATCCATTTTTCTTAAGTAAACAAACCATAGAAAGTGTATTTACCATCTATGGTTGTAGTTTCTATTTTCAGAATCCTTTGTCAGAAAACCCTGAGTGTCTTCTTAACAAAAGGGGATTCTTCTATTCTTATTTTATGCTTCTACACGTTCTTTCCATGAAGTCGCTGTTGTTTGAAGAACCTTGTTGAGTTCGTCAATATTCTCAAATCCAGTTGTGCGAAGCCATTCACGAGCTGCTGCTTCACCATCTTTGATGTAAGCTTCAACCGATCCAGCCCAAGTCGCACGGCCACAAAGAACTCCGTTGAAGTTTGCGCCTGATTCGTGGGCAAAGACAAGGGTTTCTTGGAAGAGTTTAGCTGATACACCCGCACTCAAGTAGATATATGGCAAGTTTGTTGCTTCATCTTGAGCTTTGAAGAAGGCTGCTGCTTCTTCACGAGTATACACGATTTCACCATCGCCAAAACCTTCAACGTATTTGACGTTGACTGGAACTTCCACTTTCAAAACATCGATGTTGAAGCGTGGGTCTGAAAAGACCTTCATGGCACCGATAACCTTGTGTGGTTTCACTTTTGCGTATTCTGCAGAACCTGCATCCGCAATCTTTTCATCGTAAGCCAAGATTTCAAGGAAGAAGGGAATGTCTTCCGCCACACACTCAGAGCCAATACGTTCGATGTAGGCTTGTTTTTGTTGATTAAGTTCGTCAGCGCTGTCTACGTCATAGTAAAGCAAGAACTTAACAGCATCTGCACCTTGTTCTTTGATGCGTTTTGCAGACCAAACATCCAAGCAGTCAGGCAAGCGTTTGGTGCTTGTTGTGTCGTAGCCAGTTTTCTCATAAGCAAGGAGAAGACCAGCATTGGCATCAAGCGCTTTTGTAGCTGGAAGTCCATACTCAGGGTCAAGAAGCATAGAGGATGCGTATTTTGTCAATTCATCTGCAACCAAGACTTTGAGTTCTTCCATTTGAGCCACTGTTGGCTCTTCTGTTTGGTATTGAGCCATAAGGCGTTTCAAAGCACCACGTTGGTCAAAGGCAAGAGCTGAGATAATGCCATTTTCATCTGAAAGTTTTTGCAAGCAAGCTACTTTATTGGGACTTAATTGTAATTTACTCATAGACACTTCCTTATTTTTGATAGTCATGAATGATAACACCTTGTACCACACGGTTTACTGTACCTGTAGGAGACGGTGTATCTGGTTTGTTTTTAACTTTGAGCGAAGTCAAAAGGGCAAAGAGTTGGGCATAAATGATGTAAGGGAAGACACGGTAAATGTCATTCAAGACCCCACCACAGCCAAGGGCCACTTCTTTGACATTTTCAAGACCAAAGGCTTGATCACTCAAAAGCACGACACGACGAGCAATCTGATCACCAGCAACTTCACGAACCAAGTCCAAGTCGTACTTGCGAGTGTAGTCTGTCGTTGTACCAAATACCAAAACAACTGTATCTTCGTTAATCAATGATTTTGGACCGTGACGGAAGCCAACTGGGCTTTCATACATGGTCGCCACTTGACCAGCTGTTAATTCCAAAATCTTGAGCTGAGCTTCATGAGCAAGACCGAAGAAAGGACCTGCCCCCAAATAGATGACACGATTAAAGTCGAGGCCAACCAACTCTTTGACATCTTCTGCATTGTCTAGGACCTTACGGGCAAGGCTAACCACAACTTCAAAACGTTCAGCTTTAACAGCAAATTCTGTAGGATCAAAGACCAAGAGTGCTGTCAACATCATAGATGTAAAGCTAGAAGTCATGGCAAAGCCAGCGTCATTGGAAGCAGCTGGTTGCAAGAGCAAGAGATTGCGGTCATCGCCATGAGCTTGAAGAGCCAATTTCCCTTCTGCAGCACATGTAATGGTCACTTGATAGAGGTCATCAACCAAGGCTTTAGCCAAATCAACTGTCGCCACACTTTCAGGTGAATTCCCACTACGAGCAAAGGATACAAGAACAGTTGCCACATCTTTTTTCAGATAGGTTTCTGGATTGGCTACAATATCTGTTGTCGCAATGGCATTGAAATTCCATTTACGTTCGTCATAGACTTCCTTAAAGTATGGTACCAAGGTATCTCCCACATAAGCAGAAGTACCAGCACCCGTCAAGATGACCTTGATATAGTCATGTTTATCAGCGATCCCTTGCAGAAAGGCTGCAATTTCTTCACGTTTCGCTTGATAGGCTTCAAAAGCTTCTTTCCATACATCAGGCTGTTGGTAGATTTCACGAGTCGTGATTTCTGCACCCAGTTCAAGTAATTCTTCTTTTGTGTAATTTAGCATAGAGTTCCTCTAATCTATTATTGTTTCATTCCTATTGAAAATATGGGAACGGGATTGACTCCCATTCCCATGTATATTCTATACAAGCTGTTCTAACGATTTAGCCGTTATCACATCCTATTCGTCTTCGTCATCATCGAAGCCAGCTAACAAATCATTGACTTTTACAATGCTTTCTGCAGCACGGCTCTTATAGTCCGCATCTGCACCTGTAAGGCTCGCATTGATAAATTCAATCACCATTGGCAGATTCATCCCTGCGTAGAGTTCAATGTCGCGACCTTCCATAATCAAGCGGCTCACCACGTTACATGGTGTACCACCGAGAAGATCCGCAAAGACTAGGAAATCATCCAAACCTTCGATAGCAGCTTCAAATTTAGCAGTAAATTCTTCTGGACCATCTTCTGGAAGAAGAGCCACTGCATGAATGTTGTCCTGTGGACCCATGATCATTTCTGTGCTACCTTTAAGTTCTTCACAGAAACGACCATGACTCACCAAAATTAACGATTTCGTCATAAATTATGCGCCCATTCCAAGTACAAATTTACCAAGGGCAGAGAGACCCACTGCAAGAACGATAATAATACCGATCGCTTTAGTAGAGTTCATACCTTTCTTACCAAGCAACCAGAAGATAAAGGCAGTAAAGATTGCTGGAAGCAAGCGTGGGAAGATTGAGTTCAAGATGTCTTGGAAGTCAATCATCTTTTCACCGATTGGCAATTTGTAAGAAATGTCAAAGTTGATCATTGTTGCTACAAGAGCACCCATCATGAAGACACCAAGTACAGAAGCAGCATCAATCAAAGCTGTCAAAGTACTTTGCATGTTGTTGATAAGGTTAACCC
>ERZ772973.869-NODE-869-length-12382-cov-8.03943_pt1 | contig 12382 bp, 9 predicted proteins | sample MGYA00580672_ERZ772973 | MGnify/ENA primary metagenome ERZ772973 (study PRJEB29015, sample SAMEA2737938) | human oral metagenome | biome: human oral; feature: human-associated habitat; material: dental | place: China | collected 2152 ... | reverse complement strand
TCAGTGAAGGTCCAGTGCGAGCGTGTAGCGTGCCCGCATGTCCGTCGCGCCGTCCTCCGCGTCCAGTCACACGAGCCCCGTCTCGCACACCCCGTCCCGCCCGCCGGCACTCCGGGCGCTTCGACCGGCCGTCGTGGCGACCGCCGCCTGCCTGGCACTGTCGGCCTGCACCGCCCACATGGACATGACCATCCGCTCCCAGGGCAGCTACGACGTCGCCCTGGAGATGCGCGATACCAGCGGAACCGTCTTCCCGAAGGGAAAGGCCCCCGACTGCTCGACCTACTCCGACCCCACCGCCCTGGGCGTGCCCGCGGGCACCACGGTCAAGGCCACCCCGATCACCGGCGACGACGGAATCGGCTGCCAGGTCAGCATCAGCGGGGTCAAGGTCCCCCAGGCCTCACAGGCCGAGCCGAACACGATCGTCGTGCGCGACGGCGATGTCTACAAGGTGACGATCCAGCCCTTCCCCTCCGACCCCTCCCAGGACGCCAACGGGGCCGCAGGCGCGCAGGGCAGCGCATCTCAGGCCCCTGCCGCACCGTCGGCCGACTCGGGTGGCCCAGGCGGAGCCCAGCCGAGCAGCACGTCCTTCAAGGGACTGGTCGACACCAAGGTCTCCGTCACCTTTCCCGGTGCGGTGACGCAGTCCGGCGGGGGGAAGGTCTCGGGCACCACGGTCACCTGGGACGACCCGGACACGGTGGCCAAGGGCGTGAGCGCCTCGGGCTACGCCCAGGACTCGCGGGGGGTGTCATGGTGGACTCGTTCCCGCATCTGGCTGACCGCGGGGCTAACCCTGCTCGGCGGCATCCTGACAGTGGTCGTCCTACGACGGCGCAGCAGCGGGCGCGCACCCCGCAAGGCGGCGCCGGGGCGACACTGAGCATTCCGACTATTCCACGTTGTCACAGCACCGAATTAGACTCGACACATGAATCATGACTCCCGCACTGTCAGGCGACGAGTGGCCGTGGCGGTACTGACCGGCCTCGCACTGCTGCTGGCCGGATGCGGGGCTCACTACGACTTCGTCATTCATGACAACGAGACCGCCGACCTGTCCTACGTCATGTGGGACTCATCGGGGCTGTCACTCATCAGCAGGGAGAGCTGCACCCAGGCGAAGCTCGAGAAATCCACCCCCCTGCCCAAGGGCGTCAAGGCGAACTACACCTTCACGTCCCACAACGGCCAGCCGGCGTGCCAGGTCACAGCCAAGTCGGTTCCCCTCAACAACCTGCAGACCGACATCTGGACGATCAAGCACCAAGGCGGGAAGTACGTCTTCGACCTGTCCCCCGAGGCGCTGAGCAAGCTCGGCAAGGACGACTCCCTCCCCACTTCCCCGGGCACCTCGGGAGGAATGAAGATCTCAGTATCCGTGACCTTTCCCGAAGAAGTGACGAAGTCCAACGGGAGGAATGACGACAACAAGGTCACCTGGGACAACGTGATGGAGAGCTCTGAGGCTCTCCACGCCGAGGGCGGGGACGGCAGGTTCCATCTGCAGTGGTGGATGATCGCGACGGCCGGCGCCGTCGTCCTCCTCATCGTTGTCGGGGTCGTGGTGTACCTCCTGAGGACTCGTCGGGCCAAGCGGCTGGCTCCGGCACTGCCCTACGGTCAGCCCTACGGCCAGGCTTACGGTCAGGCCTTTCAGGGGGCCGAGGCGACCAGCACCATGCCTCCGGAGGTCTATACCGGCGGCCCGTACCAGTCTCCCCCGAGCCCCTTGCAGCCGATGCCGGGATCGACCCACCCCTATCCCGTCACCAACCTTCGCGACGGCTACGCCCCCTACGTCGACCCAGGCCAGGACACCAGCGTTCTCCCTCCGCCTCAGTCCCCTGGAGGCGCAGGCGTCTTCAGCACCTACGGTGCCCAGCAGGGGGGACCTCAGTCGCCCGGACCGGGATACACGCAGATGCCCTACCAGGAGGGGCACAGTCAGTCCGACTTCCGGCCGCCGCCGGGAAACCGAGGCAACGACTAGGGTGGCGCCATGAGCTGCGCCGTTGTTATCAGGAGAGTCCACGCCATACTGGCTGCGTTGGCCGTTCTCGCTTTCATCGCCGCTATGGCCGTGGCCTCCCCTCCTGGTCACGCGGTGCCGCTCCTTGGAGAGGACAATGAGCTCAACGTCACCATCGACATGAAAGTCACCGTCAAGAGCGATGACACCTTTGAGGCGTCCTTCGTCATCACCGATCAGACGAACTACAGCCTGGCTCCTCCCATCACCAAGGACAGCTGCACGCTGAACTACTTCCTCGTGGAACCGAACATCTTTGCCCACGCTGAGACGACATTCGATGACGGAAGGGACAAACGAGTCTGCACCATCACGAAGAAGGGGAAGATTGCTGAGACCAACGGCACGATCAGGCACGAGAACGACGAGTACGCCATCGACACCAGCAGCATGGACAGACGCAAGACGCCGTCCCCGAAGCTGCAGCTGTTCTATGCCGCCACGTTCCCCGGAGAGGTGACCCAGAGCCAAGGCGGAAAGGTCGAGGGGGACGAGAAGAACACCGTCTCCTTCACGGACTTCAAGGGCCGGATCGTCAAGGGCAAGGACCGTCCCGCCTCGGAAGCGACGACCAGCAAGGTGTTGCCGTGGATCATCGAAGGCGTCGGCTCGCTCGTGGTCATCGGGCTCATCGCGATGGCGGTCGTTGTGCGACGTCGTCAGCGAAGCGGGCAGGGCGCTCCGGGTGCCGCCATGCAGGCCGTCCCCGTCCCGGGTCCTGAACCGCAGTCATCCCACCTCGGTCAGCCGGTTCCTCAGCAGTACCCCGGGCAACCAGTTGTACCTCAACCGAACCAGCAGCACCCGGGACAGCCGTCACCGCTCTACTCCCCCTCCGGCACCGCCAACGGCTCCTACCCGCCCTCCCCCACGCGGGCGCCCCAGCAGCACGGCACCTGGCCACCGCCGCAGCAGTTCCAGTAACAAACCCGCCGGGGAACGATACCCATGACGATCCGGTTACAACCTGGCATCTGACCCGCTACTGTGTGGGCATGACACCTGCCATCACCCATCGCATCCCTAGGCCCCTGTCCGTCTTGACGGCTCTTGCGGTGCTCTCTCTGTCCGCACCCTTCGCGCTGCTCGACACCCCGGGACACGCCGCCCCCATGGACGACGACTCCTCAAACCCCGGTCTGGAGATCACCTCGGACATTGTCATCAAGTCCGACGACACCTACTCCTTCAAAGTGGTGATGACCGACAACAGCGGTTTCGGCATCATCAGCGAAGACCACTGTAACGTCGACGATCTCTCGCAATCGCAGTTCGGCAAGAACTCCAAGAACGCCAAGGCCACTTTCAAGGAAGATGGCGACTCGGCTATCTGCACGATTGAAGGCTCCGTCTCCATCAAGGACAGCGACGGCGCAATTAAGCATCAGGGCAGCGAGTACGTCGTCAAGATCGGCACCGATGAGGAAATCGGTGACATGTCCCAGCTCGACGTCACCCAGTCCATCACCTTCCCAGGAAAGGTCACAGAGGCCGACGGCGGCAAGGTCGACGGCAACAAGGTCACCTTTACCGACGTCAAGTCCCACACCGTGAAGGGCGGAGACGGCTCCATCCCCATGTGGGTCTGGATCATCGTTGGAGTCGGCGCTCTGGCACTGATCGGCGGACTGGCCGCCTTCTTCGTCATCCGCAGCAAGAAGAACAAGACCCAGGCTCCTTACGGCACGCCCGTCCAGAGCTATGACCCGAACCAGCCCTTCCCGGCTCAGCCCGGCCAGCAGGCGGGCTACGGCGCCCCCCAGGCTCAGCCCGGTTATGGCGCTCCCGACCAGCAGCCGGGCTACGGCGCCCCCCAGACTCAGCCCGGTCAGCAGACCGGCTACGGCGCTCCCGGCCAAGGCTCCTACTGACCCATTACCCCTCCCGTTGTTGTGGCCCTCAGATCTGACGATCCCGGGGCCACAACATCTTTCTTCGCATCATCACTCCCCATGCGGAGATCCCATCAACACCGACCAACTAGGGTGAGAACTATGGCCGTGACCGTCCCCAAACACCGCTCCGTGAGAACGCCCGTCTTTCTAGCGTTTCTCTTATCTCTGACACTCCTGATCCCTCCAAGTCACGCCGTCACCTCCGCCGCGAGTGACGATTCCGACCCCTCGATTTCCGTGCGGATCGTCATCAACCAGGATGACACCTACGACATGACCGTCGTCGGGCAAGTCAAGAGCAAGTCCTCGTCCGCCAAGCGGAACTTGAAGGATGGTTGCAACTCTTCTGACGGCGGAGGGCCGTTCAAAGACCTGAAGGCCTCCTACTCCGAGCGCGACGGCTTCCCCACCTGCACACTCTCAGGCAAGTCGATCGACATCTCTGAGGTCGATGGGTTCATCGAGCACAAGGACGGCGAGTACGTCCTCGACACCAAGAAGGGGAACCTTCCCTCCTCTTCTTCCGGACTCGATAGTGAGTACACGCTCTCCGTCACGTTCCCGGGCCAGGTCACGGATGCCGACGGCGGCAAGGTCAGCGGGACCACGGTGACCTTCACCGAGCCGGGGAGGTACCAGGTCAGCGGCAAGGACACTCCCGCCTTCCCCTGGGTATGGGTGATCGTGGGGGTTGTGGTGGTCGGAGCGATCGGCGGCGGCCTCTTCTGGTTCCTCAAGCGCAAGAAGACCGCGCAGCAGCAGGCCTACGCGGTCAGCGCCCCGGGATACGCACCGCAGCAGCAGCCCTACGCCCCTGGCCAGATGCCAACTCCTGGCCAGATGCAGGCTCCCGGCGCCATGCCTCCGCCTCCCTCCGGCTTCGTCACCCAGGGCGACAACCAGCCCGGACCGGGCGGCACGATGCCTCCGGGGGCCGTACCGCCTCCCCCTGGCTACCCGTCAGCGCCCCCGCCCTCCACTCGGGGCTGAGCTCCGACGGCGGCGCGGAGCTCGTCGCACCGAGTGACGACCTCCGCGCCGCCCCGCAGTCACCCGACCCACACCATTCGAAGGCTGTACATGCGTTATCTCGCCCTGAGACACAACCCCACGACGAGTCTCGCCGGGATGCTCTGCCTGGCCGCATCGCTCTTCCTGGCAGTAGCGGCAGCCCCCGCCAGCGCCGCGCTACCTGCACAGCTCACGAGCCAGGAGAAGATCAACTTTGAGCTCGCCATCAAGTCCGATGAAGAGCTGACGACCACCATCACGATCACGTCACCGGCCTCCAGAGAAAAGAGCCTGAAGGAGGACTGTGTCCAAGAGACGTTCTCACAGGCCGCTACCCCACCCGACATTACTTTCACCACCGACAACGGGACTCCGACCTGCAAGGCCACGTACACCACCCCCGTATCCAGGAACAACTACGTGACCCATGACGGAGACGAGTACGTCGTCGACACCCACGATGACTCCGCACCCAAGGACGGCAGCGCCGACACATTCTCCCTCACAGTCGTCTTCCCCGGTAAGGTGACGGAATCCGGAGGGGGGAAGATCGAGGGAGATCAACAGAACAAGGTCTCCTTCGGCAGCTTCTACAATCAGAAGGCCCGTGGCAAGGACACCGCCCAGGCGGCGTCTCAGCCCAGCTCGACGCCCTCGCCCAGTTCGACGCCCACATCCAGCTCGGCATCCTCATCCGGTTCGACGGCCACCCCCAGTTCTACATCCTCGTCGCAGTCATCTGGAGGGAGGGGAGTTATTGTCGTGACACTCATCGTGATTGCTGTGGTCGGAGGAGTTGTCGCCATCGTCAGCAACACGCTCAAGAAGAGCCGGGAGAAGAAGTACCTGGATGCGCTGGGGCAGCAGTCGCTTCAAGCCAGCGCTCCTATCTCCGCCTCTCACCCGGTCTCCTTCTCCTCTCAAGCGCAGGCAGGCCCACCTCCCGCCCAGCCCGGCTACTCACCTGCCCCTCAGCAGTATCAGCCTCCGCATTCTCAGGGATCGGCTCCCGCTCCGCAGTTTCCACCGAACCACAACGGTTACGGCGGCTACTGAGGCTCAGACTCGAGTAGGCGTCAATCCGCTCGCAAACCACTCTTCCGACCAAAAAACCAACATTGCCGGGTCGTCGCATTCTAGGGATTGGCAGGTACGGCCTATCGCCGCATTTAGGTGATTATTGTCAGGTGATCTTTGAGGTGGCCGGCCTGGAATCGGTTGCGGATGCTGTAGTCGCGAAGTTGCAAGCAATCTTTGGACGATACCTAGCCAATGCCCCGGAAACTGCTTCGGTGGGGCATCGGAAGAGTCAAGTCCGTCGAAGTAGGCTAGGCCGACCATACTTCAACTGATTAGAGTCTTTACCAGTGCCAACCTTTCCACTCGGCCATCAAGAAGATCTACTTCAAGAAGCTAATGACCTGGCGCATCAGATACCTCCCCAGGCCCATTTTCCTATTCTGGTCGGCTCATCTGATGCCGGTGGACGTGCCAAATGGCGTAGACCGCGACGTGGTCGCCAAGCCCCGGGCTTGACAACCATGCCGAAGCACAGCTTGAAAGGCTCACCCGCGCCAACGCAGCGAGAGTGCCCCCTTCTTGAATACCGACGCCGTACCCGCAGATGGTCCGCGCGCCATATCAGCCACGAACTGGGCGGACGCGGGACAGCGAGTGTCAATGCGTACCGTAATCCAGTGAGCGAACAGCACCGGTTTGAACCAGCGAGGCGACCCCACCCCGCCTAAGCTCTTCGATAGACCCCAGCTACCACGCCCTCAAACGCGAGGAGCCATGAAACCATAAGCGCGGCAGTCAAAATGCATTAACGGACCGCACGAGAAATGCTAGACCAAACCCCAACGCTTCTTGAAAAGTTTAGATAATTGATCTTCCTCATGCCGAATTTTCCGGGCGATGATCTCATTTTTACGTCTACCGACCAACGATAATGATGATGTCAGAAGACGAATGCTACGAACCGCAGCCACGACCCGCGCATGAAAAGCAGAATCGACCGGGTCATCAAAGTTAAGCGCAGGAACAGGAACTGCAGATATAACATCAGTTCCGCGCGCAAAGAATCCACCTCTAAATGGGCTGCCACGTTTGCGTAAGAATGACTCGATCTCAGGCTGCGCCAGAAGCCCTAGAACAAAGTCCAGATGATAGTCCTCATTGCGCAAGAAAAGCGCCACCTCACCGGCCGTTCCACCCGACTGAAACGCTACACCCAGGTCGTCAAATCCGTACTTGTCTCCACGCTGATTGACTGAGTAAATTATCTTGGGATGTTGCGTAGCATACCCTAACGCCTGTCCACGTCCATAGGCATAGAAAGCTCCACCATCACGCATTTGACGCTGGGCACCCTTGTCACGTTGCAGAAGACGCTCTTTACAACTTAGTAAATATCTATAGGTCAAAGGAAAATCACGAAGCATTACTGGTTCTGGGATCAACGATTTACCTGATGCCCGCGCGTCATCGTCAACATAAGGGAAGAGTAAAAACGCATCACTGCTTACATATCTGAAAGATTGCACCCCCTTGGAGTCATCAAGATACGGAATAAGTAGCTCACTCTCGATTGTCCAACTTTGCGTACGCCTACTTCCGCGCAGTTTTGCGTAAAAAGTGAGTGTGCCGTCAGCATTTTCGACTGGACTTTTAATTACAAACACATCATTGGCTGATGTTTGAAGGCCGTTTCTAGGCTCTACTATATCGCCTAGCGGTATGGAACTATCATGGATCGCTGAAAGTACTGCCTCTTCCTGAGAATCTGTCGGTAAAACCCATGGGGCATCCGCGGAATCGGGGATCCATTTTTCTCTCGCAACGGCATGCATCGGCATAGAAGCCGAAACATCATCGACTGAAGTTGGCTCCGCATATTCGATAAACTCCTGCGGATGCTTACCTGCCACAAGACCACAAACATAAATTTGCCTTTCTTCAAAAATGGGGTGCCAGGTAAAGTTCTCGAGCCAATTCACATACACGTCAGAATTCAGCATCTCCCGGAAGGCCGATGCTGAGACGACTGTCATCCATTTGTTAGGTATTACTACACCGATAACACCGTTGACCGAAAGCCTGCTGACGCCAAACTCAACAAAAGCAAAGTACTTGTCCCATTGACGAGATAGAGTTGAGTACGCGCGCTGAACGATATCAAACTCGCGCGCGTTGATTTTTCGCATGTCTTCCGTAGAAACATATGGAGGATTTCCAATAACAATGTCGAACTCATCGAAACCAATTGATTGGAGATCCAGCGCGCAAATGGGTTCGTCTAGCCATTCTGAATGTTCAGGTGATGGCCTGACAAGACTGTTCCCGTGGACGACATTTCTCGAAAGATTCGGAAGAATAGCTCCTCCGGAAGGAAGCGTTTCCAAAGTTTCTTCTTCAAGCAGAACGACCAGAAGGCTGAACCGCGCTACCTCAACGGCATTAAAATCAATATCGATACCGAACAATTGTTCGGTCACAATAGAGACTTTATCGGCAAAGGGGAGTCCATAATCGTCCGTACCAAGCTTAACTAGAGCGCCCAGTTCGTTGGCAGCTAATCTACGCTCTATTACGATGTCAACTAGCTTCCTGTAGGCAGCTACCAAAAATCGTCCGGATCCGGTCGCGAAATCCAGAATGCGAGGTTTGGAAACACTGGCTGGCAGTTCACGAACAGTTCTTTCAACTACCGCATCAACGAGTGCCTGTGGTGTCGCGACAACGTCTCGGTGAAGATATTCGGACTTAGGCCGGAGGGATACATACCTTTCACTACCTTCGGGCTCGGCGATCTGCAATCCTTCGCTGAGCGACTGTTCGTATACACGTCCAAGAAAATCGGCATCCAGAACAGCGTACGAGAAGGGTGACGTAGGAGCGTAAAGTCGATCGATAATCTGCCGGAGCGTCGATCCATCAACGAGTGACAATGGGCTTTGATTCTGTGGGAGCTGTTGGAAAAGCCCAGTGTTGTACCTTCGATCCATCCGAGCAAAAAGGTCGTCTATTTCAACTACGTTGCTCGCTGCAACCTGACGCAACTCCTTCTCAAGTCCTAAACCTCTATCTTCACACATTCGGATAAAAAGGAATCGATTAATAATTAGCTGGACTACGTCATTAAGTTCATCCTCACCAATATCATCGTTCTTTGAAACTATACTTGCGCCGAGCTCCAGTCGCCATTGCTGTAGGTGTCGTAGAAAGCGTTCCCCTGCAGGAAGAAGTTTATCTGGCCGGCGCGCGGCGACTAGCCTATTCCAACTATCTGTTCCAGTAGCGAGCCGGGATATGTATTGGCTAATCGTATCAAACTGACTTTCAAACTCGATGTACTCACAGGTAAAAAGCAGGGCTGTTTCAGGCCGATCCTTTTCTTCATCAACTTGTACTGTTGCGTCGTAGATAGAAAGCTGGCGAAAGTTCGTCAACACAACAATTTCGTGTCCATCTGTGTATCCATATCGACGAGCTTGGAAAATAGATCCTAGGTCAACACCGATATCGACTGATGGTTTCTTTGCCTCAACATAGAATTTCGACACGCCGTTGATACGAAATGTGTAGTCCGGACGCCGGCTATTTCTGTCCGGATGCTCGATTACTACTTCTCGTTTCGAGGGATGAAGCATCGCGCTATTGGCGACATCCCATCCAAGAATAGAGAAGAACTTATCGATGAATTCCAGGCGCGTCTCAGCTTCCGTATACCCATTGTGTGACAGGTATGTGTCTCCGCCTGATTTGAAAGAATCAGTAAGCAACTTGAGTTTTTGCATAACATCTGACATTAGTAGGTTCTCCTAGTTCTCCGTCCCACCATTTTCTGTCTTGCTGCCTCTAGGACAACTAATGCGTCACGGTCAACACCCATAGAAAGCGCAATTCGTTCATTCTGTTGGTTAAGCAACTCTTGGATCGGAACATTTTTGCGAAGGGACAGATCAAGGCTTTTCAAGCTTACCCCATTTCCAATAATAGGAATGGGAGTTTTACGTATCTCACTCGGCACGAGCTCCAAAACTCCCCCTCCATATGTTCTTCCATTCAGCTCACAGGCGAGAAGCGTTAGCGAGTTGAGCCAACAGGCGGTCAGTAAGTCCGCGCTAACTCTTGACGTAATTCTGTATGCAGTGTCAGTTGTTAACGCTTTCATTTCATTCGAAATAAGACGGGGAGCCTCGTTCGCTCGCTTGAGGAGTGCTATATCTGTCGAGTAAACAGAGGGAACATGCCACCACGGATCACGTATTCGTGTCTTGTATCGGAGGTGAAGGCCAAGTGATTCTCCCGAGCGCAGATAGGCTTGCACGCCAGGCGCAAGATCGCGCCACTGATATGCATTTAAGTCAAGAAACAGGCAAGGTAGATCTGCTTCTAAGTTTCTGCGATGGTCCGCTTTGGCGTAAGAAATTCCTTGGACATGCGAACTTCTACCAAACATAGGACGCAAGTATGCGTGAAGATCGAATCTATCAGCTAAAGTCTGATTAACCATAAAAAATGAGTTGGCGCCGGTAACGATACCTACCTGTACAGTCGCGATTTCTGAAAACTGTTTTATACAAGAGTGATTTGATAGCGCAGCAATAGCTTGACGCTCTTGGCCTGTCAGTAGGCCATCCATCCATTTTTCTGAGCTCACCTCACGCTCAATAAAGTCTGCATTTTCAAAGATATCCGTCAGCGATAGTCTTCGCAAAGAGTTGGAGTTTATTTTTTCAAAGGCAACTGACGGCCTGCCTGTAAACCCTCTTCTCCGGCGAACTGCAGCCAGCAGAACGGTGCGTTGAAGCGTTCCGTCAAAGAGCAAGGAATCCGCGTCCAAAACCAGCACTGCCTCGCATGTTTGGAGAAGATACTCCCTTGCTGCTCCCGCATGTAGTACGTTTAGCAACTCTGCGGGAACAACCATTCCCAGCCTTCCGCCAGGCTGAAGTTCTGACAAAGACTTGATGAGAAAGGGAACCCAGGCATTGGTGTGTTTCGTGAAGCGCAACCCCAAAGCTCTATAGAGAGCCTGAGCCTCTTGTTGGGTGCGAGTATTGAGGTATTGATAGCGAATGAAGGGGGGGTTTCCGACAATCGAGTCAATTGGCTTTGTCGGTTCATAGTCTAAATAGTTTTGGTTGATAACTTCACCTGAAAGTCCTTGCAGGTTCTGCTTAGCTTTTCCTGCTTCTACGCTATCTAACTCTATCGCTGTGACCTCCTGAGGAGGGAGTTCAAGCTCCGACATCACTTTTAGGAACACGCCGTCGCCCGCTGACGGTTCAAGCGTATGTCTTGCACCGGTAGCTGCCCATTTTGCAAGAAATCCTGCAATATGTTTAGGTGTATAGAAACCGCCTCGCAACTTTTCTGGAGACTCGTCATCTGGGGTTCTCATCTAATTGGAATCCTTAAGGCTTACTCATAGTGATGTTGATGATGTTTGTCGAGAATTCGTATGTCGCTAGGCGGGTTGGTGGCGTGCTTTGAGGGAAGTTTCGTTGTTTATCCAGCCATCCGGGGCGTAAGTAGCCACGACGAACACTAGTTATGAGAATCTGCTCACAGCAGAGGGTGGTATAGTTGTTGTATAGTTATCTGCCCTCTAATGGTACTGGCGTGTTGGCGCAGGTGTGGCACGGCTCTCACCTCATTACGACTATAAGGCCGGCTACTCAAACCCGTCACCAGCGAAGTCACGCCGCTGACGATATCCTCCACCACGACTGCCCTGTCACATCAACTTCCGACCGGTATCCTCAAGAGTATCACCGCCCCCTCCGTCACAGGCGCGGAGTGCGTCACGGCCTGTTGGTAGTCTCGTCCCTGGCCGTGACAGATAGGAGGATCGCGCCCCGCAGCGTGGTGTAGCGCGGCAGTTGGGCTGCTGTTGGTAGCAGCGCGGTCACCGTGTGATCCTTCGAGGATTCTCCTACAACCCACTCGAACAGAGTCATCACGATAACCGCTCCTCATATTGTCCGCCCTGAGCGTCTTCTCGGCGAGGCTCTTCCTCAGGCCTCGCCAGACCTGATGCGTAGCCTGCTGCAGACGGTGATCAACTCCCTGCTGAGCGCCGAGGCCGATGCGGTGTGCAGTGCCAAGTACGGTCAGGCCAGCCCCGAGCGCCGGGTTCAGCGCAATGGCTATCGGCACCGGGACCCCGGCTCCCGGGTCGGCACGATTGACGTGGCCGTCCCCAAGCTGCGCACTGGCTCGTACTTCCCCGACTGGCTGCTCGAACGCCGTAAACGGGCCGAGTCCGCGCTGATAACAGTGGATGCTGACGCCTATCTGGCCGGGGTGTCCACGCGGCACATGGACAAGCTGATAGGTACTTTGGGCATCAGTTTGAATCGCTCTGGGTTTGATGGAGGCAGTGATGACACGGAAGGATCACTGTCATGGGACAGAAGAAGTACCCCGA
>ERZ772973.866-NODE-866-length-12439-cov-5.1749_pt1 | contig 12439 bp, 13 predicted proteins | sample MGYA00580672_ERZ772973 | MGnify/ENA primary metagenome ERZ772973 (study PRJEB29015, sample SAMEA2737938) | human oral metagenome | biome: human oral; feature: human-associated habitat; material: dental | place: China | collected 2152 ... | reverse complement strand
GAAAACGCAGGACATTTCAGGCGTGATAGGTGGTTAGATGCAGCAGTATTTTATAAAAGGAAATCCTCAGACCCCTCTGGTGGTTACGGATAAGGACACGGCCAAGCATATGTTTTCAGTCATGCGGCTCAAAGAGGGCGACCAAGTCACACTGGTCTTTGATGATGGCGTGAAACGGCTGGCCCGGGTGTTAGACCCCGGCCAGCAGAGCTTGGAAATCTTGGAAGAGCTAGCGGACAATACCGAGCTGCCGGTTCAAGTGACCATTGCTTTGGGTTTTCCCAAAGGCGATAAGTTGGAATTTATCACTCAAAAGGCAACGGAGCTAGGAGCTAGTGCTCTCTGGGCCTTTCCGGCGGACTGGTCGGTGGCCAAGTGGGATGGCAAAAAGCTAACCAAAAAGAGTGAAAAACTAAAGAAAATTGCTCAGGGAGCAGCAGAGCAGAGCAAGCGCAATCTGATTCCAGAAGTTCGGCTTTTTGAAAAAAAATCAGATTTTTTGAATCAGCTGCCTCAATTTGATACCATCATCGTAGCCTATGAAGAAGCAGCCAAAGAAGGAGAATCTGCAGCTCTAGTCCGGGCTCTGTCAGGCTTGGCGGCCGGCGCAAAACTGCTCTTTATCTTCGGACCGGAGGGCGGTCTATCGCCAGAGGAAATAGTAGCCTTTGGCCAAGCAGGGGCTGTCTCCGCTGGTCTAGGTCCACGTATCCTGCGAGCTGAAACAGCTCCACTTTATGCCTTGACGGCAGTCAGTGTTTTGTTAGAATTGAGCAAGGACAGTCTTTAAAAAGCAAAATCAGCAGCTATTTTGGCTGCTGATTTTTTAATCATTATTGTCTTTCCCGTTTTTTGAAGGCGAAGATTCCTGCAAGTCCGGTCATGACAAGTCCCAAGAGTCCGAGTGAGGACGTCTTTTCTCCAGTTTCAGGGAGGCTTTCTGCTCCTGCCTGTTTATAGGACGCTTGCTTGTTTGTGCTAGGGGCAACAGCAGTCAAGACAGGGAAGTCTACTCTACTATGCTGCAGATTGGCTGCTTCGACTGCGATAGTCGGAGAGATTGACTGTTCGATAGGCACCGGTTCAGTTTTCGGTGCGACGTAGACGAATTTGTATTCGCCGAATCCTTCTTGGGCAGATGCCGCTAGATAGACGATGTCTCCGTCAGTACCAATCAAGTTCTTGGCCTTATCAGCTGTCAGGAAGCGCAGGTCCAGTCCCTTGATGGTATCAGCGAAATGCCAGTTCTGATCAGCACTTGGATTGATATTTTTGACAGCCAAGATATAGTTGATGATAGCTTGACGGTTTTCCAGATTGAGGAGACGATTGAGGCTGGCTTCTCGAACACCAGGGAAGTTACCGTTAGACCGGTAGTTGTTGGTCACGACGATAAATTCCTGATTGGGGTCAATCTCCTTACCTTGGTATTTCAGGTTGCGGACCCGACTGGCATTTGGGTTTGCCAGTTTGCCTTCGCGGTCGTATTTATTAGGCTGGGTAATGTCAAACTCATAGGTAACACCGTCGATAACATCAAAGTTATAAGTCCGGTAGTCAGTATTGACCAGATTTTGCGGTTGGTTATTATTTGGGTCAATGGTATTGAATTGTCCAGCTGACATTTCCAACCATTCTTTGAGTTGAGCACCGTTGACCTTGAGGATAGCTGTGACATTATCATAGAGATAGAGATCTGCTACGTTCTTGATAGCAATAGGACCAGCTGGAATGTCTGTGTAGGCCGTTGCATCCCCACGAGTTCCTGCCTTGAAAGGAGCTGCTGCAGACAGGATAGGAAGATTGGCTTCAGGCGTGCCAGCCAGCTCTTGCTTAGCATACCAAAGCTGAGCATTATTGACGATTTGCACGGATGGATCGTCTTTGACCAGAGAGAAGTAGCTGGTAATGGGTGCAGTCGTGGTGCCGACTTGCTGGCGGACGTAGTTGATAGTCCCTTGGTGGGATTCTTTGGCAATGTCAATGACGCGCTGATCGGCTACATTAGACTTGGTATCTACTTTGCGGATGGAGCCTTTGCTGTCAGTGACTTTCCATTTGCCATCGGTATAATTTAGTTTGAGGTCAATGACGCCCAGATGGTCGCCGTATTTTCCAGCCATGGTTACTGGAGTGCCGTTGATTTTACCGTTGACACCGTCTACGCCAGGGTATTTTTCGTAGAAGCCAGTTCCGTTTCCACTTGGAAATTCTGCGTGGGAGTGGCCCGTTACGACAGCATCCACACCTGGCAGGCTGGCGATTTGATAGCCTTCATTTTCCTCGCCTTTTTCATACTTGTCATCTCCGATACCAGAGTGAGAAAGCACCAAAGTGATGTCTGCACCTGCCTTGCGCATCTCAGGAATAATGTCTCGAATAGCCTCAACAGAATCGCGAACGACCACTTTTCCTTCTAGATTTGCCTTATCCCAGTTGAGGGAGAAGGGCGGTACAATCCCAGTCACACCAATCTTGACAGTCGTCAAGCGGCCCTGAGTATCCGTAAAGGTCTTTTCGATGATTTTGTAAGGCTGATAGATGAATTTACCAGTCGCTGGATCCAGCACATTGGCATTGACAATAGGCAAGCCAGCTGTCTCAATCACGCGGTTCAGATAATCCAGGCCGTAGTTGAACTCATGGTTCCCTAGCGTACCAGCTTCAAAGCCCAGAGCCTGCAGAGCAGCGTACATAGGGTGCTGTTCGCCCTTCTCCACAGGATCTACAATGGCCTTATAGGTTCCAAGCGGCGTTCCTTGGATGGTATCGCCATTGTCGACCAAGAGGACGTTCGGATTTTCTTTCTTAGCCTTCTCGATCAGCACGGCTGTTTTAGCCAGTCCCAAGGTCTCGACCGGCTTGTCCTGATAGTAGTCGTAGTTGACTAAGTTGGTATGGAGGTCGGTTGTTGCCAAGATACGAACATCGACAGTCTGTCCCTCCACGGGCTTAGTGTCCTCAGTAGCCGCGACGTTGCGAGCCATAGCCATCAGAGCATCAGCGTTCCCACTGGCATTTTCTGGAGAAATAGCAGAGCTAGGATCTGTGCTCTCTGGTGTCGCAGTAGCTTCAGTAGGACTTGCAGTAGTCGTTGGTTTTGCTTCCGCTGCGCTGCTTTCTACTGCAGCAGGATTAGCAGTGACCGGTGCAGTATTTTCATCAGCCTGAACAGCATTTACAGCTGCCGCAAGAGTCGCTGCACTCAAAAGCGCAACCGTTTTTTGAAGGGATGATTTAGACATAATATCTCCTTTGTTAAAATGAATTTCAGACTTATATTATACTATATTAAAGCGCTCTCATCAAGAAGAAATTTCCAGTTTAGAGCTTTTATGCTTTCTAATATTGGTTTGAAAATACTGAATGAAGACATCAGCGGATAAGTGAATGATTGGATGGAGGTAGAATAAAATAGAGTTTTAAAAATTTATGCTACACTATAGAGTGACTGAAATAAGTTACTTTGTTAAGCATAATAATCAAGGAGAATATCATGAAAAAGAGAATTTTTTTCAAAATATTACTTTTAGGGGGAGTCATGATAGGATTAATAGGATGTGGAGAAAAGAGGGGCAGCCGAGATTGGATTGAGAATAAGGTAGCTGAAGTGAGTCGCGTCTATCCCACTGAAAATCTATTTGATTTGTTTAAGCAATTTCCGGGTGGGTTTACAGTAGAGCAAGTGTATATCAAACGTGGAACTTATCTTATCGAAATAACTTTACAAGGGGACAGTAGCAATCACACAATTTCTGGAGTGCTGACCAAGACACGGGCTTCTGATGATATTACTGAAAAGCCAGAAGAAACAATAAGAGTTGATTATATAGATGGGAAATTTATCTTTTCTGATGAGGGCAAAGCGAAAGAATTATGGCCTTTTGATGGATTCTTATTTCAAAAGTTAACGATTAATCAGTCTTTTCTATCTTCTTTATCTATGAAATCCAAAAGTTATAATGGTAACAACGGGGCCTTTGATATTGATTATTCTGTTCAAAATCAAACTATCAATCAGTATTTTCACAAAAATGAAAGAGAGCAGGCAATTTTAGGTTTTGGAAGCTCAAACCGAAACGACGATTATTACTATTATTCAGTAACTGTCAACTACGACAATGTTTATTCATTTAGAGAAACCGTGTCAAATTAAAAGGAGATAAAAAATTGTTAACAGTGACATTCCTACGTTAGACGCTTCAAATTTAGCATGTTATCTATTTTGATAAAATCATTATTGGGAGCAACTGCCTCACCGCCTTGTATCCGTTTTTGTATTTTGGTATAATAGTGGTGAGCTCGCTTAGGTAAGTCGGAAAGGAAAATAAAACGGAAAAAATCAGACTGCCTAAGCTGAGAAGCGTATCTGCATTCTTTGCCTGATAAGGAGAGGAGGTTCGCCATGACTATGTCTGCCTTATTTGAGTTATTTGTCGCCCTTTTAGGTGTGGCATCTACTTGCTACCTTGTCTACGCTTATTGTCAATTTATCAAGGAAGAAGTTCATCACTTTCTTCACCACAACCCGCTCGTTTAAGGCGGGTTTTTGCTTTTGGTAAAATAGTTTATATTATATAATGAAACTGACAAAGATTGAGGAGTGTTTATATGTCTAAGAGAAGAAATAGGATTAAGGGGCTTATTGGCCTAAGTGTATTGATATTGCTGGGAGGAGGCCTCTACCTAGCTCACAAAAACCAAGAATTTCAGAATGAGATGACAAGAATTGTCCACAGTAAGAAAGTGAGGGAGTTGATTGAAGAAGATTTAAAAAGAAAAGATCCTAATGCGTTAACAGACAAAGGGAAGATTCGCTCTTATAAAATTGATGATAGAATCATTCGTCATAATCCAATGGGAGGCATTATGTTTCATGTTATAATTAATGACGATTCGGATGCTGTATTTAAATTTGGTATAAGGAAATATAGTCAAGATGGTAGAATGAGTTTAGTTGGCGGCACTCTTACGGAAAAACTTCAACAGTTACTAGAGGAGTGATGGTCAAATAGTCATAAGGAGATTTCTTTTTTTAGAGGTGAATACATGAAGAAAAAACATAAAATTATCTTATCAGTTATCAGCTTGTTTGTGGCTGCTTGCATAGGAGTAGGTCTCTATCTAGCTCACAAAAACCAAGAATTCCAGAATGAAATGTTCAGAATTGTCCATAGTGAGGAAGTGAGGGAGTTGATTGAAGAAGATTTAAAAAGAAAAGATCCAAATGCGTTAACAGACAAAGGGAAGATTCGCTCTTATAAAATAGATGATAGCTCCATTAAGCATAATCCGATGGGAGGAATTATGTTTCATATTATCATTAATGATAGTATAAGTATGGTTGGGAAGACTGGTCTTCGAATGGATGGTGAGAATGGGAAAATTCGTACGGATGGTATGACTGAATCAGCAGGTTTGCGGGCGTTGTTGGAAAGTGACGACAAGTGATTCAGTATTCTAGTTATAGCGAAAACCTCTTGCTTTAATTGGAATTGCAAAATCTATACCACATACTAAATTATAATAGTCGTAGGAGCGTCTAATGAAGCAAAAACATAAAATTATCTTATCGGTTGTCAGTTTATTTTTAGCTCTTTGTCTGGTAGGAGGAATATACTTGACTCACAAAAATCAAGAATTCCATAATGAGATGACAAGGATTGTTCACAGTGAGGAAGTAAAGAAATTGATTGTGGAAGAATTAAAAGCGATCGATCCTAATGCTTTAACGGAGAAAGGAAAAATTCATTCTTATAAAATAGATGATAGCTCCATTAAACATAATCCGATGGGGGGTATTATGTTTGATGTTGTCATTAATGATAGTATAAGCATGGCTGGGAAAATGGGAATTCAAAAAGATGGCGGAAGTGAGCAATTAAGTTCAGTTGGTATGAGTGAATCTGCAGGTTTGCAAGCTTTGGTAGGGGAATGATTCATAAATAGTTAAATGCTTAATTGGCTGAAACACGAGTTCACACTAAATATTAACTTTGACCATGAGAATGTTCTTCACTTCAAAAAGTAAATTTGAGATGATTTTATTAAAAGGAGACTTACAATTTTGAAACAAACAATTTTTAATGCTTCGCTAGAAGAAAGTATGAACCTAGTAACTGACAAGTATATCAAAACTTCACTAGAGGATTTTAATGAAAAAGGTTATGGGAAAAAGATTTTGGGATTTTTTACAGTCAATCTTTTAATGTTTTTAGTTGTACTATTAGCTTTTACCTATGATAAGAAAAATATCACTTTATTTTTTATAAACATATCTTTTATTGAAATAATAGTATTTATCCTTGGTTTCTTTGTTATTGCATATTATTTAAATAATGTAAGAAAAATAAAAGAACAGCAAATCTTATCTTATTATTACTTTAACCAGAGTATGTTTTTTATGAGCTTGCTCTTTATTATACAATTGATTGTATTTTGCTTAGCAAGTTCGGACATTGTCTCTAGTGATTTTCTATTATCTCTTGCATATGTCGCACTCTATGTGTTATTTATAGTGAAGAGAGTTCACCAATTTAGACAAAAGACATTTGAGGTATTATATGTCCGACGTCAGCATTCTAATCCTCTTGTAAATATTCTTAATCAATTTGTTTCCTTTTCACAAAAATATGCTTGGTTGATTATTATATTGCTATTCTTTTTAAGAATGTTTTTCCCTAGTGAGTATATGATTCGTCAAAATAGTATGCTTAACTCTGTGATTGATTTGTTTATACCACTTGTAGGCCTCCCATTCTTATTATTTTCAATAGCTTTAGGGACTGACAATTTCCAAGGTTACTATCTTCAAAAATACTTAGAAGATTACCGACAACTATCAGGATACTCTGTTGAAGAATGGTATGGAAAAGATTCTCAGAGATATAAGAAATCACTGAATCAGAAAGATATCGTCTGATAGTGTTACATTTCACCACAACCCGCCCGTTTAAGGCGGGTTTTTATATGAACTGTCTTCTAGGTTTTCATATTGGGCTAAAAGTGATAAAATAGTAGGCAGGAATTGGAGAGACGAGATGCCAAAAGAAGTGAATTTGACGGGCGATCAGGTATTGGCCCTTACGAGAAAATATCTGGCTGCGGAGGATGTGGCCTTTATACAGAAAGCTCTGATCTATGCGATTGACTGTCACAGTGGGCAGTTTCGTAGGTCGGGTGAGCCTTATATCGTGCATCCTATTCAGGTGGCAGGGATTTTGGCCACACTCAAGCTAGATGCGGTAACGGTTGCCTGCGGCTTCCTGCATGATGTGGTTGAGGATACCCGTGCGACGCTGGATGATTTGGAAAGAGAGTTTGGGACGGATGTGCGCGTGATTGTGGATGGGGTTACCAAGCTGGGTAAGGTCAAATACAAATCCCACGAGGAGCAGCTGGCAGAAAATCACCGTAAGATGCTGATGGCCATGTCGGAGGATATTCGGGTTATTTTGGTCAAACTGGCAGACCGTCTCCACAATATGCGGACGCTCAAGCATCTACGCAAGGATAAGCAGGAGCGGATTTCTCGAGAAACAATGGAAATCTACGCACCCTTGGCTCACCGCCTGGGGATTTCCAGTGTCAAGTGGGAACTAGAAGATTTGTCTTTCCGTTATCTCAATGAAGTGGAATTTTACAAAATTTCCCACATGATGAAGGAGAAGCGTCGGGAGCGTGAAGAACTGGTAGAAGAGGTGGTTCAGAAGATTGAGACCTATGCTGGCGAGCGCAATCTGTACGGCAAGATTTATGGCCGGCCCAAGCATATCTACTCGATCTATCGCAAGATGCAGGACAAGAAGAAGCGTTTTGATGAGATTTATGATTTAATCGCTATTCGCTGTATCTTGGATACTCAAAGTGATGTTTATGCTATGCTGGGCTACATTCATGAGCTTTGGCGGCCGATGCCGGGGCGGTTCAAGGATTATATTGCCAATCGCAAGGCCAATGGTTACCAGTCTATCCATACGACCGTTTATGGCCCCAAAGGCCCGATTGAGTTTCAGATTCGGACCAAGGAAATGCATGAGGTCGCTGAGTATGGGGTTGCGGCTCATTGGGCTTACAAGAAAGGTGTCAAGGGACAGGTAGACAGCAAAGAGTCGGCTATCGGGATGAACTGGATCAAGGAGCTGATGGAGCTGCAAGACCAGTCTAACAATGCCAAGGACTTCGTTGACTCGGTTAAGGAGAGCTATCTGGCTGAGGAAATTTATGTCTTCACACCGGATGGAGCGGTGCGCTCTCTGCCTAAGGACTCGGGTCCGATTGACTTTGCCTATGAGATTCATACCAAGGTCGGCGAGAAAGCCACAGGAGCTAAGGTCAATGGCCGCATGGTGCCCCTGACAACTAAGCTTAGGACAGGTGATCAGGTGGAAATCATCACCAACGCTAACTCCTTCGGACCGAGCCGTGACTGGCTCAATATTGTCAAGACCAGCAAGGCCAGAAATAAAATCCGTCAGTTCTTTAAAAATCAAGACAAGGAGCTATCTATCTCCAAAGGGCGGGAGCTCTTGCAGGCTCAATTCCAGGAGCATGGCTATGTAGCCAATAAGTACATGGACAAGAAGCACATGGAAGAAGTGCTGCAGAAGACCAGCTATAAGACTGAAGAGGCGCTTTTTGCAGCGATTGGCTTCGGTGAGATTGGTGCCATTAGTATTTTCAACCGTTTGACAGAAAAAGAGCGCCGTGAGGAAGAACGGGCCAAGGCCAGAGCAGAAGCGGAGGAATTGGTTAAGGGCGGCGAGGTCAAGGTCGAAAACAAAAAAGACACCCTCAAGGTTAAGCACGAAGGCGGTGTGGTTATTCAGGGGGCGTCTGGTCTCCTCATCCGGATTGCCAAATGCTGTAATCCTGTACCGGGGGATGATATTGTCGGCTATATTACCAAAGGGCGCGGTGTAGCCATTCACCGGCAGGATTGCATGAATCTCAAGGCCCAGGAAAATTACGAGCAGCGGCTGATTGATGTGGAATGGGAAGACAACAACACGACCAAAGAGTACACGGCTCACATTGATATTTACGGTCTTAACCGATCTGGTCTCCTCAATGATGTGTTGCAGGTTCTGTCTAATACCACCAAAAACATTTCAACAGTTAATGCTCAGCCGACCAAGGATATGAAATTTGCTAATATCCATGTTTCTTTTGGTATTGCTAATCTGTCTATGCTGACGACGGTGGTGGATAAGATCAAGAGCGTGCCAGAGGTCTACTCGGTCAAGCGGACTAATGGCTGATTCTTTTCGGAAATCATTATCGAGCTGTAAGTTACCCTTGGTGACTTGCTTAAATCAAAGGAAAAGATATGAAAATAGTGATTCAGCGCGTGAAACGTGCTCAGGTCAGTATTGACCAGCAGCTGCACAGCAGTATTGGAAAAGGTCTTCTGCTCCTAGTCGGCGTAGGCCCTGACGATAGTCAGGAGGATATGGATTATGCAGTCAGGAAGATTGTCAATATGCGGATTTTTTCCGATGCTGAGGGAAAGATGAACCTGTCTATCAAGGACATTGGCGGAGAGATTTTGTCCATTTCCCAGTTCACCCTGCATGCAGATACCAAAAAGGGTAATCGGCCAGCCTTTGTCAAGGCTGCTCCGCCAGAGATGGCTAGCAATTTTTATGATGCCTTCAATCTTGCCTTGCAGCAGGAGGTGCCGACTCAGACGGGTGTTTTTGGTGCAGACATGCAGGTAGAGCTAATCAATGATGGCCCAGTGACCATTATTCTGGATACGAAGAATCGCTGAGAATAAATATGAAAAGGAGCTTGAACACTAGTGTTCAAACTCCTAATTTTTTTGCTTCTGTAGCAATGAATGTATAATTTCCTACAATATTTCTAAAAACCATCAATCATTTCTTGAGGAATGATTTCTTTGATGGTCGTCACTAGCTGATTGATAAGGTTTATGGCTTCAGCGGGCTCAGTGTAGAGCTTTTGAAAATAGGTCTGTATATTTTCTTCAAAATGCTGAGGCAATAGCGTGCAGTTGGTTTTTGCAAACTCTAGCATTCTCTTTTCTCCAGGGTGAGTTTGTTCGTTTAGGGCGAGGAGCAAGTCAAAATAGGAAGCAAAAAATTCACTGCTACGGTGATTGATGCTGAGCAGGTCCTGACGCTTGAGCGCTTTTTCTATTTGTTTGGAGAAAGCTGGCATGGCTTGATCAAGTAAGAGGAGCTGCTTCTTAATAATATTCTTTTTCAGCTCAGCTGGATAAGGCTGTCTGTACTTGTTTTGAAGTGCCTCATAGCGACCATTTCGGTCGTAGATGATTTTGCTGTGGAGCAGATTGTGCCACATACAGGTGGTATAGGCATTCTGAGCTTGGTGGTCTAGGACTACAGTCTGCAGGTCTTTATCAAAGCTGTCCAGTGTACGGTAAATGAGCTCAATTTCGATGTCGCTCTTCAGCACACAGTCATCCTCTAGTTCCCAAAACTGATTGCCGATTTCCATGTAGGAGCAGTACTTGCTGAGGATATCGCGTCGAGTCAGGGGAGCAATAGAATCTGTTAAGTAGATATAAACATCATAGTCTGAGTCTTTGTCAAAATGCTGTCCAGCACGAGAGCCACCGAGAACAATAGCTTCCGCTTGATCTAGCTGGGCAAATTCTTTAAAAAGTTGTTGTGGCATAATTTTTCCTTACTGATTTTTGACATCATTGTAGCAAAATGTAAGCGGGTTGGCAAGAAGGAAAAAACAGCTTTTGGCATGGTGCCAAGCCTGTAAAATTGAAACCCCGAGGGGTAGGAAGTGGATGAGCAGGAGCTGGAAGTATTTGACTAAAAAGAAAATCATCTAGGATAGATAGGCTGAAAATTTGACTTTGTGTGATAAAATTTTAGGACTTTTTTCTTTCTTTAACGCATTGTCAATTTTCTATTTTGTAAACTCATCGCCTTATTTTTATCTGCAACTTTTATTAGATTTTTGAGATAGATCTTTAAAGAGTTTTTGGCATCATTTAGTCCAAAAATGAGAAGCATAGTAAGCAAGTTGAAGTGGCGATAATCCTTGATTTGTTTATGTTTATGATTTCTTTTATTCTTTAGAAATATTTTAGAATTACTTTATAAATTCTTGAAGTTTGTCTTGTATAATCATATTAAAGAAAAGAAAGGAGTCTCTTATCATGGAAAATCTAGTTCAACAGATGCTGAATGCTCTGATTCAAATTGCTTTGTTTGCTTTTCTTCCTTTTGTTTGGTGGTTGATAAGTGCTAGAAGAAAAAGTCCATTTTTAGAATGGCTTGGCTTAAAACCACTAAAAGATGCTGGCAGCCGGAAGATCTGGCTGTGGATTTTGTTGGGTTCGCTATCTTTCTTGCTTCTTTCGTTTTTGCTAGTATATCCTGCTGTAAAAAATCTGGATACAGCGACTTCGAATTTCTCAGGCCTAGGCTTCCAAGCCTTGCCAGCTGTTCTGATTTATGGTATTTTTCAAACTTCTCTGTCGGAAGAACTGCTATTCAGAGGTTTTCTTTTAAAGAGATTGGCTAGTCGCTTATCCTTTGTGGTAGCAAACACCATACAAGCTGCTCTTTTTGGTCTGCTCCATGGCTTAATGTCTATAACAGTGCTCTCTTGGCAGCAAACCCTGCTCATCATTTTGTGTACGGGTGGCATCGCGGCTTATATGGGCTTTGTCAATGAAAAGAAATCTGATGGCTCCATTTTAGCTAGCTGGATTATACATGCTTTAGTAAATGTGATTACGGGGAGTTTATTTGCTTTTATGCTGATTTGATAAATCGATAATTTCACTTCAAATCAAAAAGTTCCGATTTTCCTTGAGAATCGGAACTTTAGATTTAATGACAGGTGAGCAAAGGTTTAGGTGTAAGTCAAACGAAGCTGCTTCTACTGATTTGCAGGGCTGTCCAGTTTCATTTGCTCAAAAACATAAAGGAAGAAGTCTTTCGAAACTTCGAAATGTCCGTATCTTATCTGAGAAGCATATTGGCGCCACTGAGGATGCTGTCGGACTTGCTCAATAGGGCAGTCTTTGACAGGCTGGTAGTAGCTGACATCTCGCCGAAATGGGACAAAGCCTTCAAACATCTCTACTTGGTAAGCAGTGTCATCTAGAATCTTGCCAACTGCTGTAAAGGCCTGTAGCTTTTCCTGACCATTCAGCTGATACTTGGGGCTGTAGTACAGAAGATAGTCCCCCTTTTTCATTCGGTTCAATGGTGCTTTCTTTCCATGGCAGACTTGACAAAATCCACCTTCTACACCTCTTAGTACATGTTCTTTTGATACGACACCAATCCAAAATCTAGTCATTTTCTGCCTCCAGTTCCATTAAGAGTTGGTTTAATGTTTCTGTATTATTTTCTAATTTTCCAAAGAACGCCTGATCAATGCCTTCTACCAGAGGAAGGGCTTGGTTGACCTTTTGAAGCCCCGT
>ERZ772973.864-NODE-864-length-12456-cov-3.08064_pt1 | contig 12456 bp, 13 predicted proteins | sample MGYA00580672_ERZ772973 | MGnify/ENA primary metagenome ERZ772973 (study PRJEB29015, sample SAMEA2737938) | human oral metagenome | biome: human oral; feature: human-associated habitat; material: dental | place: China | collected 2152 ... | reverse complement strand
GCGCAAATCAATAAGCATTAGGTGATTGTCAGTTCCTTTTGAGATGATATCATAGCCTTTTGCTAAAAGAACAGATGCTAATTTACGCGCATTCTTTTGCACTTGTATAGCGTAATAGAGAAAATCATCAGAAAGAGCTTCGCCAAAGGCTACCGCTTTTGCTGCAATGATATGTTCCAAAGGGCCTCCTTGGTTACCTGGGAATACCGCACTGTCTATGAGTGACGACATCATTCGCACTTCTCCCTTAGGAGTCTTTATACCAAAAGGGTTCTCAAAATCTTTACCCATCAAGATAAGTCCTCCTCGAGGCCCTCGCAATGTTTTATGAGTAGTAGTAGTTACAATATGGCAATACGGGATAGGGTCGTTCAAGAGTCCTTTGGCAATGAGCCCCGCAGGGTGTGCAATATCAGCAAAGAGGATAGCACCTATCTTATCGGCTATTTCCCTAAAGCATTTAAAATCGATATCACGAGAATACGCCGAAGCTCCTGCTACTATCATTTTAGGGTGCTCTCGTTCCGCTATTTCTAATATATTGTTGTAATTGAGTCTTCCTGTTTCCTTTTCTACCCCATAAAATACAGGTTCGTACAATCTACCTGAAAAATTCACAGGTGATCCGTGTGTAAGGTGTCCACCGTGTGAGAGGTCGAAACCGAGAATTTTATCACCTGGTTTAAGACAAGTAGCATAAACTGCCGCATTAGCTTGCGAACCGCTATGAGGTTGTACATTGGCATATTTAGCACCAAAAAGCGCTTTAGCGCGGTTTATAGCTATTTGCTCTATTTCATCAATCACTTCACAACCGCCGTAGTAACGCTTGCCTGGATAACCTTCAGCATATTTGTTAGTCAGTACCGAACCTGCTGCTTCCATCACTTGGTCACTCACAAAATTCTCTGAAGCGATGAGCTCAATCCCCAACTCTTGGCGCTCTCTTTCGTCTTCAATTAGTTCAAAAATATCAATGTCTCTTTGCATATTAAAATTATTTAATGTTTAATACTCTTCTCATTGCTTCTATTTCTGGGCAAATATATGCTTTTTTTCAGTATCACACAAACATCTGTAAAGAAATATTTGTTAGCCCAATACCACGTCCATTGCCATCATCACTACAAAACCTATTAAAAAGCCTATGGTAGAAACATCGGTGTTCTCATTTTGCTGGGCTTCAGGTATTACCTCTTCTATGACCACATAAATCATAGCTCCTGCCGCAAAAGCAAGGGCATAAGGAAGTATCGGAGTAAAAAAGAGTACTGCAAAAGCTCCTAATACCCCTGCTATGGGCTCTACAATAGCCGAAAGCTGCCCATAAAAAAAGCTCTTACATCTGCTCACCCCCATACGTCTGAGTGGCATCGCTACGGCTATTCCTTCAGGAAAGTTCTGTAGCCCAATACCGATGGCAAGGGTTACCGCTCCCGCAATAGAGGCTTCGGGAATACCAGCGGCTACCCCTCCAAAGAGTACCCCTACCGCCAATCCTTCGGGAATGTTGTGCAAAGTGATAGCTAAAATAAGCAAAGTAGTTTTTTGCCAATCGGTTTTAATACCTTCTGTTTGTTTGAAGTTGGCGTGAAAGTGTGGTAATAACTTATCTAATACATAAAGAAAAAGTGCCCCCATAAATATCCCTACCGTAGCAGGTAGAACCTTTATAAAGCCTTCACCTTCTGTCATATTAATTGAGGGTATTATTAAACTCCACACACTGGCTGCCAGCATCACCCCTCCTGTAAAGCCTAACATACCATCTAACACAGTCTTGTTTTCTTTCTTAAAAAAGAATACCACTGCAGCCCCCAAAGCTGTTACACTCCACGTGAAAATGGTAGCATATAAGGCAGCAAGTATAGGGTTTATGGTCTCTAAATAAGTAATAATATCTCGTATCATTTTATGACTTATCTGAAAATATTTTGGTATAATAACATATCTTTATAAACTCCTTGACTGTAAAGCCAGTCTTTTTGTACACCACTGCAACTAAATCCTACTCCCTCAAAAAGGCATATACTCACCTCATTATCAGTAGGAATATAAGCAATCAGTTGGTGTAAGTCTAAGTATTGTTGCGTATAAGCTATCAACTGTTGCAAGGCTTCTTTGGCATAACCTTTCCCTCGATAGACGGGCAAAAGAGCTATCCCCACAGCTGCTCTACGGTGCTTCGGACTAAAATCGTATAAATCTACACAGCCCATAGGCGTTCCCTCTTCAAACGCTATCACATAGCGGTACTGCTTAGCTTCGTAAATATCTTGATGAGCGTGCTGTATATAATCTTGTAGCAAATGCTTAGCAAAAGGCAATTGGTTGTCACTCACCTCCCACAAGGCTTCTTCGTTTTCTAACTGATACAAGAAATCTATATCCTCAGGTTCTAACGCTCTTAACTTTATCATTCTTTACCTTTTAACTCCTCTATTGTTCCTTCAAACACGAATTGAGCACTACCACTCAAATAGATATTCTCATACCCCTCTCCTACTCTATCGAAAGCCACTTGCAAGTCACCTCCTTGAGTGTGCAGGGTAATCTGTTGTGCATCGGTTTCTCCTATGTGATAAAGAGCAATCGCTACGGCTGTAACCCCTGTACCGCAAGAGTAAGTTTCATCTTCCACTCCACGCTCATAAGTGCGCACTTTAAAGCCTTTCTCTCCTTTGCTCACAAAATTCACGTTACTACCGCCCTGAGTAGCATAAAGTTCTCCATAGCGTATAGTAGCTCCTTCGTTTTTCACGTCTACGGTATCTACCTCTTCCACCCATTGCACGTGGTGAGGCGATCCTGTATTTAAGAATACGTAGCCCTTGTGTTCTTCTACCTCAGTTACATTTTTCATTTGCAAGCGCACGTAGCTATCCCCTTCAATCGTAGCACGATGCTCCCCATCTACAGCTAAAAATAGCGTTTCGTGTTCTATAATACCCAATTGTTTCGCAAAAGCCACCACACAGCGCCCCCCATTGCCACACATCGTACTTTCACGCCCGTCAGAATTGTAATACACCATACGGAAATCATACTGCGGGTCGTTCTCAAGCAATATTAATCCATCGGCTCCAATACCAAAACGCCTATGACACAATTGTGCCACAAGCGTTTCGTTATTTTTAGGAAATACCCCTTTGCGATTGTCTATCATCACAAAATCGTTCCCTGTTCCTTGATATTTGTAGAATTTCATCTTATTTAGATAAAAAGTAAAAACTTAAACTCTATTGAGTCTTTCTTTATTTGTTTTAACTGATTGTACAAGCATACTTACAATTTCTTTACAATCATTATTAATTGCATTATATTCTTTTTCTGTTAAATATTCTGTTTTAAACAAAAGTTCTAACCAATAAATTGTCTCTGCTCCTTCTTTCAGTGCAATACTAGTTTTACTTAAATAGTCAGCATCTGAAATAGCAAATTCTTGTTCTGATAAGTTTGCTCCAATACTTGTCCCTGATCTCAACAATTGTTTGGACATAACAAACTCTTTCTTCGTTTCTTTCAAGTATTGATATAAATGTACTGCAAAATCTTTCGATTTTTCTCTTACAATGCTTTTACTCATTTTGTTGGTCTTTTATTAGTAGTTTTCAAATTCTTTTCTTCTTTTTTCTACTCACATAACAAACTTCAAGTTTTCTATTTTTTATTTAAATTTGTATCCGTCTCTGTTTTTTTACCTTTTACCTCTTACCTTTTACCTTTAAAAAAGGTCAAAAATTAGTAGCGTTAAGTACGCAAAAGGCGAGGCAAAAATAAGGCTATCCAAGCGGTCGAGTAAACCTCCGTGTCCTGGCAGTATCGTCCCGCTGTCCTTTACCTTAGCAGTTCGTTTAAAGCTAGACTCTACCAGGTCGCCTACCGCGCCGGTAACTACCAAAATCACTGCCAATATAAGCCATTGCCATAGTGGTCTGCCACTGTAATACGAAATAGCCGTAGCGATAAGCATCGCCCCTATGAGTCCGCCCACAAAACCCTCAATAGTTTTCTTAGGCGAAATGCGCTCAAAGAGCTTGTGTTTGCCAAAGGCTTTGCCTGTAAGATACGCAAAACTATCGCTCGCCCATATAACACACAACAGTCCTATCATCGTAATTTGCGACTCGTTGTTGAATATATTCTGATAAAAATAATTAGGGTTCGGATTATTTTCATATTTGTAAATCAGAGGCATAAATATACAACCGCCTCCTATATACAGTAGGCTAATAAGCAGTTTAGTATTGTTACTTTGCTTGCGGATAGGCGTTTTTTCGTTGAAAAGCATCATCGTGAGGTATATATTGGTAAGCAAAGTAGCCAAAAGCAGTATATAAACCGAGAAAGGATAAGTTTTTAAGTGAATAAACAGCCACCAAACCAACAAAAAAAGCAAAAATATATGCAATTCCTTTAATCTGATAAGCCTTTTAAACTCAAATAAACAAATAATACCAAAGGATAAAAACAAGAAGTCAAAAGCATCAGCATTGAGCATAATCGCCGATAGCAATAGAAAGACATAAATAAAGCCTGTAATGGTTCTTTTGAAGAGTTCGTTCATAAATTATTATTTATCAATAGGTAAATCTTCTAAGAGTATCAGGTATGTCCTCTTAGAACTCGTGCCGTAATGGTTGATACTTTTCTTCTCAGGGTCATCGGTGAAACTTTGTAGCGTAATGAGCCCCGTAGGAAATTGTTGCGGATATTTATTCTTTATGCCTCTCATTCCTTCAGGGATATCTCTCACCATCTGACTCGTTTTGGCAAAGACAATAAATATTTCAGGTAATTCATTGATATTCTTATGCCTCAACTGATGCGAAGAGAGCATAATCCCGCCCAAAGTAGTGATAAGATACTCACAATCGGTCAAATACACGTTCGAAGTTTCGATATCGGCAGTAAACAGTGGCGTGTGTTCTTCAAACATTGTTTTAATAGTGTGAGAAGCATTACTACTCATCTTCACATATACGCCCAACTCTTTCAGTATGTGCCGAAAAACCTCTTGCACCTGTATTTCGGTAGTGCAATAAATAAACTTTCCGCCATTCTTAGTAAAGTTCATCGCAAATTGCTCATCAGCAGGAAGCTGTTCATTTAACTTGCGTACTTCATCTTCACTTTTTATATCATTCCCTTTAAATAATCTTCTAAATAAATTCATTGACAATCCGTTTTTTACAATTGGCAATCTAACTAATACTTAATCTTCTTATTCGTTGAAAATCAACAAAAGAAGTATTTTATTCCATTCATATCTGCCCAGCAGATAATACAATGAGCCCTATTTTTTTGCAAATATATACAAAATAAATGAATCTATATACTTTTTCTATAAAATTTGTTATTTGCTTTTATTTTCCTACCTTTGTGCCCTTACTGAATATATGATATTTATTTTTTTGCGTTTTTTTTCGCCAAAAACGCAATTTTAACATTTTTTTCTCAATAAACTAAATACAGCTTTTTTCCGTTTGATATTCAGCTTAATACCCTCTTTCCTTCGTCTTAGGTTCGTCTTACCTTCGTCTTAGGTTCGAGTAAAGTAGAGGTAAAGTAAAAGATAAGAACTAAAAACATTCATTGATTATCAACCTTTTGTATTTTTGAGGTGAAAAAACAGAACCTTGTCTTTTTTTGAAGAATATTTGCGAAAAAGCAATTTTTAACATTTTTTTTGCAGTCAATATGGCTATTAATATTAGTATCATAGGAGGAGGCAATGTGGCTTATCACCTCACCAAAGCCCTCTATCAGCTCCCTGAGGTGCACCTTCGGCAACTGTATAACCGTAGTGAGTTCAGCCCTGAGTTTAGTGATTTTCAGGTAGATAAAATTCACAGCCTTACCGACTTGCGACCCACCGATATATGTATTATAGCCGTGAAAGACGAAGCTATTAGTGAAGTTTCAGCCTTCCTTCCTTTCGAGGGACAATTGGTAGTGCACACCTCTGGCAATACCCCTATGGAGGCACTCTCACCCAAAAACCGACGTGGCGTGTTTTACCCTTTACAATCTTTTTCAAAAAGCTCTCAGGTCGATTTTTCAAACATTCCTTTTTGTTTAGAGGCTGAACATACTGAGGATATGAAAAGATTTCTATACCCATTAGCTCAAAAGCTTTCCACAAAAGTGTATCTGCTGAGTAGTTACCAACGTAGTATAATGCACCTATCGGCTGTTTTCGTTAATAATTTCACCAATCATTTGGTGGCTATCAGTCAAAGAATATGCAAGGCACACGCCATTCCATTTGAAATATTAGAACCTTTGCTTAAAAATACTTTCGAAAAACTCCAAACAATGCCCGCCCTCGAAGCACAAACAGGACCTGCACGACGTGGGGATACTCAAACTATTGCTAACCATTTGGCTTTGCTTTCAGGTTATGAACGAGAAATATACAATATAATTACAAAATCAATAATAAACACTTATGGAAAGAAAGAACTATAAAGAACGTTTAAAGAACATCACAACTTTTATTTTTGATGTTGATGGCGTATTTACCAATACTCAAGTGTTTGTAAATAACGACGGCGACCTATTGCGCAGTATGAATATGAAGGACGGATTTGCAGTAAAAACAGCTATCGCCAAAGGGTACACCATATGTATCATTACAGGAGGAGGTAACGTAGGCGTACAAAAACGCTTCGAAAACCTCGGAGTAAAAGATATTTTTATGCTCCGTCACCAAAAGCTCGAAACCTTTTTGAAATACCAAAAGGAAAAACATCTTAAAAGAGAACAAATACTTTATATGGGTGACGATATGCCCGATATCCCTCCAATGAAGCGAGCAGGATTGGCTATTTGCCCCGTAGATGCCGTACCCGAAGTAAGAGCCGTATCCGATTACATTTCGCATCTTGAAGGCGGACAGGGAGCTGTGCGCGATATTATAGAACAAGTGCTTAAAGTGCGTGGCGATTGGACTTTTGAAGATAAATAATCCCACTTTACTTATTATATAAAGGGCTGTCTACCTTGCGGTAGACAGCCCTTATAATTAGATGATAGAATTAATATTTTCCTAATTCTAATTCTTTTTTAGCAATCGGCGAGCAGCTTCTGAGGCTGCTATCAATCCACCTGCCGACATAATAATATCTTTCAATACTAAACGTCCCGCTCCCGATAGATAAGGGAATCCATAAGCAGGCGTAGGCATATCTCCACCTAAGTTAGGCACATACACCTCAGGAGTCGTGATGAGGAAAGAGAGGGTAACTATACTCATACCAAAAGTGAGTAATCCTCCTATCACCCCTATTTTAGGCGACCAAATACCCAATAAGGTAAGGAATCCTATCAAACAAATAAAAGCTCCTAAGCCATATGAGAACACATAAGTACCGTTCTCTTTATGCCATTCAATATTAGCTTTTACCATCTTCCCTTCAGGATTCTTGTGTAGCTTGTATTGGGCTACTTCTTTACCTTTGTTGGCTTCACCTGTCACGCCGTTCTCATCAATGGCAGTTTTGCCTGAATTGCTGTAGAAGAAACTCATAAACGGGCTATTCGTTACAAAGGGAACAATACCATCGGCTTCGTACTGGCACACTTTAAGTCCACCAATCCAAGCCATTACAATAAAGATAGCGACCCTGATAAAGTTTACAAAGCAACGTTCGCTATCGGCTAAAAATGATAATAATTTTTGCATAGTGATTTAATATTTAAAATTAACTTTTTATTTGCGGGGGCAAAGATACGGCATTATTTTGTATCTCGAATGGATAAAAAAGGTTATTTCATAGACTTTTCCGTTTTAGGCTGGGCAACGATAGAGATTCCCACCTTTTTTCGGAAGTGTTTGGGTGAGAGACCTACATTTTTCTTAAAAAACCTACTGAAATAAAACTCATCTTCAAAGTTGAGTTCAAAGGCTACTTCTTTAATGGATTTATAGGTGAGATGAAGCAGTTTTTTAGCTTCGAGTACTACACGTTCTTGTATGAGTTTATTGGGTGTTTTCCCTAAAAGTGTTTTTATTTTCTTGCTAAAACTATCAGGAGTAAGACATAATGCTGATGCATAAAAGGACACGTTGCGTTCTGTAATAAAATGGTCTTCTAAGAGTTTTTGGAAGTCGTTAGCTAAATGATGTTCAGTTTTAAGAGAGGTATGCTCTAACAATAGGCTTTTTTCTTTACTTGCTAAAGCCAAAATAAGTTGCAAGTATGATTTGAGTACAGATTCTGAATAAAGGGAAGGCGTTTTGCTTTCGTCTTCTATACGCTCAAAAAGAGTTATTATTTCAGCAAAACGTTTATCAGTAACCTTGATATGAGGATGCAAGAAGATAGCGTTAAATAGGAGTCCGTTACAGGCTACTTCTTTTTTGTGGTACTCAATACAGTAGAAATCACCGTGGAATTCCAACAGTAGGTTATCATTCGCAGTACCTTCTACCCATTGAAAATATTGATAAGGTGATAGAAAAAGTAGTGTATTACCTTCATAGGAATAGGGCACCGTATCTACGGCAATTGTTCCTTCTCCTCGAAATATAAATACACAATAATTCTCCACACGTACAGGTGTGAAGAATTGTTGTAATGCAATATGTTTAACAGCTATATCCACTATTCACTAAAATGCCTTAATACGGTACATCAAACCAATACTTACGCGATTGGTATCAGTAGTTACATTCGTAAGCTTGTTTTCACGACTTCTTCCTATATAAGCCAAGAAGAACCTCAAGTCTTGCTTTTCAAAAGGTAAGTATTCAACCCCTGCAAAATAACCTATACCCGTCATTTTATTATCAGTAAGGTCATTTTTAGCAGTTTCGTATAAGCCTTGTGCAAAGATATTAAGTTGAGGAATAGGTTGATATTCTGCTTTTAGTACAAAACTGTTGTACTTGGCATCTTTTACAAGTACTGTGCTACTCATCGGAGTATATTTCAATCTATCTAATGCTTCATTAGCCATCATATAATCAAAGAAGACTTGGAACTTAGGTAAATTGAGCTTTGTACCCAACATCAACATCCAGTTGTTATAGCCGTCGGCTTCACTTTGCAAACCTCCTCCCCAACGAGTTTGGATAAGATTGTCAAACAAGTTACCATTCCAATTAAAAATATAAGTAAGAGGTGCTTTGCTCGCATTGATAGTATTCGTAGCTGTTCCATAAAGTGTTTCAAAGCTATCATTGCGTACATCGGTAATCTGCAAATTGAACTCGTGGTTTTTATTAGGTGCATAGGTTATCATTGCTCCTAACATAAAGTTATCCATATTCTCAATGAAATCAGAGTATTCATAGATATTCATTGGGTTTAGGTCAAACTCAAAACCTCCCCACGCTTGGCACATTTTACCTGCAGTAAGTGTCCATTTATCGTCTAAACGGAAACCTGCATAGAGCATATCGGTAGCTTTGGCGAGATTATCCAAAGAAGTTGCTGCATTTGATTTGTTCAAACGATGACGGAAGCGATAGAAAATACGGTCGGTAATATCACCTCGAACCTCCAATCGCAATTGGCGCGCTTTGAATTGAGCAGTCATATCTTGGTCTTTTACTTTTTCAAGATCAAAGCTCGATTGAAAGTTGAAGTACATATTAAACTTCTTATGAATAGGGTTTTCTTCTCCATCTTGTGACATAGGTAGAGGCGCAGGAGCAGTAGCTTTTAACTGGTCGATTTCTGCCCTCAATTGGTTGATTTGGTCTTGCAAATCTTGTTGTGCAGTGGCAACACCTCCTACCAGAAGGCTTATTGCCAATAATATTTTTTTCATAGTATAAATTAGTCGTTAATTGTTAGTCTTTAATCGTTAGCTAAGCACTAACGACTAAAGACTAAATCTTAATATTCATTAAAGTATTTTTGGATTTGTTTCCAATCCTTAGTTTTAGTGAGTGCTAACATCAATAGAACACGGGCTTTTTGTGGGTTGAGTGTTTGTGAAGCTACAAATTGATATTTAGCATCATCTACTTCGGCATCGAGAGTTGTTGCTCCTGTAGGTACGCGTGAAGAACGCACAAACTGAATGCCTTGTTCTCTAGCTTTTACTGCCAAATCGAAGATAGTGTGATAGAGGTTACCATTGCCTACTCCAGCGTGTACAATACCATTGAATTTAGCGTCCATAAAGGCTTTCATTGGCAATTCAGATACATTAGAATAGCTGTATACAATACCTACTTTAGGTAATTCTTTAAGGTTATCTACATTGAAAACAGATTGATAAGTATGTTTGTTTTCAGGAGTGCGGTTAAAGAATACTTTGCCATTGTGAATGTATGCCAATTTGCCATAGTTAGCTCCTTGGAAAGTTTCGACAGCAGTGGTATTGGTTTTAATGACATCTTTAGCATCGAGTACGATGTCGTTCATACACACCATTACTCCACGCCCCATAGCATTTTTATCGGCAGCAGTTACTACTGCGTTATAAAGGTTTAGAGGACCATCGGCACTCATACCGGTAGCAGGACGCATTGCTCCTACCATTACCACAGGTTTTTTGCTGTGTACAGTAAGGTTGAGGAAGTAGGCGGTTTCTTCCATTGTATCGGTACCGTGGGTGATTACCACACCATCATATCCTTCTTTATTTAAGAGCTGATTGATGCGTTTGGCAAGTGTGAGCCATACCTCATCGTTCATATCTTGTGAACCGATTTTCACAATTTGTTCACCACTTATATTGGCTACATTCTTCACTTCAGGGACTGCATCTAAGAGTTGGTAAATACCGAGTTCACCAGCTTTATAGTTGGTTTCAGTATTTGATTTACTTACTCCTGCGATAGTACCACCGGTAGCTAAAATACGAATCTTTGGCTTTTGTTGCGCAAAGACTGCCACAGTCATCATTAAGAGCAATGAGAGGGCAATTTTTTTCATCAATGTTATCATATATAATTTTAGTTATTAGTTTTAAATGGAAAGTTAAGAATTAGAAATTAGATATTTCACATAAACATAATTATTAGATAACCTACTGCAATGGCTACAATGGTTGATACAAAACCGGGTATTTGGAACGAGTGGTTCAGTACGTACTTGCCTATGCGTGTGGTGCCTGTTCTATCGAAATTGATAGCAGCGACTACCGTTGGGTAGTTAGGAACAAAGAAATAGCCATTCACAGCAGGGAACATTGCTATCATTGCCATTGGGTGAATACCTAAGGCAATCCCTAACGGATAAAGAGTTCGTACCGTAGCGGCTTGACTAAATAAAAGAACAGACATTACAAAAAGGGCTACTGCAAAGAGGAAAGGATATTGAGTAACTATTTGTTCGATGTGCATTTTGAAGAACTCAATATTGCCATTGAAAAAGGTATCTCCCATCCAAGCAATCCCAAAAATAGCTATCACGGCTTGCATACCTGCAATAAATACCGAGCCTTTTACTGCTTTATTGATGTCTACTCGAGCAAAGATAATCATCAAGCCAGCGATAGACATCATTATAATTTCGATGAGTTGGGTCATTCCCATTTGTACTTTCTCACCTCCTACTTCAAAAGATGGACGCAAGGTATCAATAGAACCAAAAAGTACGATAGAGAGGACTCCTATAAGGAAAATAATCACTGACGTTTTGGCTCTTTGCAGGTCTCTACCGGTCATTTGCGAAGCGGTATGACTTTCTTTTTCTAAAAGACCTTCACGTAAACGGCGTTGGTATTCAGGGTCTTTTTCGAGAGGAACGCCCATAAAACTCACGGCTATGGCGCCTACAATTACCCCTATGAGCGTAGCGGGAATACACACCATCAGGATATTGCCCAGCGTAATACCTTTACTACCTAAGAGCTCAGCTGAAAGTAAAGCGGCTGTAGCTGCCGAAATAGGGCTGGCTGTAATAGCCTGTTGCGAAGCTATTACCGATATAGAAAGGGGACGCTCAGGGCGTACCTTGCTATCGGTAGCAATTTCGGAGATGATAGGTAAAAGCGAATAGGCAATGTGACCTGTACCTGAAAACAAAGTAAAAAAGTAGCAGACTACAGGCGCCAAGAAGGTAATCATAGCGGGATTTTTGCGCAGAATTTTCTCGGCTACCTTCACCAAATAATCTAAACCTCCCGCTGCTTGCAAGGTAGCAGCCGCTGTAATAACTGCTACAATGATAAGCATTACATCGATAGGCGGATTACCAGGTTTGAGTCCGAAACAAAAGACCAGAATTCCTAAACCTATCATACCGAAGATACCGAGCCCAATACCTCCTACTCTCGCTCCTACAAAGATAGCGAGGAGCACGATTAATAATTCTATATATATCATATTCAATGAATAATTGACAATAGCAATTAGCAACTACTAATTTTGGGTCAAAGATACGAAAGTTTTTGAAAACAAAAAAGAGAAAAAGAATATTTTTTAAAATAAAAAGAACTTTTAAATTTAGGAGATAACTTATACTTAGCTTATAGGAAGCTTATAGGAAGCTT
>ERZ772973.863-NODE-863-length-12481-cov-30.4094_pt1 | contig 12481 bp, 13 predicted proteins | sample MGYA00580672_ERZ772973 | MGnify/ENA primary metagenome ERZ772973 (study PRJEB29015, sample SAMEA2737938) | human oral metagenome | biome: human oral; feature: human-associated habitat; material: dental | place: China | collected 2152 ... | reverse complement strand
CATAAGGTTGTTGGTCGCTTGGAAGTTCGATGACTTTCAAGTTGTCCAAACCTTGATTCTTGATAACTGTCTCTACACCGATTTTATCAAAAATCTTATAGTCAAACTGACCATCACTCAAACGTACCATGATTTGTTGGAAATCTGCCTTGGTGTAGTTAAGGATAGTTGGGTTATCTGCGTGTTGTTTGTTATATTCTTCCAACTGTTTGGCTGATGTAGTCGCTTGAACAATCTCTGTCGATTTTCCACCGATATCATCGAGAGATTTGATACTGTTGTCATCTTTCCTCACTACAAGGACATTAGGGTTTTGGGCAATTGGTGCTGCATAGAGGTATTTCTCCGCACGTTCTTTAGTATAACTAAGATTGTTGACAGCCATAGTGTAGCGGTCAGCGTCAAGTCCTGCAAAGACACCTGACCACTCTGTCTTTTCAAACTTGACTTCATACTTGTCAGAGTCTTTAAAGATGGCACGAACCACTTCAATCTCGTAACCAGTCAATTCACCATTTTCTTCATAGATAAATGGTTTTGGTGACCCGTTAGTCGCTACGACAATTTCTTTCTTACCAGGTGCTGCTGCTTCACTCGATGCAGTATCTTTCTTATCTCCACCTGAGCAAGCTGCTAGTACACCTGCGGCAACAAGTCCCAGAGCAGCAAGAGATGAATATTTGACGATTTTTTTCATGTCATTTCCTCCAAAATAGAATACTTTACTATCTTAACAGAAAAAAATTTTTTTCGCTATTATATGATATCTATCTCGGTGATAGTTTTTTTTTATGGCTGACTAAAAGACCAGACGCAAGACTGCAATCAAGACCACTCCAAAAAGAACAGTGCCCACTAGATTGCGGTAGCGAAAGGCTACCCAAGCCGTTGGAAAGACTGCCAAGAAGTCCAACCACTTGATCTGAGGAAGACTCCCTACCTTGCCTGTCACCACGCTTGAAAGGATCAAAGCAAAGATAATAGAAACAGGCAAAAACTTCAAAAAACGCTCGACTATTGCTGGCAAACCCTTGTACTTGACCAAGATGAAAGGAATCATACGGGGAATCCAAGTCACCAAGCCAGAGAAAATAACTGCTAATAAAAGATACTTACTGACCATCTAAGATCACCCCCATAGTACAACCTAGCAAGGTCGCAAACAAAACAGCTAGTGATTGAGATACCACTGTCAAGAGCAAAAAGAAAGACACCGCAACAACTGCTAGGATCAGCAGCAGATTCCGTACAGGAACCCGTCTTTGCATAATCTGAAATTGCGAGGTAAAAATCCCGATAAACATCCCAACAAGGGCAAAGTCTAATCCAAAGACCTCTGGATTTGGAAGAAGACCACCTAAAGCCGTTCCCGCCACTGTACCAATAAACCAGGCTACATAACTATTGAGATTGTTCCCATGCATCCACATAGGATTGACATTGTCTGTATGGGCCAATTCTCCCATCAAAACTCCATAGGTTTCATCTGTCAGGAGACTGGACATGCCGATATTTTGCCAGAGACTAGTATGACGGAAATAAGTCGACGCATGCAAGCTCAGCAAAAAGAGTCGCAAGTTGATCAAAAAGACTGTCATAGCAATAGCTACCACAGGCGCTTGAACCGCAATCAGTGCCAGCATGGCAAACTGGGCGCTCCCAGCATAAACAAAGAGGCTCATCAAGCCCATCTCAACAGGTGTCACATAGGGCGCGCCAATAATCCCACAAGCCAGACCAATGCTGACATAGCCAAGGGCAGTCGGCATGGCCGCCTGAACACCTTCCCAAAATCCTTTTTCTTTCATCCTTCTCCTCATATTTTCTCCAATTGAGGTTGTTCATCATCACAGCCACAGCACGGACTATTATAACATATTCAAGGAAGAGAAAAAAGTTTAGAGTTTGAAACTAGTAGTTCGCAAACATTGTTAAAAAGCATTACTTGCTTATTGATACATAAGAAACTGATCCACTCGGATAGTGTACTTATCAACTTGACTTTCAACAGACCCATCTTCTGTCGGGTAAACATCGACCCAGAGTTCTTTCCTTTTTCCTTTCAGCTTGACTTTATAGCGATAGCCATCATCATATAGCCCTACTGTATCAGTTGCCATGGATTGGTAATCTGGAAGAGCTTCAAGTTCTGTTTTTACATTCTGTGATAAAGTGTCAAGCAATGCTTGCTGCCCAGCTTTTGAGGTAACGGGGAAATGAGCCGTCACTTCTTCCAAACGATGTGATTTTGAAAATGTGAATCTTGCTCGGCCAGTATAGCCTTTCAAAGTAATCTGTTCATAGTGATAGAAAAGGCGACCTGTTTTATAGAAATAAGGATTTTCTGCACGCCAAGTATCGCGATAGGCCATTTCCTCTTCTTCCACCACTTCGCTAGCCTCACCAAAAACTTCTTCAAAGGATTTGAGGGGCATATTGAATGAAAGTGTTTCAAACAAGACTAGTTGCGTCTTTTTAAAATTCTGGCAAGCTGTTAAAAGCAGGAAAAGAGCTCCAAGAGCAAGCAGACTACTGATTATTTTCGTAATTTTCATATTTCTACTATACTAAAAAACTCTCAGGCTGACAAACTTTGATAGAGTCGGATTCCGTGAAGGGTAAGTAACAAATCGTCATAATAAAAAAGACTGAAAACCAGTCTCATTTATAATACTTAGCTAGTCAGTTCTTTTGTTTTTATGATTGGCAAAACTTCTAAAACAACAAGGGGAGAATTTGACCAATGCCATTGTAGACTATATGCAGTCCAATAGGCCAATAAATGGACTTGGTTACTCTAAATAAGACTGCAAATATGAGACCACCACCCATATATGAGAAAAAGTCTGTCAAAACCCAACCATGATTACTAATGTGCAAGATTCCAAACAAAGCAGCCGAACCGAGCACATCCAGTCCCCATTTCTTCCCTTTTTCCAGAGCGGTCATCACCAACCCACGATAAATTATCTCTTCAAAAATGGGACCTGCAATTACAGGATAGAAAAAATACATTAAAAATGCCGTAGCTCCTGTAAAAGTAGGAGCAGCATGTTGATAAGAAATTTCATTTCGAGTAGGTGGGAAAAGAAAAAAGGTAACGAAATTCCAAATAACAAAAGCAAGAAGAGCTAGGAAGGAATAAAAAAGATAGGATCCCTTAAATTTCCTACTGTTGATTTTCTGCCATTTACCTGACCGAATCATAACAATAATAGCAAGCAGAACCACAAGAAAATTCAACATCATATCCGACAAATAATAGGCAAAGTCAGATAGACCAGCAGCAAGGTCACTGTGTAAAACCAGACGAATGAAGAACTGGTCAGCAATGACAAGTAGAATGGCTATAAACAAGTAGTAGCGTGAGATTATCTTTTTCATTCTATTTTCTCCTATACTATGAAATAAAGACAGCCCCTACACAAGAAAAGGCAAGGACTTTGAATATCAATAACGGCGACGATTAACAGTCGGAGAATCATAGATAAAAATTGCTCTCCAGAAATTAGTAATTGACCCAGATGTTCCTATACCACTCCCTGGGATATTGCCAGTATACACAAGATCTCCTCCACTAACTACTTGTAATCCTTCCTCTATTAACTTCATCGTTTCTTCAAATTGTAAACTCAACATATTTACACTCCTTCAATTAGTTTTATTTGTAAACCACTTCTACAACCCAGAATTTATTAAATAACAAACAAATAAAGCCACCAACTCCCAATACTACAAACTTACTCTATTAGAACTGACTCAGGAATTTTTAATTTCATAACTAGTATTCTCTTTTGTTATTTACAATGCTTCAAAAACCTCTAAAACAACAAGGGCAGAATTTGAGCAATGGCATTATTGACTATATGCAGTCCAATAGGCCAATAAATAGACTTTGTCACTCTAAAAAAGACTGCCATTATTAAACCACTACCCATATATACGAAAAAGTCTGTCAAGACCCAACCATGATTACTGATATGCAAAATACCAAATAAAGTAGCCGAACCAAGTACATCCAGTCCCCATTTTTTCCCTTTTCCAAAGCAGTCATCACCAATCCACGATAGATCATCTCTTCAAAAATGGGACCTGCAATCACAGGATAGAAAAAATACATTAAAAATGCCGTAGCTCCTGTAAAAGTAGGAACATCCAGTTGATAAGCAATTTCATTTTTGGTAGGAGGGAAAAGATAAAATGTGACGAAATTCCAAATAACAAAAGCAAGAAGAGCTAAAAAGGAATAAAAAAGATAAGAACCTTTAAATTTTCTACTGTTAATTTTCTGCCATTTTCCTGACCAAACCATAACAATAAGAGCAAGCAGAACCACAAGAAAATTCAACAGCATATCCGACAAATAATAGGCAAAGTCAGATAGACCAGCAGCAAGATCACTGTGTAAAACTAGACCACTGAAGTACTGGTAAGCAACGACAAGTAGAATGGCTATAATAAGGTAGTAGTGTGAGATTATCTTTTTCATTCTATTTTCTCCTATACTATGAAATAAAGACAGCCCCTACCCAAGAAAAGGCAAGGGCTTTGAATATCAATAACGGCGACGATTAACAGTAGAAGAATCATGGTTAAAATTTCTCTTCCAGTGATCAATAATTGACCAAGGTGTTCCTAGGCCTCCCCAGCCTCCCCAATTTCCACCACCTGGGATATTCGCAACATTCACAAGATCTCCTCCGTAAACTGCCTCTAGCTCCACTTCTGTTAGTTCCATTGTTTCTGCAAATTGTAAATTCAACATCATTTACACTCCTTCAATTATTTTTACTTGTAAACCACTTCTGCGACCTAGGATTTGCTTCAAATGTCTTACAAAGACAGTATAACACGGAAATTGGCTTATTTTAGAAAATCGCATATTTGATATTTTTTCTTATAGAAATTTCAGATTTGTGATTTCCGCAGATTTGATTATTTACCTGATATAATAACGGTATTATTGACAAGGAGGAATATAAAGATGAAAAAAAGAAAAATCCAACTGATACTCCTACTTATTTCGGAGTGGGTTATTGTCATCCCGTTTTTAACTAATCGATAAGGTCTTTGTATTGCTGAAAACGCAATTCAAAAAGGGCTGTTAATTGTGGATTTTCTAATATTTGCAGAGATTGGATAAAGTGTTCAATCTCTTTTTGATTACTTCCCTTAGTTTGAAGGAAAACACTCAATTTCTTTAAAAATTGCCACGATACTTTCTCAAAAACATCGTATGGTCGCAACATACTCTCCAGTTCAGCCTCAAAGATTGGGATGTAGGAAAAAAGTTTACGCTCCATGAGTTCTGATATGATATTCAGATAGCCACTCTTCATATACAATCTATTGTGAACCAACTCTTTAAATTCCTTGGATTTTTCAAGTAAAGAGGTTGATAAAAAGATTAGGTCTTGATTACTCAAGAAGGGCATGGTATTGCAAAAAAGATAGAGTTCAAACCAGGTCCAAGACTCGATAGCATAAAGGTAGGTAGTCAAAAATTCACTATCCTCCTCTGCTAGTGGATAGTTTTTATCTAAGGAATGGATGGCATCTTTGATCACAATAGTGTTCAAACGACGATAGGTCTGCGCCATCTGTTCTTGCTCGACTTCCTCTAACAGTTGCTCTAATCCTGCTATATCTTGATGAGCAAAGCGATCCACAACTTTTCGACCGATTCGCATATGCGGAGATTCTTGATAGTTGTTGAGCTTATGCCCAAACTCGTCGAAGGTCACATTTATCCCTTGGATAGCTAGTATCAGCTTATCCGCAGACAGCATAGACTGCCCTAGTTCAAACTTGGATAGCTGGGATGCTGTTAGTCCATCACAAGCCACATCTGACTGTTTGACTTTTCTCGCCAGACGCAATTCCTTGTAAAATTCTCCCAATTCCATTCTCTCAATCATCTGACCATCTCCTAATTTTTATATATTATATCATTATTTGCAATCATTTGTCAAAATATTCTGATATTTAAGAGGACAAAAAAAGCCAGCTTTAAGCTGACTCCTTATTCCATGATATCAAAGACGAGGCTTGGTTTGGCATTGAGATCCAAGCCTGCAAAGTTTTCTTTATTCCACTCGCTGACGCTGGCATAAGCAATCATACCTGCATTGTCTCCACAGAGACGTAGGGGTGGAATGATGACCTTGACATCTGTGATTTCGGCTGCCAAGCGTTCTCTGAGACCTTTATTGGCGGCCACTCCACCGGCCACGACCAGGGTTTTAACAGGATATTTTTCTAAGGCTTTCTTGGTTTTTGCCATGAGAATATCCAAGACTGCTGCTTGGAAGGAAGCACACAAATCCTCTGTAGACAGACTTTCTCCCTTTTGCTCGGCATTGTGGTGAAGATTGATAAAGGCAGACTTCAAACCTGAGAATGAAAACTCCAGATTGTCTTCCTTGATCATAGCACGTGGGAAATCATAAACATCCTGACCTTGATGGGCCAACTCGTCAATCTCGCGACCTGCTGGATAGGTCAAGCCCATGACACGACCGACCTTATCATAGGCCTCCCCAACTGCATCGTCTCGTGTCTCCCCAACAATCTTGTAATCGCCAGCCTCAGAAACATAAACCAACTCTGTGTGGCCACCGCTGACCAAGAGTGCCAACAAAGGAAACTCCAAAGGCTCCACACTCTGAGCTGCCATGAGGTGACCAGCCATGTGATTAACGGGGATAAGTGGCAGGCCATGCGCCCAAGCAAAGGCCTTGGCAGCTGACAAACCAACTAGCAAGGCACCGACCAAGCCTGGTCCATAAGTAACTGCAACAGCTGTCACGTCCTCTTCGGTAATTCCTGCTTCTGCCAGTGCCTCCTCGATACAAGCTGTAATGACCTCAACATGGTGACGACTAGCCACTTCTGGCACTACGCCACCAAAACGTTTGTGACTCTCAATTTGACTAGCAATGACATTGGACAAGAGCTGATCATCGTTTTTCAGTACGGCGACACTGGTCTCATCACAGGACGTTTCAAATGCTAAAATATATCTATCCTTCATCTACTTCTCTCTTCATGATGATGGCGTCCTCGACTGGGTTATGGTAGTAGGCCTTTCGCTCAGCGATGATCACCATCTTTTCTTTCTTGTAAAATGCTTGCGCTCGGTGATTTGACTTTCTGACTTCAAGGAAAATCTCCTTATCCGTCGGCAGTGTCGCAAACAAGGCTGACGCAATTCCCTGACCTTGATAGGCTTGTTTGACAGCGATTTGTAGGACTTCTGCTTCAAAGAGATTCTCCTGTACGGCTAGAAATCCAATCACTTCTGCTCCATCATAAGCCAGAGCATACCAAGTCTGGTCTTGGGACAGGTCTGCTTGGATTTGTTCCAGCGTCCAAGGGCTGACTGGATAAACATCTGCCATGACAGCATAGATGGCTAGATCCAAGTCAGGTTGCTGTTGGATTCGTTTGATTTCTATCATAGGCGTTTAATGTAGGACTGGCCAGACTCGGTGTGGTTCTTGAGCCAGTTTTCCTCTGCCTCAACACGCTTGAGGTAATTTGGCACAAAGTCGTGCAAGGAGTCTGCTTCCTTATCCCAGGCCCAAAGAGCTAGATTAGCTGCATTTGGCAAGGTTTCTTGGTAGCTGGCTTGTGGTAGTTGTTCATGGATTTGTTCCACAAAGGCTCCAACTTCTCCAACAAAGGTCACCTGTTCAACATCCTTGACTTTTTCTAACACCTCTTCAAAAGATAAATGCGCCTCTGGAAAGACTAGTTTAGCATTTTCATAAAAGCCGGCATAGACATTGTTGCGACGCGCATCCATGATAGGAACCACCAAGCCTTCTTGCTGACGTGGCACCAGAGCCAAGAGACTGGACATACCAACTAACTCAATGTTCAGGGTATGAGCCAAGGTCTTAGCAGTTGCTACCGCAATTCGCAAACCCGTGTAGCTACCTGGCCCTTCGGCTACCACGATTCGGTCCAAATCCTTGGGTGTCCAGTCCAAACTCGCCATCAAAAAATCGATGGCAGGCATGAGGGTGATGCTGTGATTTTTCTTGATATTGATCGTGGTCTCAGCAAGAACCTGCTTATCCTCTAAAATGGCTAGAGAAAGAGCCTTGCTGGACGTATCAAAAGCTAATACTTTCATAACACATTCCTATCTTTTTGTCTGTTTACTATTATACTACAAAAGCTGACGCATGGGAATTTTCTTCTTTTTGAAACAAAAGGGCCTGCCACTTAGGACAAGCAATTCTGCACAAAAAATTCAAAAAAGTTGTAGCTTTTTTGAATAGAAAAGTGAACAAGGAAATTGAAAGGTCCTTCATAGGAAGTTTAGATAAGTCATATATGTTTTAACTTGATTTTCGATGTTAGAAATCATCGTCATAACAATAAAGAGCTCATCTAAAAATAGAAAAATCCGCCCCATCTATCAAAACGAGGTGGATTTTCTTATATTAGATGAATAATTAAGTTTAAGCATTTAAACCGAAGTGAAAAACAAACCAGACAACATAGGTTACAAGGAGGAGAAAAATTGAATAGAGCGTCACAAAAGCAAGCTTCCAAAGGAATTTTGTTTTGCGGTGTTCCAGATGCACAAACAAGGCATTTCCCCCATAGACACAGGCTACAAAAATAACAAACATCAAGAGGCGAACCCCTACTGCAAATTCAAACAAACTAAACATTCTTAATCCTCCTTGTTTTAAAAGCTATAGGGAATATTCCCGTCCATAAACTTCCCTTTCTCTTTCCATTATAACACCTAAGTGCTCTCCAACCAAATCCTATCTATCTTTTTGCCCTCCTTTCCCTCCCGACTTTCTCGTTTTCTGTCTTTTACTAATTTTTCATTTTGTGGTATAATTGAAATAATTGTAACGAATCAAGGTCAATCTAGACACAAAATGGAATGAAATCAAGCAAATATCTGCTAAAAGTTTGGAATAAGCTGACCTGTAAATAGAAAGGAACGATATGATTTACAAAGTTTTTTATCAAGAAACAAAAGAACGTAGCCCACGTCGTGAAACAACACGCTCACTTTACCTAGACATCGATGCCAGCTCAGAACTTGAGGGCCGTATCGCTGCTCGCCAACTTGTCGAAGAAAATCGCCCAGAGTACAATATCGAGTATATCGAACTCTTGTCTGACAAATTGCTAGATTACGAAAAAGAAACTGGCGCCTTCGAAATTACGGAGTTCTAATATGGCCTACACTCTTAAACCTGAAGAAGTCGGCGTTTTTGCCATCGGTGGTCTGGGAGAAATCGGGAAAAACACTTACGGAATTGAATACCAAGACGAGATTATCATTGTCGATGCTGGGATTAAATTCCCAGAAGATGACTTGCTGGGTATCGACTACGTTATCCCTGACTACTCTTACATCGTGGACAATATTGACCGCGTCAAGGCCGTTTTGATTACACACGGACACGAGGACCACATCGGTGGGATTCCTTTCCTGCTCAAGCAAGCAAATGTCCCTATCTACGCTGGACCACTTGCCCTGGCTTTGATCCGTGGAAAACTCGAAGAACACGGTCTCTTGCGCAACGCCAAACTTTACGAAATCAACCACAACACTGAGTTGACCTTTAAAAATCTCAAGGCAACTTTCTTTAGAACTACTCACTCCATTCCAGAGCCTTTGGGGATTGTCATTCATACTCCTCAAGGTAAAATCGTCTGTACGGGTGACTTCAAGTTCGACTTCACGCCAGTTGGAGAGCCTGCAGACTTGCACCGTATGGCTGCCCTTGGTGAAGAAGGAGTGCTCTGTCTCCTCTCTGACTCGACAAATGCGGAAGTGCCAACTTTTACCAACTCTGAAAAAGTCGTTGGCCAGTCTATCATGAAGATCATCCAAGGCATTGAAGGACGTATCATCTTTGCATCCTTTGCCTCAAATATCTTCCGTCTCCAACAAGCAACAGATGCTGCTGTTAAGACTGGACGCAAGATTGCGGTCTTTGGTCGTTCTATGGAAAAGGCCATTGTCAACGGGATCGAGCTTGGCTACATCAAAGCTCCTAAGGGCACCTTTATCGAGCCAAATGAAATCAAAGACTACCCTGCAGGCGAGGTTCTGATCCTTTGTACAGGTAGTCAGGGGGAGCCGATGGCAGCCCTCTCTCGTATCGCTAACGGAACACACCGTCAGGTGCAACTCCAACCCGGCGATACCGTTATCTTCTCTTCTAGCCCAATCCCTGGAAATACTACTAGCGTCAACAAACTGATTAACATTATCTCAGAAGCTGGTGTCGAAGTCATCCATGGTAAAATCAACAATATCCACACCTCTGGACACGGTGGTCAGCAAGAGCAAAAACTCATGCTCCGCTTGATCAAGCCAAAATACTTCATGCCTGTCCATGGTGAATACCGTATGCAAAAAGTCCATGCTGGACTAGCGGTGGATACTGGGGTCGAGAAGGACAATATCTTTATCATGAGCAATGGTGATGTGCTTGCCCTTACTGCTAACTCTGCTCGTATCGCAGGCCACTTCAACGCCCAAGACATCTATGTCGATGGAAATCGTATCGGCGAAATCGGTGCAGCTGTCCTCAAAGATCGTCGTGATCTATCTGAAGACGGTGTTGTTCTTGCAGTCGCAACTGTTGACTTCAAATCTAAAATGATTCTGTCTGGTCCAGACATCCTCAGCCGAGGTTTTGTCTACATGCGAGAGTCTGGTGACTTGATTCGCCAAAGCCAGCGCATCCTCTTTAATGCCATTCGTATCGCGTTGAAAAATAAGGACGCTAGCATCCAATCTGTCAATGGTGCCATTGTCAACGCTATTCGTCCCTTCCTTTATGAAAATACGGAACGTGAACCGATCATTATCCCTATGATCCTCACACCAGACGAAGAAGAATAAATCAACAAAACAGCCCCGTCTTCGGAGCTGTTTTTCTCTATGCTTTCTTTTCTTGATTTTTAGAAATACTACGATTTTTACCTTCCAGATAGACCATGAGAATGGAAATATCTGCTGGGTTTACTCCCGAAATACGGCTGGCTTGGCCAATGGTTTCTGGATTGATGAGTTTGAACTTTTGGCGAGCTTCTGTCGCAATGGAGTCAATATCATCCCAGTCGATATTGGCTGGAATGCGTTTTTCTTCCATGCGTTTCATCTTGGCAACCTGATCCATGGCTTTTGAAATATAGCCTTCGTACTTGATTTCTGTTTCAATCAATTCGATAATCTTGTCATCCAAGTCCTCTGCAGCTGGTCCGATGAAGGCCACCACATCTTGATAAGAAACTTCTGGACGGCGAAGGAATTCTTTGGCTGTCACCGCATCTGTCAACGGTTTGAAGCCCATCTCCTCAACCTTGGCATTGGTTTCCTTGACTGGCTTGAGTTTGATGCTATCTAGTCGCTGCATCTCATTATCAAATTGATTTTTCTTGATTTCAAAACGAGCCCAGCGTTCATCGTCAACAAGCCCAATCTCACGTCCCATCTCGGTCAAACGCATATCTGCATTATCATGACGGAGGATGAGGCGGTATTCAGCACGACTAGTCAAGAGACGGTAGGGTTCAATGGTACCCTTGGTTACCAAGTCATCAATCATCACCCCAATATAACCGTCACTGCGCTTCAAAATCAACTCAGGCTTGCCTTGGATTTTCAGAGCCGCGTTGATACCAGCTATAATCCCTTGACCAGCAGCCTCTTCATAACCTGACGTTCCATTTGTCTGACCAGCAGTAAAAAGTCCTGAGATTTTCTTGGTTTCCAGAGTTGCACGCAACTGATGTGGCAAGACCATATCATACTCGATAGCATAACCTGTTCGCATCATTTCAGCATTTTCCAAACCTTTGATAGAATGAACCAAGTCACGCTGGACATCCTCAGGAAGGCTAGTTGAAAGTCCTTGGACATAAACTTCCTCTGTATTGCGTCCTTCTGGTTCAAGGAAGAGCTGATGACGTTCCTTATCTGCAAAGCGCACAATCTTGTCCTCAATCGACGGACAATAGCGAGGCCCTACTCCCTTAACCACACCTGTAAACATAGGTGCACGGTGGAGGTTGTTTTGGATAATCTCATGACTGGTACCATTAGTGTAGGTCAACCAACATGGCACCTGATCCTTGACATAGTCCTCATCACGTGAAGTATAAGAAAAGTGATTTGGCGCTTCATCCCCTGGTTGAATCTCTGTCACATCGTAGTTGATAGAAGAAGCCTTGACACGGGGAGGTGTTCCTGTCTTGAAACGACCAATTTCGAGGCCCAGTTCCTTGAGATTGTCAGCAAGGTTAATAGAAGCTAGGCTGTGGTTAGGACCTGATGAATACTTGAGGTCCCCGATGATAATTTCCCCACGAAGGGCTGTCCCCGTGGTTACAATAACCGCTTTTGCTCCATACTCTTGATGGGTAGCTGTACGCACACCGACAACCTTGCCATCTTCCACCAAAATCTCATCAATCATGGTTTGACGAA
>ERZ772973.861-NODE-861-length-12507-cov-3.50755_pt1 | contig 12507 bp, 9 predicted proteins | sample MGYA00580672_ERZ772973 | MGnify/ENA primary metagenome ERZ772973 (study PRJEB29015, sample SAMEA2737938) | human oral metagenome | biome: human oral; feature: human-associated habitat; material: dental | place: China | collected 2152 ... | reverse complement strand
CGGCATCATCCTGGCGCTGCTCGCCTCGGAGATCCTGGCCGTGACCGGCAAGACACCCTCCCAGCTGCACGAGGAGCAGGTCGAGCGCTTCGGCGCCTCCGCCTACGCCCGCATCGATGCGGCTGCTTCTCGCGAGGAGAAGGCGAAGCTGGCGGCCCTATCCGCGGACGACGTGACCGCGACCGAGCTGGCCGGCGACCCGATCGTCGCGAAGCTGGTGCGCGCGCCCGGCAACGACGCGCCCATCGGCGGCCTGAAGGTGACGACCGAGTCCGCGTGGTTCGCGGCTCGCCCGTCCGGCACCGAGGACGTCTACAAGATCTACGGCGAGTCCTTCAAGGGTGCCGAGCACCTGGCGCAGGTCCAGGAGGCCGCCAAGCAGGTCGTGTCCGACGCCCTGAACGGCTGACGCTCTGACGCTGCCCGCTCACGCGGGTTGCGAAGGGGGGCGGCGCTCAATCGAGCGCCGCCCCCCTTCGTCATCTAGCAGGTTGCTAAGTTGGATCTCGTCACGACTGCGTGCCAGCAGCAACGTCGGCGAACCAGTCCGGCACGCGTCCGGGGATATCCGCCAGCTCCTGAGGATTAGCGGACGTTCCATCGCTGCGCAGGTATCCCGTGTAATAGTTGACCGACGTCAACCAACTCTCCGAAACCATGACATCAACAGTCGTTCCATAGCGTTCACTCGTCCACGCCAAGACGGTGTCTGTCGTTCCGCCATCGCCCGCATCGGTACTGCGACGCAGGTCAAAACCGAGGGGCTTAAGCTCGGTATCAAATGCCTCTCGCACACGCTCCGGATCGTGCTCATCAAAGTCGTACGAGCGCGAAATCAATCGGTACAGCGTCTGGTCACCAACGCCATACTGCGAAATGTAGTCTGTCCCGTAGTAACTACGGTAGTTGTCACGCGTCATGACCTTGTTGCGTGCCCGGATAATCGCTGGTTCCACGTCTCGCTTGAACGCCTCAATGGATTCAAGAGACGCGGCTCGCTCCAGGTCTTTCTTTTGTTCCGGGTTCATTCCTTTTCCTCCTCCGAACGGTACGCACGCGGCGCACGCCACTGCTAGAACAACCGCGAGGACCCCAAAGAGCGGACGCCTCACTTCTTACCCCGCCCCGCGATGACCTTCGAGATATCGTCGAGCGCCTTGCTTCCCTCGTTGAAGTATCCACCGTGCTTCTGGAACGCGTAGGGCTGCGACTCATCGATCTTGTCGCCAACATCGCCGGACAGGTGGTTGTAGCCCGGCATCTTGGCGGGATCTTTTCCAAATCGTAAATCGTCGCCCATGCCCTGCACCCGGTCTTGTTCGATGTCCGTGGCGCTCACCCAGGCGTGTCCCTTCTCGAGCTTGAACTCAGAGACGTCCTGAACACCCGCGCCCGGAGAGCCGAACTGGATGAGGTCGTCCACGACGCCGGGATTGACCTTGGTGAGCGCGATGCCGGCGGTCGTCGACCCGAAGGAGTGGCCGGCGACGCTAATGTGGGCATCGCCCGCCGGTCCGGCTTCGCGCGAGGCATCCAGGCCGTTGAGGAATCCAGCCAGCTTGTCCGCGCCCTTCTGCGCGTAGCCGATATCCGCAACCTCTGCAATATTCTGGGGCGCCTCGTATCCCAGGTAGGAAATCATCGCAACGCTCTCGCCATTGCTATGCTTCCTCACGTTCGCACCCATGACCTTAGCATCGTCGTCGTACTTGCCCAAGTTGGTCGCCACGTTGGAGTAGAGGCCAGGAACGATCACACCGACGTGATCAGCCGTGTCAACGTTGCCCTGGGCGACAGCTGCGGTGACGTGCTTGCCCGAGGTGTCCAGACTGAGAAGCTGGCGTTGTATTCCGTCTCCATCCGGCCAGGGCTCCTCGCGATCGATCGTGTCCTTGACATTATGGAGCGCCTTCACACGCTCTTCGACGAGCTCCAGCTCCTGGCGCTCGCGGCGCGAGGGATGCGAGCCGTAGCGCTTCTTGAGACGCTCAAGCTTCTTCTCTTCCCGCTTGGTGGCGTCCTCCAGGTAAATACGATTCGCCTTGTTACGCGACGTTCCGTCGATACCGTTCAGGTTGCCGATCTCCTGGGGGTGAGCCTTGATCATCTGCTCTTTTTCGGCGTCGCTGAGCGACGACCACCACTTGGCCACTTCCTTCTCGGAGGCGCCCTTAGGCGGCAGCTTCAGATCCTTCTTCGGGACGCGCGTTCCCGTGGTCGACCCATTCGCGTAGGAGCTTGCTCCACCACCCAGGGCCGCGAGCTTGCTCTGCGCGTTCTGGACAACACTTCTCGCCTTCTGGACAATCGCGCTCACCTGGTCGGAGACGATCTTCATGTTCTTCTTGATCGTCACCGCATCTGCTGGAGACACGTTGTGCGGTCCCACGTACTGAACGGATCCATCCGCCCCGATATGGATGGAGTGGTTCGCGGCGGTGCCGTCGAGCTTCCTGGCAGCCGTACCGACGGTTTCAGCACCCTCCGAGGCCTCGCTGAGGATACTCGCGATGGCCTCCATCTTGACCGCCTGCTCTTCGATTTCCACGCGAAGCTTCAACAGCGCACGACGGGCAGCATTGACCGTGTTCCCCTGACCGGTCAGGGAGCTCAGGTTGGCATCAAGGCTCTCAGAGGCACTCTTGAGGGACTCCACGTTTTTGTCATAGACCTGCGCTTGCTGGCTGAGGGACGAACCCTCCCACTGCAGGAGATCAGACCACTTCATTGTTACGACTGCCCTCCGAGTTCTGCGCTAAAGCGATTGAATCCCAGATTCCGCGGCTCGATTGGATCCACCATCGGGGTCGGATTACCCATTTGGGGTAGCTTCACGGGAGGCACCTCGGGACGCTCGACGGCAGGTTTGCGAAAGCGGGGCGGAGCAGGTGGCCCCGTGACAATGGGAGAAATGGGCATGACGGGGTCAAAGGGCATGGGCTCGACCTTCGGCCGACCTGTGCCGGGGTTCGGTGGGTGGGGGTGACGCCTACCGTTCCCATGGTCGCCCCTCTGCTTGCCCGGGTCACCAGGAAGACGCGGACGATGCGAAGGCGGAGTACCACCCTTGCTCGGCGGCGAGGGGAGAGGAACCAGGCGCGGGTTCTTACGACCGTCTCCGCCGCCACCCGGACCGGAGTGGCCACAGCCGTCACCGTTGATGATCGAGCCGATGAGCTGGCCGTTCTCTTCCTCTGCAGCGATGAAGTCTCGTTCAGCAGCCTCGAGCGAGTCGGCACATTCCTCGAGCTTCATACTGGTCTTCACGCACTGATCGGCGAGCTTCTCTTCGGCTGCCTGCATCGGCGAGGCCAGGTTAGCGCCGGGCATCGCTGAGGCGAACGCACTGGCCCCTCCTTCCGGGCGTGCAGACCGCACGGCGTCCGCGGTTTCACGCGAGGTCGCGGCAAGCTTCGGGAACTCACCCGCAACGAAGGACAGATCGCTCATCATTGACTCCATTGAATACTGACCAGTGACACAGACAATATTACTGGATGAATATCTTCGTCGCACCGACTCACCACGACTGCGCGGCAGATAGTTCTTCCACATCACCAACCAGTTTCACCGCTTTTATCCCTAGAAAATTGCGAGCAAGGTCGCTACCTTGGCACTGTCCCCAGATGGGAACACCGGCAACGCCCACCGACTCCAGGAGCCCACATGAGCGAGGCATCCCGCCCACCCGCACGCGACGCGGGACCGGATGCGCCAGCCCAGGCCTCGTCGATAGCGACGACGAGGCCGGCCATCCCCCGGCTGCCCGCCGGCCGCCTCGCGTTCCTGCTCCTCGCGGGCGTCGCGCTCCTGGCGGGACTTGACGCATCCCTCGTGCGCCTGGGGGCGCTCGCCCCCGTGGCTTCGACGAGCCTGGGGACCGTGCACGGACTCCTCATGATCTACGGATTCCTGGGCACCGCGATCTGCCTCGAGCGCGCGGTCGCCCTGCAGTCCGACGGGCGGCGCGCGTGGGCGTACGCCGCTCCCCTACTCACCGGGGCCGGCGGAATCAGCGCGGTCATCATCTCCCTGAACGACGGGGTGCGCGAGGTGCTCACGAACCTCCCGGTCCCCCGCTTCCTGGCCGCCCACCTGCCCGGATTCGCGCCCGAGCGGATGATGCCCGGTTTCCTCGTCACCCTCGGCATGGCCCTGCTGACGGCCATCTACTGCTACGTGTGGGCGCGCCGGCAGGCCACCCACGCGGTCCTCATCCAGCTCATGGGCGCGCTCATTGGCCTGGGAGGCATCCTCCTGTGGTGGCGAGGCCTCGAGACTGCGCGCGCGGTGCCGTGGTGGCTGGCGTTCCTGATCGTCACGATCGTCGGCGAGCGCGTCGAGCTCGCGCGCCTCGCCTTCGCGTCCGGCTCGACCGAGCGGCGCATCACGGCCGAGAGCGCCGCCCTCATGGTGGGCCTGACCGTCGCGCTTTACTCCCCCGCGATCGGATACCCCCTGATCGGTCTCTCCCTCGGCGTCCTCGCGGCGGACACCGCGTGGCACGACGTCGCGCGCGGCACCGTGCGCATGAGCGGCCTGCCTCGCCTGGCGGCCGTGTGCATGCTGAGCGGCTACGCGTGGGCACTTGTACCCGCGTTGATGTGGGTCATCGCTCCGCCCGCTTTCGACGGATACGGCTACGATGCGGGCGTCCACGCGATCACGATCGGCTTCGTCGTCTCGATGCTGCTGGCCCACGCTCCCGTCATCATCCCGGCAGTCGCCCGACGCGAGGTGCCCTACCACGGCGCCATGTGGGTCCCCTTCGCGTTCCTGCAGGTCTCCCTCCTGCTGCGTCTCCTCGCGGGCGCGCGCGAGGCCGCCTACCCGTGGCGCCTGGGCGGCACCCTCGGGGTCGTCGGCATGCTCCTCTTCGTCGCCACGACGCTGACCGTGACGATACGCCGGGCGCGCGCGGCCTCTCGGGAGGCCCAATGAACAAGCCCCGCGTTCCCCGCACCGACCGCGCGACCACCGTCTGGATGTGCGCGGCAGCCGTCGCCGCGGCGATCACGATCGTCGCCCGAGGCCGCATCCCGCAGAACCTGTGGACGATGATCCACCTGGTGACCCTCGGCGTCCTGTCGAACGGGATCTTCCAGTGGTCCTGGTACTTCACGCGCGCGCTCGCCCACCTGGCCCCGGACGATCGGCGGGCCGGGCGCGACAACACTGTGCGCATCACGGCGTTTAATCTCTCCCTGCTGCTGCTCATCGGCGGCATGTGGTCGGGCTTGTGGCACGCAACCGTCACGGGCGCGACCGTTGTCGGCGCGATCGCGGCCTGGCACGGGTGGGCGCTGCTCACCGCGTCCCGCGAGCGCCTGGCCTCGCGTTTCGCGGTCATCATCCGCTACTACATCGCGGCCGCGTTCTTCCTGGTGGTGGGCGCGACGCTGGCCGGTTTCGTCACGGCGGCGATGTTCGACGCGGACGCTCCTGCGTGGCTGGCCGAGGCCCGGGACCGTCTGACGGTCGCCCATGCACTGGCGGGTGTCGCCGGTTGGGTGGGCCTGACGATGGGTGGAACCCTGGTGACGTTGGGGCCGACCGCGATGCGCACGCGCATGGATCCGCGAGCCGTGTCCTTCGCGACGAGCGCGCTGCCCCTGTGGGTGGCTGCGCTTCTCGTCGCCGGCACGGGCGCTGTGGCCGGGTCGATGCGCGTTGCCTCCGTGGGTCTCCTCGTCGTCGTGGGCGCGGCCGCCCTGGGCGTGGGCGTTCCGTTGGTCCGCGTGGCGCTTGCGAAGGGACCCGCCGAATACGGCGCATGGTCCCTCATGCTGGGCGCCGCCTGGATTCTCGTCGCGGGCGCCGCTGCGTCCCTGCGCGCCTTTGAGGCGGCGGACGCGACCGGCCTACGCTCGGCGTTCCTCGCATGGATGCCGATCCTCGGCGCGGCCGGGCTGGGCCAGCTCTTCGTCGGCGCGCTCACCTACCTGATGCCCGTCGTCATCGGCGGCGGCCCGTCCGCGGTGCGCGTCGGCGTCGGCGTGCTCGAGGCCGGGGCCCCCATCCGGGAGGCGGCTCGCAACGTGGCCGCGGTCCTCGCGCTCGCCGTCGCATCCCTGGGCGGAACCTCCGCCGAACGCCTCACCATCGCCGCGTGGGTGGTCCTGCTGGCCACCTACGTCGTCGACATTGTCCTCTTGGGCCGCGGCGGCGTGGCCCAGGCGCGCGCCAAGCGCGCCGCCTCTTCATCCCCCACCACGCAAGGAGGCCACCGTGGCTGACCTGAACCTATCCGCTTCGCCGTCGTCGGGAGGCGAGAAGCCGAAGACGCCCGCCCCGAAAGTCCCCACGACGGGAACCTCCAAGCTGCGCATGAGCCCTGCGGGCGATCACTCGCCCGTGAGCCGCACGGCCGGAGCGATCGTCGGCGTCGTCTCCGTCGTGGCGCTCGCTCTCGCGATCTTCCTGTCCAACCCATCCGCGCCCACGACGCAGAGCACGGGAACGGGGACCGGGACCACGGCCTCGTCCGTGACGCCGACCGGGCACACGACCCGCGTGTCGGTGGGGGTCGAGGGCATCGCTTTCACACCAAACCACATTGAGGTGCCGGTCGGCGACCGCCTGGTCATTGACTTCACGAACTCGGGGGACCAGCGCCATGACCTGGTATTTGAGACGGGCGTGTCGTCCGGGTCGCTCGCGTCGGGTGAGACGAAGGAACTGGACCTCGGCATCATCTCCGGCGACGTCGAGGGCTGGTGCTCCCTACCGGGACACCGTGAGCTCGGCATGACCCTGCACGTGCAGGCCACGGGCGCGTCATCATCGTCCTCGTCCTCCTCGGGAACCTCGGCCTCGGGCAGCCACGCGCACCACGGGCACGACCACGGCCAAGACGCCGCCGCCGGTCCCGCCACCCCGACGGCCCTGACGGACTACGCGGCGACCATCGACGCACGAGACCCTGTGCTGCCGCCCGCCACGAACGAGACCGAGCGCCACTACACCTTCACGGTCACCGAGCAGACCGTCAACGTGACGAGCTCACTGACGCGCGAGTCGTGGACCTTCAACGGGGACGCTCCCGGCCCGATCCTGCGCGGACACATCGGCGACACCTTCCATATCACGCTCGTCAACAACGGGACGATGAGCCACTCGCTGGACTTCCACGCGGGCCTCGTCGCCCCCGACAACGTCATGCGCTCGATCGAGCCCGGGCAGACGCTCGAGTACACCTTCGTCGCCAAGAACGCGGGCATCTGGCTCTACCACTGCTCGACCGCGCCCATGTCGATGCACATCGCAAACGGCATGTTCGGGGCCGTCATCATCGACCCGACCGACCTGGATAAGGTCGACCGCGAGTACGTCATGGTTGCCTCCGAGCTCTACCTGGGCGCGGACGGGCAGACCGCTGACGCCTCGCTCCTGTCGGCCCTGCAGCCCAACGCGATGGCCTTCAACGGCGTGCCCTTCCAGTACAAGGCGCACCCGATCCAGATCAAGACCAACGAGCGCGTGCGCGTGTGGGTCATGGACGCGGGCCCGAACCTGGCAACCACCTTCCACGTCGTGGGTACCCAGTTCGACACCGTGTGGCGCGAGGGCGCCTACGTGATCCGAGGCGGCGGAAGCGGCGGCGGCTGGGGACAGGTCCTCACACTGGGCGCCGCCGAGGGCGGATTCGTCGAGTTCACGCCGCTCGAGGCCGGCCACTACGCCTTCGTCAACCACGCTCTCTCCCTGGCGGAAAAGGGCCAGCTCGGCGTCTTCGAGGTGACCGACTAGACCTTTCCCCGCTCCCCGGCCACGGCCTCGTCCTTTTTGACGAGGCCGTGGTTTTTTTCGCGGATTCCCCTCCGCGTGCGGAGGGCTCGAATGGTTACGAACACCCCATTCCACGTGGCTTTCGGCACGCTGACCCGGCGATAGAATGGATGGATGCTCGGCACCTATCTTGACATTCTGCGTTACCGCCAGTCCTGGAAATTCTCCGCGGCTGGACTTGTGCTACGCATGCCGATGTCCATGGTGGGACTGTCGACGATCCTCATGGTGCGCACTGAGTACGGCAACTACACGCTGGCCGGCGCGGTTTCCGCAGTCAACATCATCGTCATGGCGATTTGTGCGCCCATTCTCGCACGCCACGTCGACCGCTACGGGCAGCTGCGCGTCATGGGTCCCGCGTGGACTATCTCGGTCCTGTCGATGTCTGCGCTGGTCGCAGCCGTCTTCATGCACGCCCCGGCGTGGACGCTCTTCATTCCGGCCGCCCTCGCGGGCGCCACGTGGGGAGCGCCCGGTGCGCTCGTGCGCTCGCGCTGGTCGACGATCCTGCACAAGCCGGGCCAGCTGCCGACCGCCTACGCCCTCGAGTCTGCGGTCGACGAGTTTGTCTACATCGTGGGCCCCGTGCTCTCCACGGTCCTGGGCACCGCCCTGCACCCGGCCACCGGCCTCATTATCTCAATCGTCAGCCTGGCGGTGGGCGGCGCTCTCTTCCTGTCGCGCCGCGACTCCGAGCCCGCGATCATCCCCTACGATCCGAGCGCCCCGCGCGAGTCCGTTATCCGCAAGCCCATCGTCCTCGTCATGGCCGCGACCTACATCGGCATGGGTATGACGTTCGGCGCGATGGAAGTGTCGATGGTCAGCTTCACCGAGGAGCTGGGTGCCCCCGCACTCGGCGGCATCCTCCTGGCCCTCTTCTCGATCGGCTCACTGACGGCCGCCCTCGTGTACGGCGCACGCACGTGGAGGCGCCCCACCTGGCAGCTCTTCGTCATCGGCGTGATCGCGATGGCGATCGGCATGAGCCTGTTCCCCGTGGCATTCAGCGTCTGGACAATGGCCATTGTCATCCTCATCACGGGCCTCACCTGCGCCCCCACGATGACAAACGTCAACGTCATTATCCAGAATTCCGTCTCCCCCGCGAAGCTCACCGAGGGCCTGACCTGGATGTCCACCTCGATCAACCTGGGCACGTCGCTGGGCACGGCGATCGCCGGACCCGCGATCGACGCAATCGGCGCGCGCGGCGGCCTGTTCACCATGGCCGGCGCGGGGTGGGCGATGGTCCTCCTCATGCTCATCGGCCTGCCCGCGCTGCGTAAGGGCACCGCGGCCACCCCCAAGCCCACGCTGCCCCTCGACTGAGGACGCAACCCCCTCGATTCTTGCGCCCGCACGGACGCGAGGACCTATGATTGCCATCATGCGCCTCCGACCGCCCCTCATCGACAACGAATCACCGTCGCTCGCGCTCGCCCTGACGGCAGGCGTGGGTGAGTTTGCCTCGTCTCTGCTGGTCGCCGCCATGTCGCAGGGCTGGTACTACCCGGGCGTGGTCGGATTCGGCGGCATCGGCTCTGAACGCAGCGCCCGCATCCTCGGCCGCGTCCTCATGGCGCGCGGCGACGACGGTCGTTCCTGGCTGCAGACCCGGCGCGGATGGCGCCAGTTCTTCAACGCGCAGGTCCCCCGCCAGCCCGTGCTCGTCACGGTCGGCAACGCGCGCCGACTCACCTTCGCGGACCGCGGCGGATTCGTCGACATGACGATTCTGGGCCACGGCCTCGAGCCCGGCTGGCACGACGCGACCATCCAGGTCCTGCACGCGGGCGACGTGCGCGCACTCGGCCTGTCCGAGGACACCGCCACCAAACTCGCGACCACTCTGCGCACGGCGACCCCTCTGCCTGCCCCGGCCTCGGCGATGTACGAGCGCCCCCGCAAGGGCCATATCCGCGCCGGCCGCCCCACCTCCGTTCGACTGCGCATCGTGTCGGATCACGAGCATTTCGGCGTGGTCTCTGACATCGATGACACCGTCATGGTGTCGATGCTCCCGCGCCTGGTCACGGCCGCGAAGCACGCCTTCCTGGACCGTGTGTCTTCGCGCGAGGCCGTCCCCGGCATGGCGCACCTGCTGACAACGCTGACGACGTCGTCGGCCTCGTCGGAGGTCGTGCCCGAGGGCACCCACGCCCCTATCATCTACCTGTCCACCGGCGCGTGGAACGTCGTGCCGACGGTGCGTTCCTTCCTGGAGCGCACCGGCTACCCGGCCGGCGGCTTCCTCATGACGGACTTCGGCCCCTCGAATACGGGATGGTTCCGTTCGGGGCCTGAGCACAAGCGCCGCGAGCTGCGCCGCCTGGCCCGCATGTTCCCGCACATGCGCTGGCTCCTCGTCGGCGACGACGGACAGCACGACCCGGAGATCTACGCGGAGTTCGCTCGCGAGTTCCCGCAGTACGTCGCGGGCATCGCGATTCGTTCCCTGTCCGAGATCGAGCAGTTCATGGCGCACGGCAGCTTCGAGGCCATGGTGCCCGACGCCCTGTGGACCGTCCCTGAGTCCGTCCCCGTCTGGTACGGGTCGGACGGCGAGGCGCTCCTGGAGAACATACGAGGCCGTGGCACGGCCGGGCCGCTGACCGGCCGCTAACCGCGACGTCCCCGTCGCCCGCGGCTCTCTACGCTCAACGAGCGCCGCAGCCGATGCGAAAAGGCCGCCCACTCGGGGCGGCCTTTTCTTCTGTCTTAGTCCTGCTTCGTGCCCGACATCGGTCGGCACTTCGCGGGCTGATCGATCGAGTCGTTGGACTTGAGGACTCGCTGCACGTCCTCGGCGCTCATCGTGTCGTCGTAGAAAGTGCCAAGTTCGACCGTGACGGTAGCATCCTCAGCGTCGCTGAGGCGCACGTGGGAGCCGGGGAAGAATCGGGCCACCGAATAGGCGGCGTCCACCGAGTCCGCGCGTGCCGTGATGCGCACCTTGCCGGTGTATTCGACGTCCGAGTTCGCCGGTTCCTCGGTCTGGAAGCCGGCGGTTGAGAGCATATCCGTGGCCTTGGAGGCCAGGCCCTGGTGCTGGGTCGTGTTGATGACCGTGACGGTGACCTGCAAGGGGGCCATGGGCTTCGCGTCCACCTTCGGACACGGGATGTCACCGGTCTCGGCGTACTTGACCTTGACGGAGAAGTCATTGCCGAACGGGACGGGAACGATTCCCGTGAACACGAGGGCGGCCGCCGCCGCGGCCACTATCATCGCGATGCCGATGATAGCGAACGTCGTGTTCTGGCGCTGCTGACGCTCGCGCAGGAAACGCTGACGCGGAGTGAGGGCAGGGCGGGGCGCGTTCGGAGTACTCACAGCATCCACCCTAGCTAATAGGGGCGGCCCGAGGCCAGACAACGCCCCGTCAGGCACATTACATCTCGCCCACACGTCCCACTCAGCGTTACAGTTAGGTCACCCTGAGTAACGGGGCCATTACACGCGCTACCACCCCTCGAAGGGCACCGCCGTGTGCTAGGCGCCCCGGCCTCGTTCACCCCCACCGAAAAGAGGACCGCGATGAGCTTCCTGGATTCCGACCTGCTCGCCCGCATCCACGAGCGCGCCGCCGACGCGGACGCCGCCAACACCTACCCCGAGAAGGATCTGGAGGAGCTGCACGCGTCCGGATACCTGTCGGCCTTCGTCCCCACCGAGTTCGGGGGCGCGGGTCTGAGCCTGACCGAGATCGCCGCCGAGCAGACGGCGCTAGCCAAAGCGGCTCCCGGCACGGCACTGGGCATCAACATGCACCAGATCATCGTCGGCCTCGGTCGCTACCTGGTCGCCAACGGCAACGCGCGCGGTGAGCAGATCCTGCGCGACGCCGTCGCCGGCGAGGTCTTTGGCTTCGGCATCTCCGAGCCAGGCAACGACCTCGTGCTCTTCGGCTCCACAACGCGCGCGATCGCGACCGCAGACGGCGGCTACTCCTTCGAGGGCACCAAGATCTTCACCTCCCTGTCTCCCGTGTGGACGCGCCTGCTCATCTTCGGGCGCGCAGAGACCGAGGAGGGCCCCAAGTCCGTGTTCGGCATCGTCCACCGCGACGACGAGGGTTATTCGATCAAGGACGACTGGAACACGCTGGGTATGCGCGCCACCCAGTCCATGACGACCCTGCTCGAGGGCGTGACCGTGCCCGAGGAGCGCATCCTCACGATCACGGATCCGGGACCGAGTGCCGACCCGGTCATCTTCGGCATTTTCTCCCACTTCGAGATCCTGCTGGCCGCCACCTACCAGGGCGTCGGCGAGCGCGCGGTCGAGGTGGCCGCCGAGCACGTGGCAACGCGCCGCTCGGTGAAAAACCAGACGACCTACTCCAACGACCCCGACATCCGCTGGCGCATCGCCGAGGCCGCCCTCATCATGAACGCGGTCGGCCCGCAGATCCGCGAGCTTGCGCGCGACATCGACGAGGGCGTGGACCGCGGTCGCTCGTGGATGCCGCAGCTGTCCGCCGCGAAGAACGCGGCCGCCGAGGCCACGCTGCGCGCCGTCGAGCAGGCCATGCGCGCATGCGGCGGCAGCGCCTACTACAACACGCACGAACTCTCGCGCCTGTACCGCGACGCGCTCGCCGGCCTCTTCCAGCCCTCCGATCAGGAGTCCCTGCACGCCGCGTGGGCAAACCTGATCCTGGGCCCCATCGAGAAGGCTCAGTAGGCTTGCGCAGACTTAAGGGGCGGGCCC
>ERZ772973.854-NODE-854-length-12579-cov-22.9037_pt1 | contig 12579 bp, 9 predicted proteins | sample MGYA00580672_ERZ772973 | MGnify/ENA primary metagenome ERZ772973 (study PRJEB29015, sample SAMEA2737938) | human oral metagenome | biome: human oral; feature: human-associated habitat; material: dental | place: China | collected 2152 ... | reverse complement strand
GATAATCCGACGTACGCCGTGCTGGACGTTTCAGGCATGAAAATTACGGCAGCGACTTTGGAAAAAATATGGCCGGAATTATTTGCGGCGTATGGCCTGCGGCGAATGAAGGGCTGCTTCATCAACGACAACGGCGCGCGCCAGCATGTGGAGGCAACCGAGCAGCAGATTCAGCTAACTAATGCCAGGCCTGAGGAGGCGGCAAAAATCGTATTCATCGGCGAACGGGCGGATGAGATTACCCGTGAAGCTTTGGCGGCGCAACTAGTGATGTTTGAATAAATTGTTCGCTTTCGTCGTTTCCGACTCATCAGCATAGACATGCATCTATGGAGCGAACTGACAAGCAGAAGGTGGAGGAAAGTTAACTTTGCCCGCCAGTTCGTAACTAGTGTATATCTATCAATCACCTCCTTTTGAGTCATGTACAGGTAGGTCACGGTCCAATGGTCCCCCCTTGCTTTGCTTTCATGAGAGCCTTCGTTATGGAGATTGGATCGGAATTGGAACATACTTGGATGGTGTGCTTATTGAACTTGAACCTAACCACAGTCTGCCCCTCCCGGTCGTGCAATTGAGCAAGCATCTTCGCGTCAATAATGGCGCTAAGCAGGTTAGTGCCATCATTGAACTTTATACTAATTGAAATAACCTTATAGTTGGGCATAATACTCTTCCTCCCCACCCGAGCGGATGCTCGTGTGAAAAACACTGGTCGACACCCGAATGGGTCGACTCGAGATGGGGTGTTTTGGTGCTTCTTGTGACGCACCGCAACATCCCATCTCAAATCAAAACTTTCTCTGCTTGTCAAACTACACTTTCGGACAAGGGTTCACTCAACTCGTCAACAAAAGCTGATATATATATATATCACTAATAGAACAAAATGTCAATGGATTTTGTCAAAAATGTGGTATAATATCTTCTCTCACCCCTGTTATGATCATAGATAACTTTTTATAGAAAATAGTAGCCGGTGTTTTCTGTGAGTGGCTGTTCCGCTCTCCCCGCGCTATGCCGGGTCGCTAATCATGACTCGCCCAGATCTTTCGTAGCGGAGATGGTCACCGTTATCGCTCTCAAAATCGTCCGCAAATTTGCAGCGGTGATGGCCTTCGCTAGCTCATGCTTTGTCAGCGGCGCGGCGGTTTTCTGGTAAAAATAAATTGGTGCGGGGTTGTAGAACGGGTCAGTTTTGAAAGCTTTGGCGAGGTCATTCAGGCGGCTGGCATGCGGTGTAATGTCAAATGTTCGTAAATAGCTTTGTGCTGCTTTGCCCGCGCTTTGCCAATCGAAAGATTTTTTAACGGTGTAGGTTTGGCTGACCGAATTGCCGTCATGGTAGGCGGTGAATTCGCTATGGCTGGACGGATAGACTGGCGCTCTGTCAAAGCACGCGCTGCGCACCAGGTCGAGCAGTATCGGATACATACAGAAAAAGGCGGCGGTTGCCTGTTCACTGGCGTCGGGAGCCTCAATCGTCAGCGTGATGTCTATGAAATTATCTGGCTGATCATCAACCTCTAGCGGCGGGCTTTTGACTGGTTCGGTAATTTTGTCAGGTCTAGCGGAGCGGCGGCTGGCGAAAGCTTTTTGACAGCGCGCCAGTTGTTTGCGTAATTCTTTTTCATCCCAAATGACAACGTTTGATCTCATTTCCGCTTCAATGTGGGCGACGGATTCGTTAATCATGGATAAGTCAAACGGCTTTACATCGGCGATGACTTTTTCAAATAACGTAATTGATTCGCGAGTAAAGAACGCGATGTCAAAAAAGACGCTCGATTCGGATGTTGTGCCATGTAATTCGCCAATAAAGGCGCGCTCATTACCAGATTTTTCTGCCGCTCGTAAGAACCGCCGAATAACCAAATGCTCAAACAAATGGCAAACATCGTGATCGGCTGGCAAGTTGTAAGCGGAATATAGTTTGTGGATCATGGGTTTATTGTAGCAGATGAGTATCTCTGCTTATGAAAATCACCAATCCAGTTTCTGCTTCACTGCCGCCAGGTAATAGTGGAAATAGCTGTCTGGGTCTGGGACAGAAAATATTTCATCCATGTCGTCGTTCAGACGGATCTCAATATACTGGTCGTTGGCATACGGCTTGATGAGGTGTATAAATTCAAACTCAAACCCGCCAGACAAACTCTTTACTTGTTGACTTTCGTCGATGGGGTCAGGATAATCAATCGCTACAAGTATGAGCGACTGATTGGATGTTGTCTGAAACAAATAATAGACTGCGTCTGGATATAATGTAACGAAAGAAGCAAACTCACGGACGTACGTCGCCTCTTTGAGCATAGGAAAGGCTTGAGTGATAAAATCTGGTATTGCGATATTGATACTATTTTTCATGTCTCTATAATTGTACTAGTTTGAGTGTGAAAAATGGACAGTTTTATGACATGTCCAGGTCAATGAGTCAGCAGAAGCCGGTCAGGTGTGAGCGAAGGTCATTGCCGTACATCACGTCCCATGCATTGCTGACGATGACGGCTCCTCCCTCGCTGTCAGGCAGTCGCCAGTAGATGATGTTTTCGCCGAGCGGCCCACCAGTGGCCTTGACGTGACCGTGACCATCACCGGGGGTATTACCAGACCTACCACCGTAGTAGATGTTGATCATCCCTCCGGATCGCTGGATTCTTGCCTCTTTCCCGTCGAACCAGCCGAACTGCTCCATGATAACTCCTCTTGGAGTCAGGCGAGGTAATTATCTCGCGAAGTGGAGCGTCTCAAGCCCAATGGCTTTGGGTGAAACGCCGACCCTTGCGGATGCAAAGGCTGATATATATATATATCAATACGAGAACAAAACGTCAAGAGTTCTGTCAATAATGCAATAAGATTATGAAATTTTGTCAAGAACAACTAAGTGTTCAATATGCGGCGTGCGCGGGAAAAAGTTGTAGCCACGGTGCCAAGCGATGCGGTAGTGTTGCTGGAGCAAGGCGACGTCGCGGGCTTGGGTGACGGGATTGCAGCTGAGATAAATGATACGCGGCGGTAGCTGTTGTAACAATGTTGCAATAACGTCGGTATGCAAGCCGGCGCGCGGCGGGTCAACGATGACGATTTCCTTGTCTGTAATGTGGTCGAGGGCTTGTTCGCTGGGAGCGAGAATGGCGCGGGCGTTGGTGCGGCCAAGTTCGGTGATGTTACGCTGCATTTCGGTGACGGCGTGTTCGTTGATTTCCACCAGCGTGGTGTTGTCGCTGCCAATGGTTAGGCCGATGGTGCCGACGCCAGCGTAGAGGTCGAGGGTTGATGATTTGACAGCTCGAATATCATCATAAAATAATCCGGGACCCACGTAAAGTTGCCCAGATTTTTTCTGAGATATTGCTCGCTGTTGACTATCGGTGTTGTCATGTGCCGCCAACTGATCCAACTGGCGCTCTTGGCGCGCCTTATTGTACGGTACCCATTCCCGCATGTCGCGCAGCGCTTGCTCGTAAACTGGAATATTGACTTGGAAAAAGCCTTCGCAGGCGTAGCGGAATGGCACGCCAAGGACGGTGTCGGTCAGGGTGGTGTTGCCGAAACGCGCCAGGCGTTCGGTGATGCGGCTGGCTGGTGAGCGCGGGTCGGAATAGATGACTTCCCCGCCCTGAGCCGGTAGTTTGGCAACTTCATCAGCGGTAATGATTTCGGGCAAGCGATCCTTGATATACAGCTGCCACACGCAACTCCCCGACTGATCGCAGCGGATGAGTAGGGTCTTGAGCTGGCGAGCCGAGACGTGTTTATGGCGCAGTAAATCGCGGATCACACGCGCCAAGTTGTTGATTGCAGGGTGTGCCAAACTTGTGCCATCGACGACAATCTTGCCCTTGCTGCCGCGACGGAAAAATGCCAAGTCAAGCGTATCACCAGATGATTCTTCACGGTCGCTATCCGCGTCTATCTCTCGAATATCATCAGAAAATAATCCGAAACCCGAGACAGCCCCAGGTTCTTTCTGAGATACCGCTCGGGATACTACCGATTCACTATACCAACTAAATTCAACTTTGTTGCGATAGCCATATGCGACATTGTCGCAATAGACATTAATCGCCGCTGGTAATGCAACATTGTGTAGCATAAAGGCGTCGTTGATCAATTGCCTTTTATACGTCTGCTCAACTTCGAGCGGCATAATCTGCCACGGGCTGGTCGACAGATAACTATCCGGATCACGCGGCTGGATGCGGTCGGGGCTTGGCGAGATTACTTCCTCGACGACTGCCTCGACGAAGTGCGATTTCTTTTTGGTAACGCGAACGGTGACGGTCTCGCCTGGTAGCCCGCCCCATACGAAACATTTACGCCCGTCAGCCAGCGTCCCCAGTGCTTGCCCGCCGCCGACGATTTTCTCCAGTGTCAGCGTCTCAAAACTCTGTCGTTTCATCAAGAGTTATTATAACAGATTAGAAATTACACTCTGGCACGCCGCCAAACCAGCCGTTTTGCATATTGCGGCCAGTGCGGCAGGTGGTGCCATCTGAGAGCGGTACCTTTATGGCGTAGCGGGTCGGCACGACGCTGGAAGCGTGGGTCGTGTCAGTGGCTGCGAGATACCAATAATCGCGGCCTTCGTGGTCTTTCGGCAGCTGCTTGATGTAGCGTGGAGTGAGGAGTGCGCCGAGCTCGCCGCCATTACAAATCTTCATATTAGCGGTGTTATAAACAGTACAGACGCTCGTCGGCCATGGATATTCGCCGTTGTCCGAACGATATTTCTCGATCGCCTCCTTGAGCATTGAAATATTTGACTTGGTTTCATTGTCGCGGGCGGTGTTATACGTATTGCGCCAGACGAGGCCGCCCAAGGTAGCGAGGATCGCGATGACCACGATGATAATGATAATTTCGACGATAGTAAAGCCATACTGCTTATGCATATGACGATTGTAGCGCGTTTTTGGTTTGATCGCAAGGCTGGTAATTAGGTGATTATTATGCTACACTAATCCTTGGTATTGGGCCGTCGCCAAGTGGTAAGGCACCAGGTTTTGGTCCTGGCATTCGGGGGTTCGAATCCCTCCGGCCCAGCCAAGTTTTATATAGTAACCGTCTAGTTCGGAGTGACTGGGCGGTTTATTGTATGATTTAGCCTATTGTATAGATATCCCTCATCTTTGTGCTCATATCTTGCTTGGGCTCAGTGCCGTATGTGTTGAGTATAAGGAAGATATTAATCTCCAAACCGTTCCTGCTTAATTATGCGGCTTCTTTCTCTCTCATAAGTCTCTGCAAGCTCACGCAGTGATGCTGCAAGATTTATAAAACCTAAAGACTCAATCTCATCTGCACGATTTTGCCATTTATCTCTCAAGGATGCCTCAGCCTCGCCCGTTTCGTCTACTGCGTGCATACCACGTGCATTACGAATACCCATGTTGTACCCAGATCTCATAGATACTGAATCATTTCGGTCTAAAGTTTTTGCTACCGTTTTGTTGATCCATAAGCCGCTTTTATCTTCAGGGGAGTTTATTAGATATCCACCTATAACAGACTGGGCAATGTTCAAATGCCCGCTCGTCTCACATATCTGCTCAGCCTTGTGTATCCAGGCAGTAAAATTATCTTCTCGGAATATGCCATATTGGTCTATGCCTGGCATGACCATAAAGTCATTAAACGATAATATTTTTAACAGTCTGTATTGGATAGCGTCGTCAATCTTTTGGTGCTTGGCATCGGGAAGGTCTGATTTGTAGGCAGTCTTAATTAGATCGCAGAAAAAATCTGCATCATTTGCAATTCGATATATCAATGCTCGCGGTTGTCCTATGCCGTGTTTTCCGAATAGTTTAAGGTAGGCCCATTCTGCCTCCCATAGGTTCGTTTTTGTATAGTCAATGTTGTCGTATAAATACTTGAATACTCGACCTATTTCGTACTGTAAGTTATTTGTGCTTGAAATGTTTTCGGTGGTATTTAATGATGTCATTAGTGCTTTTAGGCATAGTTCTGGATCAATTTGCTGTTTGACAGAATCCTCAGTCCCAAGAATTATTGAGGCGATATATTCAATCGCAGCCAGAGGGCGCTTTGCCTTCAAGAGGCTCTTAACTGCAGCTTCGGAATATTTATCATCAATCGTACGTCGAAAATTATCGACCCTATCCCAATATCCTTTAGTAAGGTCTTTATCTTGTTGTGCGTCCAATAGGTCCCAGGTGCTTTGACTAAATGGCAAAGCCAGAAGAAGTAGAATTTTCTGTTCGTTATTCCAATTAGCAAAGTCTAACTCGTCAACCCAGCTGATATCACCTTTATAATAGAAATATCTCGTATAAATGAAGTTGCTAATAAATTCTTTTTCGGCTTTATTTTCGTTGAGAAATTTGGGTAATAGTATGTTTTCGATGGATGGATAATCTATAGAGCCCAGGCTAGATCCTATGGTGTACGGAATCTTGGCCCGGTTAATAAGCTCATTCAGCTGACAAATGGCATTATCCGAGTTTAAGATCTTGAGAAGTGATTCTCGCTGTTTCTCTTCCAGTTCTTTCTTGCCTTTTTCCCAGTCGTTATAGCCTATAAGGTCATGGTCATAATTACTAAATAGATATATAGACTTATATAGATCATCCTCAGGCTCTATATCATCGGCAATTTTTTTAAGTATCTCTGCTCTTTTGCCTTCATCTTTACTACGCCGATCTAGATTATTTATTTTTTTAAGTAATATCTCCCATATTACTTGCTTATCTTTGTTAGCCATTTTTTGTAGATGTTTATTTAGTTGGTCTATGAAATTCGAAAAGGCATCATCTGTAAGATGGTCGATATTTTCAATTGCATCGATAATTTCTTGAAGAGACTCGGTTGTATCTATATAGAGATTTGAATAGTATGAACTCTCCTTCCGCAGCTCTTGTTGCGTAATAGGCTGAAAGCTATTGGTAATATCTAGCCATTCTGGAAGTTCCCTCTCCATGGTTGTTTGAGTCATATTCGGCAGTAAACCCTTGAGTAGCTCTCGCCCGACAGCTTTATGCTCATTGACTATTTTTTCGACCACACCGTGTTGAACCTCTAAGGGGGCAAGCGTTTTCGGCTGCCACGGCAGGATCGTATGTAGGATGGTATCTAGGGAACGCTTTTTATTCTCTGTCTGATCAATTTCGAGGGTTGCAATCTTAGCTAACACTAGACTAGCTCGTGAAAAATATTTTTTATCCCAAGATAAATCAGCCAGCGCCCAGTATAAACCAGTCATGTAATCCGACTGAAAGAATGAATCGCCCGAACTCTCCTTTATGACTATCGCAATTGGATTGTTATTTTTCATTTCAAGGGTGTTTTCTAGCTTTGACAAGAACTGAACTGGAGACGCCTGGGCGATTAAAGAGGTGTTGTCCGTGATGCTCATCCATAGTTTGGGATTTTCATTATCAGAAAGCAATCTGAATACTGTATTATTTGCTGTGTTGGTTATTTTGCTGGCAGAACACTTACCAAGTATGTCCTGGTTATTTGCAAGCATAGCCATACCATTTGCTACACCAGTCCTAATTACCGCTGAATATGCTCGGCTCTTTTTGTAAATATTAGCCATATATCTTTCGTCTATTGGCAAATCTAGCGCTGGATTGATTTCACTCAGGACCCTTAAGTAAATATCCGCAAAATCATCAATATGGTTGTCATAAATGTATTTACTTAGCTGCTCAATCGTAGATTTAATATTAAGAACCTTCCACGTGGTACCTCTTAGTTCTAGGGCCTGATCATCGGTAGAATTTATTTCTTGGACTACATCTAACAAGGAGTCGTCGTTACATTTTAGCAATTCAGACACTATTTTTTTATCATCTGAATTTGCAGAGTCAAATTCACCAATTAAACATAGCAATGCTAGCTCTTTCTTGTGTGCTGTTTTAAGTATGATTTTACCTCTTGATGCTGCTGCTTTTTTGACTAATTGATTTTCATCCGGCAAGCTCACTACATCATCTTGTCGGATTACTTTCTCTTCTTCGAATATCTCCAGTAGTTTTTTGGGCAAATTATCTTTTAATATCTCTATCTGGTCTTTATTACGAGTAGCTACATAATGACAGAGCCGTTCCCATACAACTTTAGGGCTTACGTTATCTTTCCATTTTTTCTGTGCCAAGATACTATGGATAAGGGCGATATTAATATCACCGTCTTCAAACAAATTCTCATGCATGTCAGATTTTATTATGAAGAAAGACTTCAAGAACTCAAATTCCACTTCTCTGTCTAAAGTGACACCATTATTGGCTAGTATTAGTTGTTCACGCAGACGTTTAAGACCCTCGCGCTCCGGTTTGCCTCTACCCAAAGTCTTATTATCGTAGTTTTCCCAAAACTGATCAGCCGACTGATAAGAGCTTTGAATATGAGTCAGTATATTCTTCAGCCCAATTCCATTACTATCAAGACCACCAGTGACGAGCATTATTCTGTCAGAGTTCCTATTAAAGCTCTGGCTGTTAAAATCATTCCAAGCATCTTTTATGGTTTTTGCAAATTCACTACCTGAAAGGCGGATATTTCGCTTTACCTGGACTAGTAGTGTTTTTCTCGTATCAGTTAGCTTGTCTTTAAGCGTTACCTCGCAATCATCAGTCTTTCTTCCGTATCGCTCTGTCTGAAGTACTATCCTCGTTACTTCGCAGCTGTCCATTCTCGGCACTAGGCCTCCTGTCATCATTTGGATCACAAAAAAGGTCTGCACGGAATGCTCAAAAACATACCCATCGCCAGCTGCGGATATGGGGTTTGTGTATTTCTTGTTTATTATTGGACTGCCGCTGCTCATGATATAAAATTATAGCATTTATACTAATATCTACACCCCGCTATTGCGAGTAGAACTGATCCATCATGGCCGACAATGTCGAGTCAAGCTCAACCTGCCCTAGCTCATCAGCCCCGATATACCGCAGTTCGCTGACGTCTGGCGTGGTTGTGGGTGGCGACACGGGGCGAACTTGATAGGCGATGATAAGCACCGGGGTGTTGAACTTTTTGCTCCATGTCGGGATGATGATCGGCGCTGCGCTTGCAATTTCTATCTCGGCGCCCAGCTCTTCTCGGCACTCACGCCGCAAGGCCTCGGCTATGCCCTCGCCGTGTTCCAGCCCGCCACCGGGTAAATCCCATGTATCGCTCCTCTCGCGGACGAATAGTAACTTTCCGTCATCATAAATCAGTCCCTTGACTGACACGCGATAGGCGGCTCGGATATGTTTGAGCTCAGGCATGATCATTCCTCCTGCCCCGCCACTTGTGTATCTCGCAGGTAATGATCGGGATGATGAACGAGGCCAGGCCGATGAGTGCGCCGTGCCAGAAGTTGATCGGTGTGATGTGGAGGATTGTGCCAAGCGGGCCGAAGAAGACGAGTAGCTGCAGCATTACTGACAGGCCGATGCCGGCGTAAAAACTGGCGTTTATGACCCTGAGGCGGGTGAAGATTGACTCGCTGTCGGAGCGGGCGTTGAAGGCGTTGGCCCACTGGCTGACCACCAGCGAGATAAAGGCTAGCGTCTGCGCGTAGTCGTGGCCGTAATGCTTCTCGAAAAAGATGTAGACCGCCAGCGCGATGACTGACATGGTGGCAGCGACGATGACCATCCGCCAGATCATTTGGCGGCTGAGAATCGGTGCGTCGGGGCGCTCCGGCGGGCGGTTCATGGCTTGCTTTTCGCCTGGCTCCAGGCCAAGCGGGATGACCATCGAGGTGTCGGTCACTAAATTAACCCACAGAATTTGTACCGGCTCCAGTGGTGTCTTGATGCCGATGAGCAGCGCGCCGAGCATGGTAATCAGCTCGCCGGTGTTAGTCGACAGCAGATAAAACAGCATGCGGCGAATGTTGGCGATGATGGTGCGGCCCTCGCGCATGGCGTCAATGATGGTCTTGAAATTGTCATTGAGCAGGATGATGTCGCCAGCGTCTTTGGCGATGTGCGAGCCTGACCCCATAGCCACGCCGACATGGGCGTTGGTCAGTGCCGGCACGTCATTGACGCCGTCGCCGGTCATAGCGGTGATGTGATGCTTTTTGAGAATGGTCAGTAGGCGGTATTTTTGCTCGGGGATGACGCGGGAGAAGACTTTGGTTTTGGTGACGATGGCGTCTAGCTGATCATCAGACAGCTTAGCCATGTCACGGCAATCGAACACTTCATCGCGGTTCTCGACCATGCCGAGTTTTCGGCCAATCTGATAGGCCGTCTCGAAATGATCGCCAGTGATCATCCGCACCGACACGCCCGCCTTCAGGGCGGCCCGGATAGCTCGCGGCGCCTCTGGTCGCAGTACGTCAGCCACGGCCACGAAGCCGGCGAATGTCAGCTTGCCGAGCTGATCAAAGCCATCAATTATCTCGTCTAGCTCACCCATTGCCAGCCCAATCACCCGGTAGCCGCGGGCGGTCATCTCATCAAGCATCTGCTGGGCGCGCTTTTTGGTGCGGGCCGACACGCGGCACGCTGCCAGAATGGCTTCGGGCGCACCCTTGACATACAAGCGAAACTGCCGGCCGTGATGCCAGATGGTGGCGGACATGGCATGGGCTTGACTGAATGGCAGGTCACGAACTGGTACGTGGCGCGGGCTGGCGCTCTGCTTGCGGGCGTACTCATTGAGGGCTATATCCAGCGGATCGTGGCTCTTGGCGTGAGCGCGGTTGACCACCAGCCCGATGATGCGGTCGATGTCCTCTGTCACCTCGTCCGGCGTCCACGTTTGCTGAACGGTCAGTTTGTTCTTGGTCAGCGTGCCCGTCTTGTCGGTGGCGATGGTGGTGATGACGCCGATGGTCTCGATGGCGCGCATTTGATGCACCAGCGCCTTTTTGGCGGCCATCCGCCGCATCCCCAAGACCAGCACCACGGAAATGGCAATCGGCAAGCTCTCCGGCACGGCACTTACCGCTAGGGCCATGACAAAACGCAGACTCTCTAGTACATCCATGCCGCGCAGCAAACTCAGCCCAAAGGCGACGAGGGCGATAGCCGAGACAGCGGCGATGACTTTGGTGATCAGGGTGTCGATTTTTCGCTGGACTGGGCTTTGGGTCGATTCGCGCTTCGAGAGCATGGCGAGATTACCAAACTCGGTCTGATTGCCAGTGGCGATGACCACGCCGGTGCCGGTGCCGCTGACGACGAATGAGCCTTGAAATAGCATGTTGGTTTGCTCGTACATTTCTTTGGTGCCGGTGAGGGCATCGGTTTGTTTAGAGATCGGCAGTGATTCGCCGGTCAGCTGCGCCTCGTCTACCCGCAAGTTGGTGCTACGAATGAGGCGGATGTCGGCGGGGACTTTCTCGCCCTCGGCTAGCGAAACGACGTCGCCCGGAACTAGCTGACTGGCGTCGATGCGGGTGGTGCGATTAACACGGTGGACGTCGACTTTTTGGGCATCGTGACGGGACAGGCTGCGCAGCACGCGGTCAGTTGAGAAGCGCTGAATGTAGAAAATAACGGCCGAGATGGCAGCGATGACGAAGATAATGATGGCGTCAATGGCCTCGCCGTGCCAGAGGCTGATGATGGCGGCGATGAGCAGGACGAGCATAAAAATGTCGAGGAATGGCTCGAGGATGATGCGCCAGAGCGGTTCGGATTGGACTTTGATGATGTTGAGGCCGTAGCGTTTTTGGCGGCGCTGGACTTCGGCCGCGCTCAGGCCGCTACTCGAGGAACCCAGTCGCCGCAGTACCTCGTCGCTTGATGATTGATAAAAATGCATACGGTTATTATAGCGTGAAGTGCTGTTTGGGGGAAATTTGAGGTTCGGGATGTAGCTTGAAATAGTGGGTAGTCATTGTACCCGGTATAGCTGAGGTCGCTATTCTGCAACAGTTAATTACAGGCAAAAAGGTGCGCCTCCAGCTTCTGCCTCGCGCACCTCTTGCTTGAGATGAGGGTTTTATGATTTTCATCGTCAGTCGATTCGGTCGCTCCACGTGCCGCAACTGACGTGGGCTGCACCAGGCCTGACGCTATGTCCGTAGCTTCTTATCCTTCAGCTTCAACACCACATCCGCCTCTTTGGCTAGCTGTTTGCTGTGGGTGATGACTCTATTACTCATAATTATCAATGCGTCGAATCGCCATCTTTATCTGCGATTAAATCTATGATTTTACAAATTTCCTTTGCTTTCTCGTCATCGCTGTTTAGAAAATTATCCATCTCATTTTCACAAAAATCAATTACATGATCAATTCCTTTTTCCTTTCCAGTATACTGTTCGATGGCTCCTTTCTTTAGATAAAACTCGTCGGATGAATATCTTGACTCTATTTGCTCGTCTAGGTCAGGATGCTCGTTTCTATATTTGTCGATTTTACGTTTATCAAGCCCTGCTCGTTTTGTCTGTTTATCATATTTGAATGACACGGTGGAATTATAAAAATCTTTCCCCGTGGCATCTAAATCTTTAATAAGATATACTGTTAGCCCGAAAGATTCAAAGAAGGACTTAAATGAGGATATGCTGTCTTTTCCGCGTACTCCATATACAGTAATACTTTGACTGAGATCTGGTTGTAGTTTCTTTATGGCAACTCTAAAAAAATACTCATC
>ERZ772973.852-NODE-852-length-12596-cov-76.4673_pt1 | contig 12596 bp, 10 predicted proteins | sample MGYA00580672_ERZ772973 | MGnify/ENA primary metagenome ERZ772973 (study PRJEB29015, sample SAMEA2737938) | human oral metagenome | biome: human oral; feature: human-associated habitat; material: dental | place: China | collected 2152 ... | reverse complement strand
GGGCGCCGGCGGCTCGGCGCGGGTGCTCGTCGCCCACGGCCGCACCCACCTGTACGAGGGGCGCGGGACGACGCCCGTCGTCGCCCTGGTCCGGGCCGCCGCGGCCGCCGGGGTGCGCGCCGCCGTCCTGATCAATGCCAACGGCTGCCTGCGCGACTGGCGGATCGGGGAGGTCATGGCCATCACCGACCACCTCAACCTCTCCGGCGCCTCGCCCTTCGCCGGCACCGTGTTCGTCGACGTGCGCGGCGTGTGGGACCCGGAGCTCGCGGGGGTGCTGAGCGCGCTCACCCGGCGCGCCGGCACCTACGCCATGGTCCGCGGCCCGGAGTACCAGACCATGGCGGAGACCCGCATGCTGGCCTCCCTGGGCGCCGACTGCGTGGGCATGTCCACCGTCCTGGAGGCCGTCGCCCTGCATCAGCTCGGCGTGCGCGTGGCCGGGATGAGCGTCGTGTCCGACCTGTCCCTGTCCGCCGAGCCCACCGACCCCGACGAGGTCGTGCGCCTGGCCGCGGCCGCGCACCCCGTGCTCGCCGCCGGGGTCGGGGCCGTGCTGGAGACTGCGCTGGAGATGCGCGAAGGACCCGACGGCGCCTGACCGCCACCCCGGTGCGGACGTTGCGAGGCGCCCGGCACCCCGCGGGGTGCCGGGCGCCTCAGCGCAAGGGGCGTCGGGGCCTCACTCGTCCTTCTTGAAGCGGGCGGCCACGCCCTTGACGGCGTCCTTGACGTCGTCGGCCTTCTCGGCGACCTCGTCCTTGACCTCGCCGACCTTCTCGGCGACCTTGCCCTCGATGTTCTGGAGCCTGCCCTCGGTCTCGGTCTCCTTGTCCCCGGTGACCTTCCCGGCGGTCTCCTTGGCCTTGCCTGCGACCCGGTCGTAGATGGCGTCCTTGTCGGCCATGAGCGGCTCCTTCCGTTGCGTCGATGATGACGGGGGGAAGGCTGCCAAGACATTCTGAACGCTTCCTGGGAGCGGGGCCGCTCGGAGCGCCCCGGCGGCGGAGCCCGGTCCCGGGCGACGATGGAACTGCGCCCGGTCCCGGCGCCGTCGGGCACGAGCGCCGCGCCCGGCCCCGGCGCCGTCGGGGCATGATGGGGCGGTGAACGCCGACGAGCTGCGGGCCAGAGCCCACGAGATCGCCCGGGCCCTGCCCGGTTCCCAGTTCGACCGGCCCTTCGGCCCCGACTGGGACGTCTACAGGGTCCGCGGCAGGATCTTCGCGCTGCTGACCGAGACGACCGGCCCGCAGATGCTCACGCTCAAGGCCGACCCGCAGGACGGCGCGGCGCTGCGCCACCAGTACGCCGACATCGCCCCCGGCTACCACATGAACAAGCGGCACTGGATCACATTGACGCCGGGGGAGAGCCTCGACGCCGACCTCGTGCGCGAGCTGGTCGTCGTCTCCTACCTGCTCGTCGTCGAGGGGCTGGCGCGCCGCGCGCGCCCCGTGGACCCGGCCGCCTACGCCCGGGCCGCGGGCCTGACGGGCTGAACGGCGCCCTCGGGGCGGCGCCCGCCGTATAGCCTTGGCCCATGGCATCTGACAAGTCCAGCGCGACGACGCGCACCGAGTCCGACTCCATGGGCACCATCGAGGTCGCCTCCGACCGCTACTGGGGCGCCCAGACCGAACGAAGCCTGCATAACTTCGACATCGGCCGCGAAACTTTCGTTCTGTCCCACCCGCTCATCAGGGCCCTGGGCGTGCTCAAGAAGTCGGCCGCCCTGGCCAACGCGGAGCTCGGTGAGCTGCCCCGCGACGTCGCCGACCTCATCGTCAGGGCTGGTGACGAGGTCATCTCCGGCGAACTCGACTCGCACTTCCCACTGGTGGTCTTCCAGACCGGCTCGGGCACCCAGTCCAACATGAACGCCAACGAGGTCATCTCCAACCGGGCCATCGAGCTGGCCGGCGGCGAGCTCGGCTCCAAGACCCCGGTCCACCCCAACGACCACGTCAACCGCGGCCAGTCCTCCAACGACACCTTCCCCACGGCCATGCACATCGCCGTCGTCAGCGAGCTGGCCGCGATGTACCCGCGGGTGGAGCAGCTGCGCAACACGCTGGACGCCAAGGCCGGGGAGTACGACGATGTCGTCATGGTCGGCCGCACCCACCTGCAGGACGCCACCCCGATCCGCCTGGGCCAGGTCATCTCCGGGTGGGTCGCCCAGATCGACTTCGCCCTCGACGGCATTCGTCACGCCGACACCTGCGCCCGTGAGCTCGCCATCGGCGGCACGGCCGTGGGCACGGGCCTGAACGCCCATCCGAGGTTCGGCGCGCTGGCCGCGGCGAAGATCAGCGAGGAGACCGGTATCGCCTTCAGACAGGCCGACAACCTCTTCGCCGCGCTCAGCGCCCATGACGCCCTCGTCCAGGTCTCCGGGGCTCTGCGGGTCCTCGGCGATGCCCTGATGAAGATCGCCAACGACGTGCGCTGGTACGCCTCCGGCCCCCGCAACGGCATCGGCGAGCTCATCATCCCCGAGAACGAGCCCGGCAGCTCGATCATGCCCGGCAAGGTCAACCCCACCCAGTGCGAGGCCATGACCATGGTGGCCACGAAGGTCTTCGGCAACGACGCCACCGTCGGCTTCGCCGGATCCCAGGGCAACTTCCAGCTCAACGTCTTCAAGCCGGTCATGGCCTGGTGCGTCCTGGAGTCCATCCAGCTGCTGGGCGACACGTGCGTGTCCTTCGACGAGCACTGCGCCTACGGCATCGAGCCCAACCGCGAGCGCATCGAGCACAACCTGGAGACCAACCTCATGCAGGTCACGGCCCTCAACCGCCACATCGGCTACGACAAGGCCTCCAAGATCGCCAAGAACGCCCACCACAAGGGGCTGTCCCTGCGCGAGTCGGCCCTGGAGCTCGGCTTCGTCACGCCCGAGGAGTTCGACGCCTGGGTGGTGCCGGCCGACATGACCCATCCGTCCGCCGCCGACGAGTGAGCGCGGTGGGCGCGGGGGCGACTCCGCGCCCACCGGCGCCTCGCGGCCCCAGCGCCCCGGCCGCAGCGCTCACCCCGCCCAGCGGGCGGGCATCCCGCTGCCGGCGCTCCAGTCTCAGTGGGACGGGCGCAGGGCGACGTCGTCGGAGTAGTCGCCGGCGAGGAGCTCGACGCGGTTGCCTTCGGGGTCGAGGACGACGGCCTCGTAGTAGCCGTCGCCGGTCTGGCGGGGCCCGTCGACGAGCCTCACGCCCGCCTCGGCCATGTCCGCCGCGAGCCGGTCGACGTCGTCGCGGCCGGGCAGGGAGAAGGACACGTGCGCCCAGCCCGGGCCGGTGCGCTCGGCGGGAGCGGCGACGTCGGCGGGAGCGGCGACGTCGGGCCTGCTCATGAGCTCCAGGCGGGTGCGCCGCTCCTCCCGCGGGCCGTCGGTGAAGTGGAGGATGTAGGTGCGCAGCCCGGTCCGGGGGTTCTCGTACAGGCCGTTGGAGTGACCGTTGAACCAGTGGGAGTAGAAGTCGCGGGCGCCGTCGAGGTCGGTGACCCAGAGGGCGGCGTGGTCGATGTGCGGCATGGTCGGTCTCCTCGTGCGCTTCGGCCGCGGCGCTCCGATCGTCCGGTCGGATGTCGCGAGTTGCGCGTTCTCAACGATCAACCCGGGTGGTTCTCGTCGATGCCAACGATATGGGGCTATTCGATCAATGCCGCTGATCGTTTGAGTGGGAAACGATCGCCGCATTGCCGGTGTCGGGGGTGCGGAGGCGCACCGCGGCCCGCCGCACCCCCGACACCGGGACACAGGGCTCGCGGGATCGTCACTTGACCCGCGAGATCGCCGGGTAACCCGCGAGCACGTCACTTAACCGCCGAGCACGTCACTTGATCCGCGAGCACGTACCTCTAGCAGACGTGCTCGCGGGTTAAGTGACGATCTCGTGCACGGGTGGTCCGCCCGGGAAAGTCCGGACGCGGGGCGAGGCGAATGCGGGCGGCCGGGTCAGGCCATCCACGGCCGCGGAGTGATGCGAACCCGCAGGTCTGCGGGAATAAGCGCGAGCACGCGGGCGAACAGGTCATGGGGATTCCTCAGATCGCGCTTGGTGATGCGAAGAGTGCGCCAGCCGAGAGCCGCGAGACGATCCTGTCGTTGCTTCTCCTTGAACAGCGCGTCGCCGCTGAGCGCGTACTTGCCCTCGCCGTCGTACTCGACCTCGACCATGATCACCAGCCACCCGAGGTCGAGATACCACGTCTCGCCGCGGTCGTCGACCCTGATCTGCAGCTGCGGTTCGGGTGCGCCAAGACGGAGCAGCCAGTAGCGCGTGAGCGACTCCCCGGGCGACTCCGAGGCCGGGCTGAGCAGCGACAGCAGCTTGCGCGCACGGGCGACGCCGCGGCGCCCCGCCATTGCCCGCAGGATCTCGGCGGTGTCTTCCAGGAGGACCTCGAGTGAGAACCGCGAGCGCTCGGGACGGCGCCGATCGTACTGGCAACCCGTGCGCAGCAGGGCGTCCCCGACGACGAACGCGTCCGGTCCGGGCAGGTCGACGAGGCAGTCGGCGAGTGTGCGCGCAATCGTTGTGACGGGGATGCCCATGCGCGTCGTGCGCTGATCGTCCGGTACGCGGCGCCGTCGCCTGCGCAGGCGGACTTCGCGGCCGCGCCAGAGTCGGCCGTCGCCGCGGGGCGGCAGTCCTGCGGTGCGGCCCCAGACCACCGGGCCGCCGTAGACGACGGCGGGGAGGACTTGGCTCGGGGCGCGCGGGTTCGACGCCTGAAGCAGGTGGACATCGGGTTCGTGGGCGAGGAGCCAGGCGCCCTGGAGGAGCGCGGCCGATTCGTGCGAGAGGAGGCTCTCGGGGCAGGAGCGGGAGACGGCGACGATGCGGGCGAGACCGACCTCCTCCATCTGACGCCATGACGGCGGCGGGGCGCTCGGCACGAGATAGTGGCCGCGTTTCAGGAGGACGGCGGTTTCGGGGAGGGCCGGGCCTCGCGCATTGCCCGGGATGACCGTGGGCAGAACCAGTCGGGGGAGGTCGGGCGTATCTATGGGCCGTCGCGCAGAGGGTCCCGCGTCGGCGGAGGGGACTGCTCCGGTTCGAGGTGCTGAGGGGGCGGGGCGTGCGATTGTGGTGGTGCGCATGGGCCGAGCATGGCGCTATCGACCCCGGCGGGGCATGGCGCTTGTGGGCGGGCGGTTCGCGCCCTGTTGCGGCGGCGCCCTGTGGAGCCCGGCCGCGGGTGAGTCCCTTGGCGTGGTGGCGATTCCCGTGGGGCTCCCGCCCGCCCGGCAGCCCGGGGAGCGGGGGCGGGCGCCTGCCGGGCGACGACGTCCAGGGCCCTCCCGCCCGGTCGCCCCGGGGGGCGGGGGCGCGAGTCCGGCGGGCGGCTTCGCCCGCACTGCGCCGCGCCGCCGGGCTGCCGGGTCCGCGAGCACGTCACTTAACCCGCGAGCACGTCTGCTAGAGGTACGTGCTCGCGGGTTACCCGGCGATCTCGCGGGTTAAGTGACGTGCTCGCGGGTTAAGTGACGATCTCGTGCACGGACGGTCCGTGCCGGACTCCGGTGGGTGCGAGCCGTGCGCGAACTCGACCACGGCCGGCACTGCGGGTCCGTGGCGGGCGCCGGCGGGTGCGAGACTGGGGGCATGTCGAGGATGTGCACCGGGGGCGGGGGACGCGCGCAGGCCGGGGCGACCGGCGGGGGCGTCGACGTGCTGCTCGTCGAGGACGAGGCCGAGCTGGCGCGCTCGACGCGCGAGTACCTGGAGGCCTTCGGACTCCGCGCGGAGCACCGCGCCACCGCCGAGGCCGCCCTCGCCGACCTGCCCGCGCTGGCGCCCGCCGTGGTCCTGCTCGACGTCGCCCTGCCCGGCATGAGCGGCTTCGCCCTGTGCGCCCGTCTGCGCGAGGCGGCGCCGGGGGCGGGCGTCATCTTCGTCTCGGCGCGCACGAGCGAGGCCGACCAGGTGCTCGGCCTGGACCTGGGGGCCGACGACTATCTGACCAAGCCCTACTCCCTGCAGGTGCTCCTGGCCAAGGTCCGCCGGGCCCTGGCGCGCGCGCAGGGGGCGGCGCCCTCCGCCCCGGGCGGATCGGTAGGGCCGGGCGGCGCACCGGGAGGCCAGGGCGGCGCACCGGGAGGTCAGCGGGCGCCGGGCCGCGCCGGGTCGCCCGCGCGGGTGCCCGACGTCGACGACGGGCGCCTGCGCATCGACCTGGACGCCGGGCGCACGTGGGTGGACGGCCGGGAGGTGCACCTGACCGCCATCGAGCACCGGATCCTCGCCCACCTGGTGCGCAACCGCGGGCGCGTGTGCTCCAAGCGGGACATCATCGACGCCGTCTGGGGCGAGCCCTACACCTCGGAGGGGACCCTGACGGTCCACATGCGCCGCCTGCGCAGGCGCATCGAGGCCGATCCGGACGCGCCGGTCCACCTGCGCACCGTGTGGGGCCGCGGCTACCTCTTCGCCGAGGCGGATGAGGCCGGGGCGGTGGCGGGAGCGGGCGGGGCCGGGCCGGACGGGCCCGCGTCGGGCGGGTCCGGGACGGCGGACGGTTCGGACGGCGAGGGCCGGGAGGACGCGGACGGGCCCGGGGGCGCCCCGTGAGCCGCCACGGCGTGCGCCGCCTCGTCATCGCCCTCGTCTCAATCGGCCTGCTCGCCCTGATGGCCGTGTGGACGACGGCGCTGGCCCCCCTGCCCCGCCCCGACGCCGCCGCGCTCAACCTGGCCGTCCACGCGGCCCGGGACCACTGGGAGTCCCTGAGCGCGGAGGACTTCGCCGACGTCGGCGCCGCGGTCACCGTCATCGGCCGGGACGGGGCCGTGCGCCTGCGCGCCGCCCCCGGCGGGGTCGCGCCGTCGGCGGTGCAGACGCAAGACGCGGCGGACGGGGATGCGCCCGGCGGCGCGATGGACGGGGACGACGTGACGGACGGGAGCACGACGGGCGGCGGCACGGCGGACGGGATCGCGGACAACGGCATGCCCGGCGGCGCGACGGGCGGGAGCACGTCGGACGCCGGCACGAATGCCGCCGTCGAACTGCTTGCGCGCAGCGCCGCCGAGCGCTCCCTGGCCGCCCCCGTCGTGGTCGACGGCGCCCTCGTGGGCGTGGTCGTCGTCGACGATAGCGCGAACGCCGCTCTGCGGGCCGGGCGCACGCGCCTGGCCGCTGTCGCCTCCGCCGCGCTCGTCGCCGTGCTCGCCCCGGCCCTGGTTGCCGCGGCCCTCCTCCACCGGCGCGTCGTCGCGCCCTTCCGGCGCCTGGAGGCCTTCGCGCACCGCGTCGCCCGGGGCGATCTCGACCGGGCTCTGCCCATGGACCGGGGCAACGTGTTCGGCGCCTGGTCGGAGTCCTTCGACCTCATGCGCACCGAGCTGCGCGCCGCCCGCGCCCGCGAGCAGGAGACGCGGGCGTCCAAGGAGCGCCTGGTCGCCGACATCGGCCACGACATCCGCACCCCGCTGGCCACGATCACGGCGACGGCCGAGCTCATCCGCGCCACCACCGCCGACGCCGGTCAGGACGAGCGCCTGGCCCTGGTGGTTCGTCAGGCGCACCGCATCGACTCCCTGGTCACCGACCTGGTGCGCACCCACGGGGCTGACGACCCGGCCCTCGCGCTCGCGCCCGTGGAGCTGCCCGCCGAGCGCCTGGCCCCGATCCTCACCGAGTGCGACCACCTGCGCCTCGTGGACCTGGCCCCGCTGCCGCAGGCCCTGGTGCGCATCGACCCGGGGCGCCTGGCGCAGGTGGTCGGCAATGTCGTGACCAACTCCTACAAGTACGCCGGCACCCGCATCGACGCGACCGCCCGCGTCCTGCCCGACGAGCCCTTCCTCGAGCTGCGCCTGGCCGACCACGGCCCGGGCGCGCCGGAGGCCGAGCTGGCCCTGCTGACCCGCCGCGGCCATCGGGGCCCCAACGCCGAGGGCACGCCCGGTCAGGGGCTGGGCCTGCACACGGCGGCCGATCTCATGGAGCGCATGGGCGGGGGCCTGGACCTGTCGCTGGGGGACGACGGCGGCCTCGTCGTCGGCCTCATGCTGCCCCTGGCCTGAGGCCGCGGCCCGGGAGCGCCGGATCGTCGGGGAATCGTCGGGGAATCGTCGTAATTCGGTCGTCCGTTCGTCACCGCCGCGCCCGTAGCGTGGAAGCGGCCGAAAGGAGACCCCATGCCCGCCGACGTCGTCATCCGCACCGAGAGGCTCTCGAGGACCTTCTCCCACGGGGGCAGCCAGCAGCACGTGCTGCGCAACCTGGACCTGGAGGTCGAGCGCGGCTCCTTCACCGTCATCATGGGGCCCTCCGGGGCGGGCAAGTCGACGCTGCTCTACGCCCTGTCCGGCCTGGACCGGCCCAGCCTGGGGCGGGTGGAGGTCGACGGCGTCGACATCTCCGGCCTGGATGAGGACGCCCTAGCCAGGTTCCGGCGCGACCACTGCGGATTCGTCTTCCAGCAGGTGCACCTGCTGGACCAGCTCAGCGTCATCGACAACCTCATGGCGATCGGCCTGCTGGTCGAGCGCGGGCGCGCCCGGGTGCGCGAGCGGTGCGACCGCCTCCTGGACCTGGTCGGCCTGCCCGAGGCGGATCGGGGCAAGTACCCCGCGATGCTGTCGGGCGGGGAGGCCCAGCGCGTGGGCATCGCCCGGGCCCTGGTGGGCCGCCCGTCCGCCGTCTTCGCCGACGAGCCCACCGGCCAGCTCAACTCCCACTACTCGGGGATGATCCTGGACCTGCTCGGGCGGGTCCACGCCGAGGGGCAGACCATCGTCATGGTCACCCACGACCTGCGCTCGGCGCTGCGGGGCTCGCGGATCCTCTACCTGCGCGACGGGAAGATCCGCGGCGAGCTGGACCTGGGGGAGCGGCGCGGCCCGGACGACGCGGCGCGCACCGCGGCCCTGACCGCCTTCCTCGCCGAGATGGGGTGGTGAGGGTGCTGAGGATGGGCCCCACGCCCCTGCTGATCCGCCGCGACCTGCGCCGGCACCGGGCGCTGGCGGCGGCCGTCGTCGTCCTGTCCGTCATGGTCGGGTTCCTGGGCAACACCGCCGTCGTGCTGCTCGAGCAGTTCCCGCGCCAGACCGAGATCCTGGCCCGGCGGTGGCATACGGCCGATGCGATCTCCGTCTTCCCCACGACCCGCGCGCCCGCGGAGCTGGAGCGGATCGTCCGGGCCGACCCCTCCGTGACCGGGGCCGAGGCCTCCCGCACCCTCGTCGACAAGATCTCGGTGCCCTTCAACGGGCGCACGCTCAGCGTCATGGCCGTCGTGTGGGACGCGGACGACCCCGGCGACCTGGGGCGCCGCACGATCACCGCCACCGCCCCGACGGCGGTGGAGCGCCCCGTGTGGATGCCCGACCTGCTGCGCGCCGTCGGCGGCTACAGGGCCGGCGACCCCATTGAGATCACCACCCCGGCCGGTCCGGAGACCTTCCACATCCAGGGCTTCTTCGAGGACTCCTACTTCGGCGTCCCCGGCCTGCAGATCCTGGGGATCGGCCTGCCGACGGCGGACTTCGAGCGGGCCTGGGCCGCCGCCGCCGAGCCGGGCGCGCACGGCCCCGGGTCCTTCCCCGGCGCCGCGCGCGCGACCCTGGTCGAGGTCGACGCCGCGAGCCCCGCCGAGGCCGCCGCGCTGCTGGAGGACCTGGTGGAGGGCCAGATCGACCGGACCAACCCGATGGCCCCCTTCAACCTGACCGTGGACCTGGAGGTCCTCTCCACGGCGACCTCGATCCCCTCGGGGATCCTCGGGGCGATCCTGACCGCGACGGCGCTGCTCATCACCCTGGTCGCCGTCCTGGTCATCCGCTCGACGCTGCGCTCCGTACTCGCCCGCGACCTGCCGGCCCTGGGGGCGCTGCGGGCCTGCGGCTTCACCTCCGGGGCGGCGGCGCGCTCACTGACGTGGTGCTTCGGCGGCCTGGCCCTGCCGGCCGCCGCGGCGGGCGCCCTGGGCTCCTACGCGGCCATGCCCCTGTTCACCTCCCTGGTCAACTCCCAGTCGGGCACCACGTGGACGGCGGACTTCTCGTGGACGGGGCTGATCCTGACCAGCGGGGTCGTGACGGCGGTGGTCCTGGCCGTCAGCGCCCTGACCGTGCGCCGGCTCAAGCGCACCACGACCGTCGACATGCTGCGCGGCGGGCACCGCGCCCACTCCTTCCGGCGCTCGCCGCTGCCCCTGACGACGACGCCCGGCCCGCTGTCGGCGGTGCTCGGCGCCGGGTGGGCGCTGCAGAGCCTGCGCCGCTCGATCACGGTGGCCCTCACCGTCGCCGTGGCCAGCGCGGTCGCCGTGTCGGTCCTGGGCCTGACGTCCGCGCTCCTGGGGGACGAGGACCGCACCCTGCGGCTGATCTCCGGCGAGATCGAGGACCTGGACGTGCACATGAGCGCCGGCGCGGACGCGGCCGGGGCGCGCAGCCGCGTCGAGGCCGTCGACGGCGTGGCGAACGCCTACCCCTTCGTGGCCGTCACGCCCGAGGTCGACGGCCGGGAGACCCTCTTCCTGGGCGTCGACTCCGACGCCGACTTCCGCTTCGATCCCGTGCGCGAGGGCAGGTACCCGGCCGGCGAGGACGAGATCGTCCTGGGCGCCGGCCTGGCCCGCTCCCTGGGCCTGGAGGTCGGGGACACGTGGAGCGCGAACGTGGGAGGTCGGCGGGTGAGCTTCCTGGTCACGGGTCTGGCCACGGGCTGGCGCCAGCTCGGCCGGTTCGCCTACGTCACCCTGGCGGGCGCGCGGCGCATCGACGCGCAGAGCCCCGCGGCGCTGGCGGTCAACCTCGTCTCCCCGAAGACCCCCGGCGAGAGCGCGCGGGTGTCCGAGCGGATCCGCGCGGCCCTGGGCGAGGACGCGTTCGTCATCCACGACCAGCGCGAGGCGGTCCTGCTGTCCCTCGACGGCTACCTGTCGGCCGTGCCCGTCATGGCGGCGCTGGTCGGCTCCTTCAGCGCCGTGACGATCCTCATGGTGGTCGTCCTCGTCGTGGGGACCCTCCTGCGCGAGGAGCGCCGCTCCCTGGGGGTGCGCAAGGCCCTGGGCTTCACCCGCCGGCAGCTGGGCGCCCAGCTCCTGTGGACCGTGCTGCCCCCGGTGATCGCGGGGACGACGGCGGGCGCGGCCGTGGGGGCGCTGACCCTCGGGCCGTTCATCGGCGCGATCCTGCGGGTGGTGGGGCAGCTCGGGGCCGACGCGCGGGTCCCGCCCGCCCTGTGGGCCGGAATCCCCGGGGCCGTCGTGCTCGTGGCGGGGCTCGTCGTGACGGCCCTGTCCCTGCGGATCCGGCGCATCTCGACCCACGAGCTCGTGGCCCAGGGCTGAAGGGCCGCCCTCGGCCCGGCCCGGGCCGCCGGCGCCCGACGGCGCGGCTCCCTCGGCCCTCCCGCGGGCGAGGGGGCCGCCCGGTCGGGACGGGCGGCGCGGGATCGGTCTCGGCCTGCCCTCCCGCGCGGCGGCGCTCACACCTCGCGGAACTCGACGGCCACGCCCGCCGCCCGCAGGTCGGCCACCGTATCGGGGTCGACGTCGGTGGTGGTCAGGAGCGCGTCGAGGTCCCCCAGGTCGCCGAAGCGGTAGGTCGAGGACCGGGTGAGCTTGCGGGGCGCGGCGGGCATGAGGCGCCTCGCCGAGGAGGAGATGATGGCGGCCTTCATGGTCGCGTCGTCGTCCTCGGTGCACGTCAGCCCGCTCGCGAGGGACGCGGCGCAGGCGCCCAGCACGCCGACGTCGGCCCGGAAGCGGCGCACGGCGTCGACCGCGGTGGCGCTGAGCATGGCCAGGGTGTCGGTCTGGACGATGCCGCCGGGAACGCTGACGACGGGACCGGGGGTGCGGGCGAGGTCGGCGGCGGCCCCCGCCGACAGGCACAGGACCCTGATCCTCCTGCCGACGAGCTCCTGGGCCACCAGGTCGCAGGTGGTGCTGTTGTCGATGATGACGCTCTCGCCGTCGCAGATCATGGCCGCCGTGGCGCGGGCGAGGGCCCGCTTGATCTCCAGGTCCTCCGTGCGGCGCAGGGCGATCGGCTGGGGCTCGCCGCGCAGGGGCGCGCGCAGCGCGCCGCCGTGCACCCTCGTCACCAGCCCCTCGCGGGCCAGCTCGGTCAGGTCGCGGCGGATGGTCACCGCGGACACGTCCGTCAGCCGCCCCAGCGCGGTGACGCTGATGGCGGTGGTGGGGGACAGGACGCGCAGGATGCGCCGTTGACGCTCGGTGGGGGAGAAGGTGCTCATGAGTGCCTCCGGGGCGGACGTGAGAAGGATGATCACTTCTCGTGCAGACGAAGGATGGAGACGATCATCATGCTCGTCACCGGTGCGCGTCGCATCGGTAAGGCCGTCCGCGCCCGCTTCGACCTCCCGCGAGGCGTGACGCGCACCCGGGTGCCGCCGCCGACCAGTCGGTCTAAAATCGCCGCCCGTGAACACCCCTGATCGTCCCCCCGCCGGCATCCGACGGCGCCTGCGCCGCCCCGTCGCCCTCGCCCAGGCCCTCATCGCCCGGCGCACCGTGCACCTGGCCCCCGAACCGCCCGGCGAGCGCCGCGGCGTCGTCTCGCCCGCCGGGACGGCCTCGCCCGCCGGGACCGGCCGCGCGCG
>ERZ772973.847-NODE-847-length-12681-cov-33.9589_pt1 | contig 12681 bp, 11 predicted proteins | sample MGYA00580672_ERZ772973 | MGnify/ENA primary metagenome ERZ772973 (study PRJEB29015, sample SAMEA2737938) | human oral metagenome | biome: human oral; feature: human-associated habitat; material: dental | place: China | collected 2152 ... | reverse complement strand
TACTTGCACTTACTGAAGCACTCGTTGAAGCAGACGCACTTGCCGATGTACTTGCAGAAACTGAAGCGCTTGTTGAAGCTGATACGCTCGCTGACGTGCTTGCTGATGCTGAGGCACTTGTCGAAGCAGAGACGCTCGCTGATGTGCTGGCGCTTACTGAAGCACTCGTTGAAGCAGAGACGCTCGCTGACGTGCTTGCAGAAACTGAGGCACTCGTTGAAGCAGATGCACTCGTTGAAGCTGAAGCACTTGCAGATGTGCTTGCAGAAACTGAAGCACTCGTTGAAGCTGAAGCACTTGCCGATGTACTTGCAGAAACTGAAGCGCTTGTTGAAGCAGAGACGCTCGCTGACGTACTTGCACTTACTGAAGCACTCGTTGAAGCAGACGCACTTGCCGATGTACTTGCGCTTACTGAGGCACTTGTTGAGGCAGACGCACTTGCTGAAGTACTTGCGGAAACTGAAGCGCTTGTTGAAGCAGATACGCTCGCTGACGTGCTAGCTGAAACTGAAGCACTCGTTGAAGCAGAGACGCTCGCTGATGTGCTTGCGCTTGCTGAAGCACTTGTTGAAGCTGAAGCACTTGCCGATGTACTTGCAGAAACTGAAGCACTCGTTGAAGCGGAGACGCTCGCTGATGTGCTTGCAGAAACTGAAGCACTCGTTGAGGCTGAGACGCTCGCTGACGTGCTAGCTGAAACTGAAGCACTCGTTGAAGCTGAAGCACTTGCCGATGTACTTGCAGAAACTGAAGCGCTTGTTGAAGCAGAGACGCTCGCTGACGTACTTGCACTTACTGAAGCACTCGTTGAAGCAGACGCACTTGCCGATGTACTTGCGCTTACTGAAGCACTTGTTGAAGCAGAGACGCTCGCTGACGTACTTGCACTTGCTGAGGCACTTGTTGAGGCGGACGCACTTGCCGATGTACTTGCAGAAACTGAAGCGCTTGTTGAAGCTGATACGCTCGCTGACGTGCTTGCTGATGCTGAGGCACTTGTCGAAGCAGAGACGCTCGCTGATGTGCTGGCGCTTACTGAAGCACTCGTTGAAGCAGATACGCTCGCTGACGTGCTAGCACTTACTGATGCTCTGGTTGATTGTCTTTGACTTAGACTAGTTGAAGTACTGCTACTCTTATACTCACTATCAGAAAGTTTTACAGTGAACGTATCCGTAGTCTTATCTTTATAGATAATGGTAACTGTTCCATTGTTACTAATAGTAAAGGAATCAATACGTTTTTCCTGCTTATTGTTTAGTTTCTCAACAGCCGCCAATATACGAGTTTCTTCTTGAGGTTTTAATTGAGAAACATTCTCTACTTGGAAGGTTTCAGTCGGTGCTACCCCTTCCATAATATCTGTCAGCCTACCTTGCACAATACGTACATTGCCCGGTGAATCATTTCCTGCACTGTTTCTATTACCAGCCTTATCCGTTGCTACTGCATTGCGTTGCCAACTATTTCTACCATTTTTATCATACTCTAGATTATCATTCAAATGAGCTCTTACAGTAATACGGGCTGGACTAGCAGTAGTCGCTGTGATATTCCCCGTTAAATGCTCTACAGTTCCCGTACCATATTTATTATCTTCAAAGAAATTATTCTTAAGGGCTGAGCCATTTGCATCTGCATTTGAAACGATCTTAAATTCTGATAATTGCCCGCTATTATCTGTAGCAGTGAAATTAATTTGAATATCATCTCCTGCGTACACAATATAGTTGCCATTTACAGGGGTCAGGGCTTGACCATTACGAGTCACCGTCGCACTTGGAACTGGAACAGCATCCACATTAGCTGGGATAACATCTGTAGTATTATCACGGTAGGTAATGGTAATATTCCCATTTTCAGCTACCGAAATCGTTCCGGTTACGCCATCTTTCGTAAAATCACTACCAGATAAAAGCGACTGGTTTTTTTCTTTAAATTTTTCAAGTACTTGATCGCGTTCACTTACAGTCAAAGAAGAGGGATTCTTAACAATAACGGTATCCCCACTAACTGGGTTGTGGCGTTCGTTGAAGCCTTTGATATGGAAATTCGTACGTGCTGTAGCAGTCTGACCATGAATATCTGTTACTGTATATTCCAGAACATAGGTACCAGGCTTATAGGGTTTCCAAGTTCCGTTTTCACGACCCACTGTCCCTATTATGTCAATGGTGTATGACCTTTGGGCACCTATTTGTCTCCCCGATTGATCATAGATATATAGATCTCCAAATACCCCTTTCTTGTTAGTTGGATAGTTCGGTGCATTTAAACCTGTAATAATAGCATTGGATGGGGAGCCCGTGATTTTAGCCATCCCTTGATCATCATTCAGCCTTATCTGAAAATTATTGACTGCTTCATCATTATAAATTGTGATAGTGGATGGCATAGAAATCGTAGGTGGTTTAGAGGCTGCACGTGAGTGTGCCCCTCTAGCAATTTCTGCCCCATTTCGTGGATCACGCACACCAGAATTAGCCGCCAACACAGCATTGACAATCGAATTACGCGCTGAAGTAGCTTTTTGCACTACTGTTGTTAAATCACTAGTTGGATCAGCCAAGGCTTTTTCAATTTCTATTATCGCAGCATTGGCCTTAGCAAGAGCTGGATCCGTATTTGGCAAACCAACTGCTTTTGCTAAATACTCACCTATCTCAGCTGAAAGATTGGTCAACTTCTTACGGTTTTCTTCTTGTTGTTTGGCAGTGACTTCTGAAGATGCTAGTGCAACCGCAGTAGCTTCAATTAGACTAGTTGTGACAGAAGTTGATTGAACTCCACTAACACTATTCTTACCAGTGATTTCAGTTGTTTTTAATTCAGCTGAGTCAATTTCAAGGTTCTTTGCTTCTTTTGAAGTAGAAGGTTGCTGGTCAATTGCTGTTGTCGATCCACTCTGTTCAACAGACAGACTTGACACTACAGAAACATTCGATCCACTTGTTGATTGACTGGCACTAGCAGAAGCACTGACAGACTCGCTGAATGACGTACTATTAGAAATGCTGGCCGAAAGACTAGTAGAAGTGCTAACCGAGGCACTGGCTGACGAACTATTAGACACAGATTCTGACAGCGAAGTGCTTTCACTTACAGAAGTTGACAAGCTAGCAGAAGTTTCTGAGTCACTCATTGATGTCTCACCTAGAACCACTGTATTTCTTGTAGCCAAGATATCCTTTGATTCCACCGTCTTTTCAACTGCAACAGTATCATTAGCGTAGACTCTTGTCTGAGTGGCCGCAAAACCTCCCAAAATGGTTCCAGTTGCTGCTACACCTTTCAACAAATCTAAGGCAGTCAATTTTTGACTTGCCTGATCTTCTACCAATTCTGTTTTTACCTGCGTAGCATCAACACCCCCACGCATAACTTTAAACAGACCAAATAGGGAAGTTGAAGCCCGCAACCAATGTTTCCCTGACTTGATTAATTTATACCTTGTAACGCGGTCGGTCTCTCTATATTCACCTCGTTGACGTCTAAAAAACATGTCCACTCTCCTAACCTAAAAAAGAAATTCTTCTTTCTAAAAAATTTTATCTCCTTATTATATCCTAAACATACCCACAATTCAATATTTATGATTGGGACAAATAGAAAAATTAAGAAGCAAGTAGCTTTCCCTCTGACAACATAACCTAAACGACATTTTCTAGAAGATAGGAAATTCCAACTCCAAACTGAGGAGAAATATCATTTTGGGACAATAGAACAACGAAATCATCCCAGAAGAAGTGACTGCAAAGCCTATTGAATTAAATTGTTTTCACTAATTTATCTTCGTTACAACAAAAAATCCCACGAATGGCCTGGATCCGTAGGGTTTTCTTGCTAGAACGATTATGATACTACAACACGGAGTTTGGCAAATCGATTTCATTTACCAAACGTAGTTAGTAAGGCAGTTAGCTAGTTAGCTTCCTTGCCGTTACAATGAAAAAATCCACGAATCGAAATCATTCGTGGACTTTTCCTAGTGAAGCCGTTTAAGTAAGCCGATTTTACACTACGACACGGAGTTTGGCAAATCGATTATATTTGCCAAACGTAGTTAGTAAGGCAGTTAGCTAGTTCGCCAAATAGCGACTAGCGTCCAACAATTAGGAACTTTAGTTCCAATTGTTGGTACTGAGTTACATCTTCTCCTCCAACTCCACGTCTGGGTACTTGTTCGCAAACCAGCGGAGGGCAAAGTCATTTTCGAAGAGGAAAACAGGTTGGTCGAAGCGGTCTTTGGCCAAGATATTGCGGCTAGATGACATGCGTTCGTCTAGGTCCTCTGGCTTAATCCAGCGAACCGTCTTTTTACCCATCGGGCTCATGACCACTTCCGCATTGTATTCATTTTCCATACGGTGCTTGAAGACTTCAAACTGAAGTTGACCTACAGCGCCTAGCATGTATTCGCCTGTTTGGTAGTTAGTATAAAGCTGAATGGCTCCCTCTTGTACCAACTGCTCAATCCCCTTGTGGAAAGATTTTTGCTTCATGACATTCTTGGCAGAAACTTTCATGAAAATTTCAGGAGTAAAGGTTGGCAGGGGTTCAAACTCAAACTTGTTTTTTCCAACTGTCAAGGTATCACCAACTTGATAAGTACCTGTATCGTAAACTCCGATAATATCACCTGCCACAGCATTGGTTACATTTTCACGACTTTCCGCCATAAACTGAGTCACATTAGACAGTTTGGCACTCTTCCCAGTACGAGGCAGGTTAACACTCATCCCACGCTCAAATTCACCCGAAACGATACGGACAAAGGCGATGCGGTCACGGTGTCGAGGGTCCATGTTGGCTTGGATTTTAAAGACAAATCCTGAGAAGTCCTTGTCATAAGGATCAACAATTTCTCCGTCTGTTTTCTTGTGTCCATGAGGTTCTGGCGCAAACTTGAGGAAGGTCTCAAGGAAGGTCTGCACACCAAAGTTAGTAAGAGCTGATCCAAAAAAGACAGGTGTCAATTCTCCAGCCAGAATAGCTTCCTCTGAAAACTCATTTCCTGCTTCATTTAGAAGTTCAATATCATCTTTGACTTGCTCGTAGAATGGGTTGCTAGCAAAGAGTTTTTCACCATCTTCTAGACTGGCAAAACGCTCATCTCCTTTATAGAGTTCCAAGCGTTGGTTATAGAGGTCATAGAGCCCTTCAAAGGCTTTCCCCATCCCGATTGGCCAGTTCATTGGGTAGCTAGCAATGCCTAGGACTTCTTCCAACTCCTGCAAGAGGTCCAGTGGCTCACGACCGTCACGGTCCAGCTTGTTCATAAAGGTAAAGACTGGAATACCACGGTGTTTCACAACCTCAAACAATTTTTTGGTTTGGGCCTCAATACCCTTGGCAGAGTCCACGACCATGACCGCAGCATCCACCGCCATCAAGGTACGATAGGTATCTTCTGAGAAGTCCTCGTGCCCTGGCGTGTCTAGGATGTTGACACGTTTGCCGTCGTAGTCAAACTGCATAACAGATGAAGTGACCGAAATCCCACGTTGTTTCTCGATATCCATCCAGTCAGACTTGGCAAAAGTCCCTGTTTTCTTCCCTTTTACAGTACCAGCCTCACGAATCTCGCCCCCAAAGTAGAGCAACTGCTCAGTGATGGTTGTTTTCCCCGCGTCCGGGTGGGAGATGATGGCAAAAGTACGACGTTTCTTAATTTCTTCTTGAATATTCATAAGTTCTCTTTCTTTGATTCTCTATTTTAAGTTGTTTCAATAGCTAAGAATGATTTTTATATTGGATTTTACTATTCCTTTCAACTCTCTATTATATCGGATTTTGGGGAGTTTTTCAATTGCTCATCCGATGAAAAGGCAAGCTAGAGCACAGATTTCACCTGATTTCTCTTTTTCCACCGTTTCTTGAACAAGATATCAAAGAGAAGCAAAGCTAGAGAAAGAATGACCGACACAAGGAGGTACTTTATCCATAGAGGAGCATTCGAGATAAACGGTGTATCTCTTAAGAGGCCATAATTTCCACCAGTCACCTGATTAACCCCAACTAGAAAGAGATTGAGAATAAAGGTATAGGCTACAATCATATATTTCTTGAGCAAGCTCTTGTCATAGTGATTCATCAAGTAGACCAAGGAATTCACCAAAAGGGCATAGTGTCCAATCAAAAATGAAAAACTGGTGATATGGGGGAAATCATAGGGGTCAAAAACCGGGTAAACCAAGGCAAAGACTGCTCCACTTGCTCCTAAGAGGGCAAAATATTGCTTGCTTCGCCATTTATCTGGCAAGAAAACCACCGCAAACATAGCCAAACGGCAATGGTAAAATGGAAGGCTATTAGAAAATGGAATCCCAAAACCAACATACCAGCTATATAGGGCAAGTAACTGGAGGATCTGAATCCCCTTAAACAAGTAGACAAAGCGTGGATTCTTGTGATAAGCAAACGCCCCATAAATACAAAGCACTAAAAGAAGCATCATAATCCCATACCAAAAAAGCGGAATGGGAGGAGGGACCGTCTGAGTTCTGGTGATAAATTGATGGAACATGTTTCTATCCTAACTCTTATTTTTTTTATTCTCTAGTTTTACCATTATAGCGAATTAAAAGCGATTTTTCAATTTCCATTTCTTTTCAGTTTGGCTCCCTTATTTATAGGAAAATATGGTAAAATAGAACAGACTAAAAATCATCATTTCACGAAAGGATGCAAGATGAAAATTACGCAAGAAGAGGTAACACACGTTGCCAATCTTTCAAAATTAAGATTCTCTGAAGAAGAAACTGCTGCCTTTGCAACCACCCTGTCTAAGATTGTAGATATGGTTGAGTTGCTAGGCGAAGTCGACACAACTGGTGTCGCACCTACTACGACCATGGCTGACCGCAAGACTGTACTCCGCCCTGATGTGGCCGAAGAAGGAACTGACCGTGATCGCTTGTTTAAAAACGTACCTGAAAAAGAAAACTACTATATCAAGGTACCAGCTATCCTAGACGATGGAGGAGATGCCTAATGACTTTTAATAACAAAACTATTGAAGACTTGCACAATCTCCTTGTCTCTAAGGAGATTTCAGCAACTGAATTGACCCAAGCTACACTTGAAGATATTAAGTCTCGCGAGACATCTATCAACGCTTTTGTCACCATCGCTGAGGAGCAAGCTCTTGCCCAAGCCAAAGCCATTGACCAAGCAGGAATTGACGCGGACAATGTCCTTTCAGGAATTCCGCTGGCTGTTAAGGATAACATCTCTACTGACGGTATTCTCACAACTGCAGCCTCAAAAATGCTCTACAACTACGAGCCTATTTTTGATGCAACAGCCGTTGCCAATGCAAAAGCCAAGGGCATGATTGTCGTTGGGAAAACCAACATGGACGAATTTGCCATGGGGGGATCAGGTGAAACTTCCCACTACGGAGCGACTAAAAATGCTTGGGACCAGACCAAGGTTCCTGGTGGTTCATCAAGTGGTTCTGCTGCAGCTGTAGCTTCAGGCCAAGTCCGCTTGTCACTTGGTTCTGATACTGGTGGTTCCATCCGCCAACCTGCTGCCTTCAACGGGATCGTTGGTCTCAAACCTACCTACGGAACAGTTTCACGTTTCGGTCTCATTGCCTTTGGTAGCTCGCTAGACCAGATTGGACCTTTCGCACCAACTGTTAAGGAAAATGCCCTCTTGCTCAACGCGATTGCCAGCGAAGATGCTAAAGACTCTACTTCTGCTCCTGTCCGCATTGCCGACTTTACTTCAAAAATCGGGCAAGACATCAAGGGCATGAAAATCGCTTTGCCTAAGGAATACCTCGGTGAAGGAATTGACCCAGAAGTTAAAGAAACCATTCTGAACGCAGCCAAACACTTTGAAAAACTTGGTGCTATCATTGAAGAAGTCAGCCTTCCCCACTCAAAATACGGTGTCGCAGTTTACTACATTATCGCTTCATCAGAAGCTTCATCAAACTTGCAACGCTTTGACGGTATCCGTTACGGCTACCGCGCAGAAGATGCAAGCAACCTTGATGAAATCTATGTAAACAGCCGTAGCCAAGGTTTCGGTGAAGAGGTGAAACGCCGTATCATGCTTGGTACTTTCAGCCTTTCATCAGGTTACTACGATGCCTACTACAAGAAGGCTGGACAAGTCCGTACCCTCATCATCCAAGATTTCGAAAAAGTCTTTGCGGATTACGACTTGATTTTGGGACCAACTGCTCCTAGTGTTGCCTATGACTTGGACTCGCTCAACCACGACCCAGTTGCCATGTACTTGGCTGACCTTTTGACCATTCCTGTCAACTTAGCGGGTCTCCCAGGAATTTCGATTCCTGCTGGATTTGCTCAAGGACTACCAGTCGGTCTACAATTGATTGGTCCTAAATACTCAGAAGAAACCATTTACCAAGCTGCTGCTGTCTTTGAAGCAACAACAGACTACCACAAACAACAACCCGTGATTTTTGGAGGTGACAACTAATGAACTTTGAAACAGTCATTGGACTTGAAGTCCACGTAGAGCTCAACACCAATTCAAAAATCTTCTCACCTACTTCTGCCCACTTCGGAAATGACCAAAATGCTAATACTAACGTGATTGACTGGTCTTTCCCAGGAGTTCTGCCAGTTCTCAATAAAGGGGTTGTTGATGCCGGTATCAAGGCTGCTCTTGCCCTCAACATGGACATCCACAAAAAGATGCACTTTGACCGCAAGAACTACTTCTATCCCGACAATCCCAAAGCCTACCAAATTTCTCAGTTTGATGAGCCAATCGGCTACAACGGCTGGATTGAAGTGGAGCTCGAAGACGGTACGACCAAGAAAATCGGTATCGAACGTGCTCACCTAGAAGAAGACGCTGGTAAAAACACCCACGGTACAGATGGCTACTCTTATGTTGACCTCAACCGCCAAGGGGTGCCCTTGATTGAGATTGTATCTGAAGCGGATATGCGTTCTCCTGAAGAAGCCTACGCTTATCTGACAGCCCTCAAGGAAGTTATCCAGTACGCTGGCATTTCTGACGTTAAGATGGAAGAAGGTTCTATGCGTGTGGATGCCAACATCTCCCTTCGTCCTTATGGTCAAGAGAAATTCGGTACCAAGACTGAGTTGAAGAACTTGAATTCCTTCTCAAATGTTCGCAAGGGTCTTGAATACGAAGTCCAACGTCAAGCCGAAATCCTTCGCTCAGGTGGTCAAATTCGCCAAGAAACACGCCGTTACGATGAAGCTAACAAAGCAACCATCCTCATGCGTGTCAAGGAAGGGGCTGCAGACTACCGCTACTTCCCAGAACCAGACCTACCCCTCTTTGAAATCTCTGATGAGTGGATCGAAGAAATGCGTACAGAGTTGCCAGAGTTTCCAAAAGAACGCCGTGCTCGCTACGTTGCTGACCTTGGCTTGTCAGACTACGACGCTAGTCAGTTAACTGCAAACAAAGTCACTTCTGATTTCTTTGAAAAAGCTGTTGCCCTCGGTGGCGATGCTAAGCAAGTCTCTAACTGGCTCCAAGGGGAAGTCGCTCAATTCTTGAATGCCGAAGGCAAGACACTGGAACAAATCGAATTGACACCAGAAAACTTGGTTGAAATGATTGCTATCATCGAAGACGGCACTATCTCATCTAAGATTGCCAAAAAAGTCTTTGTCCACCTGGCTAAAAATGGCGGTGGCGCGCGTGAATACGTGGAAAAAGCAGGCTTGGTGCAAATCTCTGATCCAGATGTTCTGATTCCGATCATTCACCAAGTCTTTGCCGATAACGAAGCTGCCGTTGCCGACTTCAAGTCAGGCAAACGCAACGCAGACAAGGCCTTCACAGGATTCCTTATGAAGGCAACCAAAGGCCAAGCCAACCCACAAGTCGCCCTTAAACTGCTTGCACAGGAATTGGCGAAGTTGAAAGAAAGTGAGTAATTTACTCTTTATACACTTTTTTCTACGTTTAAAACGAGAATGAGACAAGGGGAATGAATGAACAAATTTTTACGATTGCTATTTGTCTTAGTCATCATCGCTATGTTAGGCGCTTCTATACTACAAATTTTCTTTCCATCATACATGGGAAGCCACTCCGGGTATGGAATATCTGCTGGTTGGCAACGAGAAATTGGAATATGGAATTTAGCCGTATTGATTATTATTCTCGCTGTCAATATTAAATACGATTGGTTCTATCTACGAATCGCACTTCTTGCTCTCATTATTGGCGGAATTGGAATAGGAACAAATCACTTACTCAATTATATGGAGTATCACTCTCCTGTAAATGCTATCGGTGCTTTTGAAAATTACTTGCTAGCAATAGGATGGATTGTGGGATGGCTCATTGAGCGCCATTCCATAAAGAAGCTAAATGCTAGTAAATAAGGCCTAGTATATCTTAGATAATTTTTAAAGGTTATTAAATAGTTTAATAATCATTCGAATTCAGAATTCTACCTTTTCAATCATATAGTTAGGAGACACATGAAAAAGTTTTACGCTCTTTTAATGACCTGCTTATTACTTGTTTTTCTTGTCATGCCTCAAATCGTTGATGCGGGTGTCGGACATTCCAGAAGTGGTAGCAGCAGTCGTAGTAGCTCCAGAAGTAGCTCTAGAAGTAGCAGTCGCTCAAGTGGAGGTGGAAGTCGTTCTGGCGGCTCATCCTACCACTATTACCGCTCTGGATACGGCTCATCCTCTGACAGTTCTACTAGCTCTCCTTATCTAGGATTTATGTTCATATTAGTCGGGGGAATCATACTAGTTGTTATCGTCAAATCCTTGCAGAATAAGTCTGGAGATTCGAGTTCAACCTACACTAATAATGATTATCAAACGCTCCATCGTCGAGTTGAACACAACACACTGGCCATTAGTCGTGTGAAATATGTGGATCCAAACTTTGACGCTGATGCCTTCACATCTTGGGTTAAGGAAGTTTACCTTAAATTACAGGTCGCCTGGACTGAGAAAAATTGGAATTCAGTCCGTGCGCTAGAAAGTACTAGTCTCTATTCACAGCACAGCACGCAATTAGAAGATCACATCCGAGCTAAGACAACCAATGTTTTGGAGAAAGTTTGTATCGAAAATGTTCGCATCAAGGAGTTCATTGAAAATCCTGACGGAAACGATACCTTAGTCGTAATCCTATCGTCTACCTTGCGGGACTATGTCATTGACGATGAGACTCGCCGTGTCCTTGAAGGAGATCCTAAAAAAGATCTCTTCACCGTATATCAATTGAACTTTATCCGTCAACACGGTAGCCAAACGCAAGCAGTCAATCCAGACCAAGTTGTGAGCGACCACTGTCCAAACTGTGGCGCCCCATTGAAAATCTCTGCAGTTAGCGAGTGCGACTACTGTGGTGCCAATCTCTCTCGCAGTCCAAACCAATGGGTACTCGATACCTACGATGTTGTGGATGAAGACGAGCTTTATAATTAGGAGGAATTATGGGATTTATACGTGCAGCCTTATCAGCAGGCTTAAATAGTTTTAATGATAGTAAATTCAAGGAAGCCATTGTCCTTCCAGATAATGTCTCTGGCGACGCCTTGGCCATCAAGGGGCAATTACTCACTAAAGACCCAGATGGACGTTCTCGTCACAGCAATCAAAACACAGGCCTCTTGTCGGACGGCAGTGTAGTTATCGTTCCTCAAGGCTATACCGCAGTTTTGGTAAACAATGGTACCTTTCTTGGTGAGGTCCTTGAAGCTGGTAGCCACGAATGGCAAGCTGGTGATAATGCCTGGCTCCTTGAAAAAGGTGGTTTAAAAGGTACTTGGGAAAACTTTAAAAACCGTTTCTCTTTTGGTGGACAAGTTATCACCCAACAGGAAATTATCTTTATCCGCATGCAACCCATCGCGGGCAATAAATTCGGTACACAAAATGCGGTCGAATATTTCAGTGAACGTTACCAACAACTGCTCAACATCCGTTTCTATGGCTTGTTTGATGTAAAAATAGCTGATCCCGTTCTCTTCTACGTAAGCTCTGTTAGTCGCCAAATTACAGATAGCCAACCATATACTCTCCAGGATGTGGCTCAAGGAACGCTCCGCCAAAATATCGCACCAAAAATCGCGATTGCCATTGCCAAATACACCAACGAAAACAAGGTTGATATCTATAGCCTCAATGCCAATCAAGATACCTTTAACGAACTCGCTAAACAAGAGGTCAACAAGGTTTGGACAGGTCTCTACGGGATTGAAGCAACCAATATCTTGCTTGAAGACCTCAGCTACGACCAAGAAAGTCTTGCCATTGTTCGCAAACTTGATAGTGAGCTCGCTGCTATGAAGTACAACACGATTGAAATCGAAGAACGCCGTGCGCGTAACGAAGCCCTCATTGCCGCAGCCTCAAATGAAGGGAATGGCAATGGGATGAACATGTTTATGGGAATGAATCTTGGCCAAACTCTCGGTGGTCAACTAAGCCAACAAGTCCAAAATCAAGCACCGACTCAAAATGCTGGGCAAGCTACTAGCAAGAATTTTTATATCGAAGTTGATGGAAAATACGTCCTCGTCACCAAAGACGAAGATGGAAATATCGTACCAGTCAACTAATCAAGCTCATTCTGATATTTGAGTAATGTTGTCTTTTATGGTACAATAAAGAGTAAATTATTTTATTAAAGAGGTAAAAACATGATTGAAGCAAGTAAATTAAAAGCTGGTATGAC
>ERZ772973.846-NODE-846-length-12693-cov-5.64607_pt1 | contig 12693 bp, 8 predicted proteins | sample MGYA00580672_ERZ772973 | MGnify/ENA primary metagenome ERZ772973 (study PRJEB29015, sample SAMEA2737938) | human oral metagenome | biome: human oral; feature: human-associated habitat; material: dental | place: China | collected 2152 ... | reverse complement strand
AGCGAAGATTTCTTTTAGCCAAGGGCTCCATTTCGGCTTTTTTAAACATTTATATAATACCTTTCGTAACGTCAAGAGAAAGGATTCAAAGAAGCAAGGCCTCCAGAGAAAGCTTGTCCTATACCTGACACAGTATCGCCAACCCAATCACCTGCTGCTTTCATTCCTTTATCTAATTCTTTACCAACATTGTCCAACGTATCTCTCATTCCAAGAAAGTTGTTTTCATAGCCCCAATCAAAAGCTTTTACTGCAACATATCCAGCCGCAAAGGCCGCTAAACCAGCCCAACCGACCGGGTTAGTAGTAGCTGCTCCTATCACAAAACTTGTAAAGGCCGAACCAGCCCAACCGACCGCTGTACTTGCACCTGTATGTACAACTGCCTGTCCCAATGTCTTACCTTCATTTGCAACATCATTCCAAACACCAAAGCCAAATCCAGCAACTTTTGTTATTGGATTATCCAAGACTTTACCAAACTTTTCCATCCTCCTTCCGAATTTTGCCATCTTTGTAGCTGACTGAGCATTATTACGAGCAACTCTACTAAGATTCTCTCCAAGCATGACAAAACCATTTGGTCCACCTTGACTCGCAACTACCGAAGCTTGAGTAAGTTGAGATATTGTTTTTGCTGATTTTGAGAGTAACCACTTTCCAGCCTCACCAATTCCCTCGCCAAAATTAGTCATTCCTTCCATCAATTTATTACCATTTTTTGCGAATTCATTTGTTTGTTGCACTGGTCCATTGTCTACTTCCTTTTTCTTCTCAATATTTTTCTTCGCCTCATTCTGATCTAGTGCATACTTGACATTCTCCAGCAAATTACTATCTGGGTGATTTGACTGATAGTCTTGAAGAGTCTTTGTTTCTTCATCTGTCAAAGACTTTCCTGCATCCACCTTATCAATCAAGCCTCGGATTTTCATCTCCTCGGCTTTGACCTGACGTGCTTGCTGTACGTACTTCAAAACAGAAGCATCCACGCGTTCTGGATAGGCCGCCACATATCGCTCTATCGCTGTCAGTTCCGCTTCAGTCAGAGATTCCCCATTATTCACCTTCTCCAGCGCTGACAGGTAATTATTCTCCATTGCTATCTCTCGGTCAGCCCAGCCTTGTTCAATATCACCTACCCACGATAAGTCCTGTGGCAAAGCAAAGCTACTTCCTCCAAAGGAGGTTGAAATACCTGACATAGCTTTAGAAATCAAGAGCTGATATGTATCTGCTGAGGTACAGGCAAGGAGAGATTCTGCGCTAAATGCCTTCAGATTGGCCAGTTTCTCCTGCACCGTAGTCAGTTGACTTTGAGCTGCTGTGAGTTGCTCTTGTAAACGACTAATTCTTGCTGCATCTCCTTCTGCTGGTTTCGTTTTAGATTGAAGACCAGAAATCGAAGCGCTGAGACTCATACAACCTCGGGATATACTATCAATCTCCGCTTGTAACTGTTCTTCATCTAAATTCTCAGCTCCACACTTAGCCACATAGTTATCCGCCAAGGTGTTCGCCGCATCTGCAACGGCTTCAGAGTAGAGAATGAAACCTTTATAATAGGGACTCATGACACTTGTCGCATATACACGAGCTGCATCATAGCCTGTTCCTATCAGCTCATCTCCACTACCACCGAAGCTGTCAAAGGCACTAAGCAACTGATTGAACCCTGCTACACGTGACTGTGAGACAGAGGACATCGTAGAAGACTGCATCTGTAGGCTGGCATAATTTACCTTTACCATATACTTCCTTTCTAGTTGAACAATAATTAATTAGTTCCCTCACTAAATAGCTGTTTATTTTTCTTCTTTCCAGAATTACTACCAGCAGTTCCTGATTCGACTGGGCCTGTATTTCTGTTAATATAATTGGCAAGCTTTGCATCCGTTGTTTGAAACTCTGCATGAATACCATGTAAGACCTGTATAAAGTCAACAGCTTGCTCTGCTGCCTGCTCGCTTGCTTTAACTTCGTTATCAATATGACTACTAATAGTTGCAGAAGCAGCATACTGACTAATTGAATCCTTTGTAGCAGTTTCTTTTCCTACTGAATGATAAGCTGTAGCGATTCCATTTGCATAGGTTTGAACAGCCCTTGGATCAGACTGAATGCCTACCCCCTGTGTTGTTCCTACTGACATAAGATCCTCCTTTTATATTGTTATTTTTATTTTAACGCTTGATTGATGTCCATATAAGTACAACTCATCCTTATTTAAATAAGGTTCCTTGCTGTTATAAGGCTTTTCTAATATTGTTTGATCTGTTAAGCGCATTCCCAAAAGATAGTATTGATTATATGCCTTAACCTGACGAGCAGGGCTGCCAATAGCATTATTGCTAATATAAGAATAAAAACTACCAACAACAAAATGCATATTGTATTTCCATCCCTCTTGGTAGAGTATTGATACTTGTTCGCCTGTCAGCCCACTTGCCTGAACAAATTTCTCTAAATTAGGGATAAAGATGACAAAGTCGTGTCCAGTTTCACCTTTTTTACGATCCTCTAATTCAAGCATAAGTTGATTCGCCATATCCGCAAGAGCCTCTGGTTCAGAAATACGAGCAAATAAATCAAACTGACCATCATATTCATCATCTACATCCATAAACATGACTTTCTTACTTGGAGTAAGGTTAGTAAATATTTCTAAAAGATGGCGTGTAATATTCTCCAAATGTTCACCTTCATTAGCTATATATAGCAGGTGTTTGAAACCTTTCATCGGTATATCAACACTCTCAACATTAACAAAGTCTAGACCTAACGGTAAGTTATTTTCTTTCAAAGCTGTTTGAACACTTGTAGTTCTAGCAAACGTATCAAAGGTTAATTCCTCTGGGACAATCGGAATAGGCTTAGGTCGATTTCCGTCCCATTCTTCTGACATCATTCCTGCCTCAGAGCTAATCTGCTCAATTAATTCAAATGTATCATTTCCGTTCGTTGGTAGAGCTACTTGGAAAATCTCTGGTTCATCTAGCTTAATCATAGCACGACCAGGTTTATCTTCAATTATCAATTGGGTACGTCCAATTAAGGTTCGAGTGTCTGCATCATCTGTTAACTTTAGAGAGATACGAGTTTTAATACTAGATAATAGAGCACTTTTCACAACTCCTAATCGTCCAGCTGTAATTACAAGATATATTCCTAAACTCAAGCCTTCCCGAGCTATAACTTGAAAAGTATTTTCTATATCCAAAACTAGTGGAGATTCTTTGATAGCATCGTAACCATCTAACATAAAGAAAAGTCTAGGAATTTGATGACCACTGATTTCTTGATAAAGATTTACATCAGCAACCATATGTTTGCGTAAAAGAGCTTTTCTATAGCGAATCTCTCCTTTTATACGGCTAATCACTTTTGTTATTTTTTCCTGATCGTCAATCATAATGGTATCAGCTACATGGGGCAGTTGTCGAAGTGGCAAAAGTCCATTTGTTCCGAAATCCAACAAGTAAAAGTTAACTTGAGTAGGGGTAAACTGACGAGCTAAATCCATCGTCAAAGTTTGAATAAAAGTAGACTTACCTGTTAAAGGACCTCCAAAAAGAGCAATATTCCCATCTTCATTAAAATCATGTTCTAATGCGTATTGAGCTTGTTGGCTTGGCACATCCACATAACCAATCACTGCTTTTAAAGGTCGGTCGGTATGTGCCCAAAATTCTTTGAACTTTCCTTTACGTAGATCTGTCAAGTAGATGCGCTCCTTAAGCGGTGGTAGCCACGGCTGCGGTACTGGCGAGATATTCTGCTCTTCAGTCAGAAGTTTGATGTTCTGCACAATTGCGTCCAGCTCTGTCGGTACTTCCTTGACCTCATCCGCCTCTTCTAAGCCTGATAGGTCTTCATTCAGGATCTCATATTGGCCCAAGTCATTGATCAGGTAGATGGTATGGTCCTCGATGCCCATATCATCCTTGTCTGGCTGGTAGTCTGCGCCTGACCAAGCTGACTGGAAGAGTTCATAGACTTCATTATTGCCGACCTGTAGATAAGCTCGTCCTGTCTGGGTGATCTCTGCCGCATCTGGCGTATGAAGCATTTCCATAGAGTCGCCTCGATCGGCTACCTTGAGGGCCAGCTTAAAGCGGGAGTTGGACCAGATCTGGTCATCCACCACCCCAGACGGCTTCTGAGTCGCTAGGATCAAGTGGACCCCAAGAGAACGACCGACCCGAGCAATGGACACCAGCTCCTTGATAAAGTCAGGCTGGTTGACCTTGAGCTCCGCAAACTCATCCGAGATGAGAAAGAGATGGGGCAGGGGCTCAGTTGCTTCTCCGTTTTTAAATTTCTTCTGGTATTGATTGATGTGATTAACTTCAAACTCTCCAAAGAGCCGTTCTCGGCGATGGATCTCCGCATTGATGGAAGCCAAAGCCCGCATGGATTGGGCTCCGTCCAAGTTGGTAATAGTCCCCAAGAGATGGGGCAGGTTCTTGAAGAGATTGGCCATTCCACCACCCTTGTAGTCAATGAGTAGAAAAGCCACATCGTGTGGATGGAAGTTGACAGCGAGGGACAGAATATAGGATTGAATGGTTTCTGACTTCCCTGAACCCGTCGTACCTGCAATCAAACCATGTGGCCCATGGGCCTTTTCATGGAGGTTGAGCTGAACCAGATCATCCTTCCCACGTAGACCAATCGGAACAGCCAAGCTTTTATAAGGCGCATTCTTTTCCCAGCGTCTCGAAACCTGCAAGTCCTCAAAGGTCTCCACCCCATACATCTCCATAAAGGTAACGGTATCTGGAATCGAACTCTTGAGGTTTTGGAGGTGATTGATCGGTGCCAAGGTACGGGCAATCCGCTCCTTGTCATAATCTGCTGGAAAATGATCCAGGCGGAAGTCCGTCTCTTTCAAGACCCCTTCTTCCATGACCAGTTGGCCTGTATTGCGGTCCTTGATATTGATAACCGTCTGGATATTCTCAGACAAGGAACTCATCACATCCTCTACAAAGACCAGCGAACAGCCTAATTCTGTCGGATCTTCGGTAAAGAACTCCATAATCACATGATCCAAAATCAGCTTTTCATCTGTCACTAAAACCACGTAATGGGGATGGAAAAGCGTGCTCTCCTTATGAGAGGCTTCCTCTTTTTGAGTACGGCGCAGTTTTAAGATTTGGTTCAAACTGTTTAAAACTTGGTCCCGTGTCCGTTGGTTGTAGACAAAACCACGGACATTTAGCTCTTGAAGCTTAGCATGGGGAAGCCAACGCATCCAAGACCACTGGTCTCTCTCCTCTTCAGGCAAGATGGTAATAAACTGCACATCGTGATAAGAGTGGAAAGTCGCTAACTGCATGACCAACAGCTGGAGCTGTTCTAAAACAAGATTTCTCGGGCCAACATAGCCCACCGGCCCATGGCTAAGATTAGCAGGAATAGGCATATCTGGAATCTTTTTATGACGACTATAGAGAGCGTACCCCTCTTCCTCTAGCGCATCTTTCTTCCCACTGCGCTCCTCTTGCCCATAGGTTAGCTGGTAGCTAGTTGGGAGTTTGCCTAGCCCTAAACGGTAGTAAAGAAAGTCAAAATGGAGTGATGTCTTTTCATAAATCCGGTGATTGTAGCTCTCAACTAGATCGGTCAACTCCAGAACAGTCGGAAAGTGATAATGCATTCCTTCTTTTTGTTCCCGCTCCAAACGAGCCAATTCCATAGCCTTATCTTTCAGATAGAGATGATAAAGATCAATCCGTTCCTTCTTTTCAGCCTTATATTTCTTACGATTTTTAAAGAAGCCACGAACAGAAAAGATAACACTGGCAATAGACATAACAACCGTAGCCAGAATATAAATCCCCCGTGGCTGGACTAGTGTAATCAGCACCGTCACCCCAACCATGAGAAGGGGAGGCACAATCAGTCTTAAGAGCTCATCACTAGGCTTATTAGGTTCTTTACTTGGCGGAGCAATCTGGATTTTTTCCTCTGAGCTCCGATAGATAATCCGAGGAGAACGATGATAGTCGGGATAATCTTCATAAAAGCCGTAACGAGACGGAGCCCTCAAAGCTAACTGACTACCGGCCTGAGCCGAGCCATAAAGCCATACTTCATCTGGATATATCTTGATAGTCACAGATCCAATACTAATTTCATCACCAAAGTTGAGGATCTGCTGATCCTTTTTTTCTAAGTGGTTGTTTCGATAAAAGTCTCCCTTGAGCCGTGTCAGAGTCCAGCTACCTTGAGACTTTTTCAAAAGAAGCTCGATATCTTCGTCCAGTTTGACAAGAGCGCCCTTTTGAGATCCGACATGGAGCTCCTGCTGATCTAAAAGATCATAGACTCGTGGCTCGGCATCCCGCAGATAAAAGACGGTATCCCCCAGTGCCAAGCCGTCCTTCAATAGTCCAACTTCCTCACCATATTGGTAGAAGACCTCCTCACCATCTGACTTCAGCTGTATAGGTCTGTCTTGTTGCTGGAGATAAACTTGAGCCTTCTCCGTTGCACCGAGCAGGAATGTTTTATCTCCCTCCACTCCTAATTCATAGCGTAGGCCTTTTGTATAGAAAATTACTTGTTTTGTCATGTTTTCTTATTCCTTGGCCTATTTTAGTTGCTCGAGGACGCACTAGATTTCGTCTCAGTTGAAGACTTGTTATCAGAGGCTTCATCTTGCTGACTGGAGGTACTAGAGCTAGACTCACTTGCTAAAAGCTCACTTCGACTATCCCAATATTTCTTGTACTCATTTTCCAAGGAATCCAGTTTAGCTTCACGGTCTTTACCTGACAACTTATCATCCTCACGAACTTGCTTGATTTCTTGGGTCAAAGCATAAAGAATCAAGTCGCTATCATTAATACGTTTCGCAGTATCTAGGGCATCCTCAAACTTATTGCGACCAATTTGAATCCAATAAATCAGATAAAGCTCATCTGACTTAAGGGTCACATTATTAAGAATAACCTTCTTTTGATCGGAAGAAAACTCCAAACCTTGGATATAAGAGTAAGCTAATTCATACTTTTGAGTATTTGGCAGGCTAGAGGGTGCTATTCCTTCTAACTCTGTGATTACCCCACTATAGTCAACCTTGATGAAAGCAGTATCTGCCTGCAAAAGTTTTTCTTTAAAAGGATTTTGTAGGAAAATCAGATAGACTAAAGGAATGAAGAGCAGAATGATACCTGCTGTCAACCAGATCGTTGCTAATTTAAAAACTCGGTGGCGCCTGCTTGGCACCAAAACTAAATTTGCCTTTTCCTGATCCGCTTTCTCCAAATAATATTTTTCTAAGACAGCCATCGCATCTGATATGGACGTTGTCTGGCGTAGCTCGTTAAGAAAGTCTGGTAGAGTTTCTAATTCTAGCGATCCATTGTAGAGATCCATGAAGTCTAAGTCGCTAAAAAGTGTCACTGTAAAACATTTAGCCTGACGTAAAAAGTCCTCTGCTGATAAAGAATGGGGAGTCATGATCCCTGGTACACCTCTATAAGCGATTTTAGCTTGAGCATTCTTAGTGATAAAGAGATTATCTGGATGGAGCAGAAAAGTCACTGGTAGATCTAAGGCTGATTCTAGAGAAAACACATTCAGCGCTAAACGAAGCCGCTCTGAAATCGTACGAGTCTTGAGTTCCCCATAGCTAAGTCCGTGAGGCTCTAATTCATATGTAAATGTCACACTATCCTCATCTGCCTCCATGGTCTGTTCCAAAAAGAGGGGATGATGCAAATCCAAAAGCAGGAGCTCCCGCAAATCCTGACTGGCTACATCAGATCTCTTCAGTCTCAGCTGCCAGCTTGTTTCATTTTTTTCATAGATAAATGGCTGTTCGCCAAATACAAATCTTTCTTCAGTCACCTAGTATCTCCTCTATCTCTACTAAATCTCCTGTCGTCATAGGATAATCCGACAAGTACTTACCCTCATCAATTAGTAAACCTTTATTGACAATCCGTAGCTGGTACTTTTTTCGCTTTATATCTGGATTGAAAATATTATCAATTTCTCGAATCAGCCTGCGTACTTCAATCCGCTGGGGAATTCTGATATCTACATCCCTATTTCTTAAGCGCAGAGTAATATTGATATGTTGTTCCATTTCTCACGTCTCTCCTATTTGATATGTCATTCTATGACTATGACTTACTGAGTCGATTCAGCTAATCACACAAAGCCGTCTTCCCCAAATGCAGCTAATCCATCTCCGCCGTCGCTACTCGATAGCTCATAATACCTGTTGCTCCAATAAGCAATATAACGAGCACAGAGTAAAGAATCCCAGGAAGAACGTCACTCAAATCACTAGCATCTTCATCGCCTATGTTTGTTTGTAATTTAGATAATTTTTGAGAATCAAGTTGAAACAACTGCTCTTCAGGTGATTTTTTCATTGACCCCTGTATAGCAGAAAACAGCTGGCCCCTTTCGGTGATCAACTGTTCGTCTTGATAGTGTTGGATTTCCTGCAGTTTCTGTCGAGTCGATTCATTAAAAAGATCCTTGATTTGTTCAGACTGCACACCAAAACTCAATTCCTCTTCTCTCTCAAGTCTGGAATTATCAATTTGTAGGCTATTGTCCTTCAGGTCATCTGCAGCAGCCATTGAGACTGCTGCAGTTATTCCCAAAGAAAGAAATAAGAGAACTATTTTTTTCATATCCTTATTTTCTATACTTTCTCAGTTTGAAGCGTTTGATATTGCAAACTTTTCACTTTAACAAAGATATTTGCCATAAGTAACAAAGTTATAACAATCAACATCGCAAAGAAGACAAAGAAATTCGCTGGCTGACCGTCAAAGTATCCTGAAAGAAAGCTTTCTAAAACTGACAAGACATTAAGACTCTTGATAAAGGAAGGGAAGCCTGTCAAGCTAGCTGTTGTACCGATAGCATTCGAAAGATAAACAAAGCTAATCATCATAAAGAAGGCAAGCCCCATACCAATAACACGAGAATGCTTAAGCAACAAATATTGTCCTTGAACCAGAATGAAGGAAGCTAAGACTATTAATAAGACCCATGACGGTAAATATTCTCTACCAACTTGAAGCTGAACGCTAGATACAACCCCAACAATCAAGCCAATAGTCAAAGCCAAGAAAGATAAGATGCCGACATTCATAACATCTGTATCATGTAGTCTATCTAGTTTAAACTTATCTTTGACCTTGCGGATAATATTTTGTGTCGCAAAAAGATAAGCTGTAAATAGGCTGACAATCTCTAATAATAAAATCCAGGTAAATGGACGATAAACATTGATTGTTGCCTTAACAGAAGATGAATTTTGTGCCACTGGATTAGATAAGAATTTAAGTAGAACTTCATTTGGAACCCCATTTTCATAGGCATTATTAAGAACTTTGACAAAGGATTCAACAAAGTTTCCATTAGTAGCTAACTCTTCATTAAACTGCGCCATTAGAGTCTCCGCATCAGTAGACAACTTTTCTGTACTACCTTGAGCATTGGCTAGCTCACGATTAAAGTTAGTAAAGATTTGATTTGCAGATTCAGCGGCCTGAATATTGCTTTGAGATGACGCCTTCACACCCGATGTTTCTGTTAACAACGAGCTAAATTCAGAATTAAGCGCAGACAAATCGGAGTCCGTTTTAGCTAAAGCTGCCGTACTGCTAGTCTGAGCAGTAGCTATATTGGCCAAGCGCTCCTTCAAACTCTCATAATGCGCCATCTGTTTAGTAATACCGCTCGCTAGCTGTTCATTGTTCTTAGCAATTTCTTCTAAATTCTGCTTTAACTCAGGACCTGTTTTTTTCAACTGCCCCAATGTATCATCAAGTCTTTGTTGCACACTTTTGTTATCTGAGGTGTTCTCCGTCTTAGAAAGGCTTACTTTATACTCATCTAAATTAGATTGGATAGCTTCCAATAGAAGAGATGATAGCACTTCATTCATTCTCCCTGTTTTCAATTGCTCTATAGAAGAATAAACTTGAAGTAAAGAATTGACATGCTGATAAGCGGAGGCGATTCTTTGCGCTTTATCTCCATAACTAGCCGCTGCCTGCTGAAGAGCTTGAACATCAATAGGTGCACTAGCAGCAGGTACTCCATCTAGAGAAATCTCTATAGCCCCTGCTGTCGTTGTAGATGCAACATCATTCGTCACACTATAGTGAATTTCAAACTGTGCATTCTCAGCTAGTAAGACTTCTTGGTTTTCTGTGATAGTAGCACCGTTATAAGAAACTGAGTCCACTGTTACACCCGTTTTCGCCTTCCAAGCTACTTTTACCTTCGTACCAGCTGGTGCAGGAAGGGGATTGCTAGCCGTGATAGCTTTAGCAGCTAAAGCATTGAGTTCAGCGCTAGTAGTGCTATCACTAGGAGTCCCAAAGTTTTTCACATCAGGATTAAGAGTCGGTATATTTATAGAAAGATCAAAAGCAGTGAAGCTTTTTCCACTAAAGTCTTCAGACGGTAAGGATGCAATAGCTGAACTTAGTTCTGCTTTTAGCGTATTTTCTACATCGGTCAATGCAGTAATATTACCCTTATCAAGTACTTGACTTAGAGTAATTACATCACCTTCCTTTACACTATAGTAGTCTGACAGCTTTTTAGAAATAAATTCATTAATCCTATTTTCATGTTCTTTAAACTTTGTACGCTCAGCTTCAAGATTTTTCTCTAAATCATCAACCTGTTGTGTAATATTCTCTGTTAATCCCGCATATGTCCTAGCATCTTTCACATCAGCTTGCCCCAACGAACCAATCTTTTTATCAAGAGCTTCCTGCCCTGTTTGTAAATCGTCATAAAGCTTCTTCGTCTCAGCACTTAAAGTATCACGGCTCATCCCCATCAGCTGATTCATGAAGTCAGCATAGCTAATTTGATCCTCACCTCTTTGCTTCAATAAACTATTAAAGTTATTACCATAAGCTGTCTGAGAGTGACCTAAAGTATCAAATACTTGAGAATAACTTTCTAGGGTCGTTTTTAACGTGTTATTCGCATCAACAGAAGATGTGGATAAACTATATAGTGTCGGAAAAATATTTTTAGAACTAATAGCAGTATCTAGCAAATTCGTTTTATAATTCCCGATATTGGTGATTTGAACCTGAGAACTAGCTCGCACATTCTGTTGAGCCGTATATAGATTACTCAAGATACTTGCCATATACATATCAACCAATTGACTGTTCAGGTCAGCAATGATATCCTTTGCTAACTTATTTGCATCATTTTCAATCTGCAAATTCCCTGATGAATTAACCTTGTAGGTCACAGTTGTCTTATCTACGTTGACGCTGTTAACATCTAAGATCTTTTCAGAAAAGTCACTCGGAATAGTTAGAACCAGCTGATACTTCCCTTTTTCTAAACCAGCATCCGCCACTCCACGTGTCACAACAAACCAATTTTGTGAATTATCTCGTTCAATATTCTTAACATAGCTAGCGCCAAGATTATATTCTTTCTTATCTACATTAACGGATTGGTCTTCATTGACAATCGCCACATTAAGCTTTGTCTGCTGGCTTGCCTTCAACTTCGTTTCATTACTACTGCTCGTATTTTTTTGTACAGCTATATTTAGAATAATCATCGTAGCAAGCAAGAAGGCCACTATTAAAGTATTACCTATATATTTTAAAATTTTATTGTTTCGCATTTACCTTATTTAATCTCTATGTTGTTATGATATAAAAACAGGAAGGCTCTCGCCTTCCTAAAGCCACTTATAAAAAATTAATGGATCTGTGCTGCAATATCTTGGTCAGTTTGCTCAATGATGTCAGCAACTTTAACCAACTGAGCATTGATATCTTGAAGTAATTGTGCAAATTCTTTGATTTTTGGAGACAATTCATTGAATTGTGCTTCAAAACTATCAAAAGCAGAACCGTCCCAGTTTTCAGCAATAACTGCTTGCTCACGAGTCAAGTCATTAAGAACTTGGGTCACATTCTCAGAACCGCTAGTATATTTAGTTGCAGACTGACGAAGGTCTTCTGGAGTTAATTTAATTTGTGCCATATTTTTCTCCTTAAAATAAATAATGGTAATATAATTGTAACAATTAATATCTATAATTTCAAGTATTTAGATAAAAATAAATACATTTTTGTATAAATACTAATAATCTACAGATAATTTAAAGCCTAATTGTAATTGGATTTACTGGATTCAGCTTAGTTTTTCAGCTTTAATAAATTGGTTATTTAAATCTAAAAATCTATTAAAAACCTAATTTTTCGAGAACAGCCTGATAATTTTCTTGAACTTGATCCAGTCCAACCTCCACTTCTTGACGAGTCGCATTATTCTTCACAGTGACTTGGTCGCTTTCGATTTCACTTTCACCTAAAGTAATGATGGTCTTGGCTCCAAAAGCATCTGCTGACTTGAATTGAGCCTTGAGCTTGCGGTTCAGATAATCCCGCTCAGCCGCAAATCCTTGATTGCGGAGAGCTTGCACTAATTCCAAAGCGCTGCGATTGGCAGCTTCACCTAGAACGGCAATATAGGCATCCAAGCCTGTCTCAAGTGGCAGAGCTGCTCCCTGTTTTTCTAAAACCAAGAGGAGACGCTCCATTCCCATGCCAAAACCAAAGGCAGGGGTTTCTGGCCCACCGAAATAGTCAACCAAGCCATCATAGCGACCGCCCGCACAGATAGTCAGTTCGCTGCCTGCCACATCTGTCGTAAACTCAA
>ERZ772973.843-NODE-843-length-12700-cov-15.8318_pt1 | contig 12700 bp, 12 predicted proteins | sample MGYA00580672_ERZ772973 | MGnify/ENA primary metagenome ERZ772973 (study PRJEB29015, sample SAMEA2737938) | human oral metagenome | biome: human oral; feature: human-associated habitat; material: dental | place: China | collected 2152 ... | reverse complement strand
TGGCCATACCCTTCTCGTGGCGAAGGTCGCCGCTGCGACCCGACCCACCTAGCAGACCTCGCGCGCTGGCCTGGCGCCACACCCACACGGCACCAGCCACGACCGGCACCAGCATGACCACCCAGCACAGCCAGAACACGATCCCGCTCATGCCCTGGGCACCCCAGGCCCGCGCCGGCGCCACGAGGAGGACCGAGGCGATCGTCCCGCTGACCGGGTCACGACTGACGCTGCACCCGCTAACGGTGCAGGCCACCCCAGCGGACACCCGGGCCGTAACAGCCATGACCGTCGCGGCTCCGGCGACGAGCAGACCAAAGTTCATCATCGAGTCCGACCCACTGCTTGCACTCATTGTCTCTTCCCCAGTCGCTCGTCCGTGTCGGTCATGACCTTCTCCCACTCGGTACGACGGTGGGCCACCAGGTAGGCCAGCTTGCCGACCTGCCACAGGCCACTACCGATCGCCAGGTTCTTGACGGCCTCCAGGCTGCTGTCGCTCAGGCCCAGGACTCGCTGGGTGTTCTCCAGCTGGTCGGACTCCTGCCGGTAGACCACACGGGTCGACGTGTCAGACAGCAGGCCCTCAGCCACCGCCCGTTGCTTGGATCCCAGTGACCCGACGGCGTCCAAGTCACTGATACGGTGCAGCGCGATAATGTTGCGCAGCCCCCATGCACGAACCAGCTTGAAGCTCGACCGCATCCGCTCCAGCAGCTGTGGGAAGGCCATCAGCTCGTGAGCCTCCTCGTAGACGACGTTGCGCTGCCCCAGGTCATCTCCTCGCAGGGAGGCCTCGAACCAGCTGCCCGTGCAGGCCATGATCAGCGACATGGCCTGGGATCCCTGCGTGAAGTTCTTCAGGTTGATGCTCATCATCGGTGCCGACGGATCAAATCCGACGGTCGAGGGGCCGTCGAACAGGCCTCTGAGCTTTCCTCTCGTCAGCTCCTGGAGGGCGAAGCCGACCTCCCTTCCAACATTCATAAGGTCCTCCCGGTCCCGGAAGCCCTCAAGGGTCTCAACCGGGGTGCTGGGGTTGAAGACCTCCTCCGTCACCGTGGGAATGATCGGACTGCCCCCGTGACGAGCCGATGCCGCCTCCAGCGCCACCCTGAGTGCAGCCTTCTCGGCCTGCAACAGGTCCTTCTTCATCAAGGTGGAGATCAGCGCCTCAAGCAGGTCGAGGCGCTGGTTGTCCACCATGATGCGCCACTGCTCATCATTAACCGGCCGGCCCTCCTCCCGGTCCCGGCTTGGACGCCGCCCGGCGTCCAACGGGTTGAGCCGAGCCCCGGAAGCGCCACCGAGCGTGATGACTGCACCCCCGACGGCCTGAACGACGCCGTCCCACTCGCCCTTGGGGTCACCTGGAACGAAGGTCCTGCGCCCGAAGACCAGGTCCCGCAGCGCCATGCACTTCATCAGCGAGGACTTGCCGGTGCCGATCGTGCCGATGACCGCCATGTTGGTGTTCGACAACAGTCCCTTGCGGTAGTCGACAAAGGGGTCGAAGCAGAACGGCCCCCTGGCGAACTTGTCATTACCGATCAGTACCCCTTCCCCTCCACGTCCAGCCGGAGCCAGGAAGGGATACTGCACACGAGCCTTGTTAGAGGTGATCCGAGTCGTGCTCACATAGGCCGGGATCACCGACCGACCCATCCGGTCACCGGACTCACCTTCTGCGGGGAGGGTCTCGCCCTCCCACAGGGCGTCCTCCATCTCCTTTTGCTGGCGCTTGTTCTCCCTCTGCTCCTCACTGATCTTGTGAAGCAGACGCCGCTCGGCCTTGTTCGCAGCCCGTCGCTGACGGCGGGTCCGCCGTCCAACAACCAGAGTTCCGACTCTCATCCCCATGCTCAGCGAACCCCCAATGCCAGCGGCAGAACCGCGGCCGCGAAGAGCTCATCCTGCTGAGCAATGACGGTGCGCGCCTCAGCCATGACCGCCTTGGCCGCACTGCGCACATCCTCGACCCCCTTAGCCAGGGCCTCCTTGGTTGGCGCCGACACGGTCACCAGTACCGCGTGATCGAAGTCGGTGTGTCCGCGATTGAGATCAGCCAGGTGCTCGACAGCCTGAGCGTGGTCAGTCTGGTTGATAACTGTTGATCCTCTTCCCAAACGGTTACGGTCCTTATGAGCCTCCACCTCACGGCTGCCCTCCCGGTGCGCGTCCTTGACGGCCTTCTTGTCGGGTACAGGGCTGTAGATGAACGAGGCCGTTACCACGGTTCCCGGTACCAAGATGACTTTCTCAAGGAACCCGATCACCGATTTCTCACGCGGCCACTTAGCAATGCGCATCACCTTGTGGAACGCCGAGTCAGTACGCACTTGAGCCCATCCACCGTCCACGGCCATCGGACCAGCCTCACCTAGATCCTCCACCTGCTCGGGATGAGCTTGAAGGCGCCCGGTCACAGCTGGGTCGTAGGCGCACCGGATCACCGTCGCCAGGTCATCTTTGGTCAGCCACCCGCGCAGCTTCAGGCCCGCGGCCTCCAGCTGCCCCTCCAAGGTGCTCATGCGTTGTCGCATCAAGGCTGCGGCACCAGCCTTTCCGCCACCATAGGCCCGCACGGACTTCTTGACCTTGCCTAGGTCCACCATGATCGTGATCGTGGCCTCGTGACGTTCCATGAACGTACCCGCCCACGCAAGCAGATCCCTGTAGGATGCCTGAATCGGATGTTTCGGGCTCATCTGAGCTCGGTTCTGCGTCCAGTAGCGACGCATGTCCGCCCCGACGTCCGCCGTGGAGCGCGTCCTGACCTGGATTCGCTTGACCCCCTCGGTCGAGCCTACGACCGACATCAACCGCCCGTATCCGTTGCCCTTGGTGTTCTGGTCCGTGATCTCATCGAGCAGGAACGAGCTTCCCTGCACCGCAGCCACCACGACCAGCGTCTTCTTATGCCGATCGAGCACCATGACCGCGCCCGATGCCTCATCGACGAACATCTCCAGGCGTGCCTGGTTACCCGGCAGCCCCAGAGTGCCCTCTGGGCGGGTGCGCCACACCTTCGCCCGGAACTGGTGCTGACGGGTAGCACGCCGTATCAGGTATGACACACCGATCGGCACCCAGTCGATCGCGCGCCCGTCAATATACGACACGGGATACAGTCCCAGGACCAGCAGCGGAAGCCACACCGGCATTGTGTAGGCAAGACCAATAAAGTTCCGGAATACAGGGGTAGTGAACACGAACACAGCCGTGCCCGCCAGTATGCACATCACCGCACGAAACGACAGTCCCAGGAAGACACCAGACGAGCTCTTGCGGGGAATGACCTCCGCTGCCGGCCCGGTCATCAGAACAGCCCCATGTTGCCGAAGAACCCTACCGCCGCGCTAGCGGTACCAATGAGGGCGGCAGCGATGAAGCAGGCAATGATTCCGCCCTTCCCGGCCTGAGTGCTCCTGCCGTGATCCCACCAGTGCCCCGCTGCCAGCATCAGCGCGGACACGATCAGGCACGCCACGACGATCACGAGGGCTGTTGCCTGCCAGCCCCCGACGGCGTTCTTGAGCTTGTCCATGAACGGGAAGAACACCCAGTTGGGGGTGATCCCCGGGTCATAGTTATTCACTACGACCCCCTCCTTCCTTGTGATGAAGGGGCGAGGTGCCCCTTTCACTCAAGGCCGTGCCAACCACCGCCACGCCCCTGACCACCAGGACAGGTGGTCAGGGGCGTGGCAAGTGGTGCGCAGGGCTCCCGTCAGGACAAGCTCAAGATCACTGCCGCAATCAACGCGGAGAGAACTGCGGCAACAGCGGCATTTCCGAACGCGCCGATCACAGCCCAACGACCCTTGCTGGCGATGGACGCGTTGCTGCCGCTGGCACCGACCGCCCACAGCACGCCGCCAGTGATCACTCCGACCACGCAGGCAATCAGCACCAGGGCCTGGAGACCACCAAGAGTGTCAATGAAACTTGTCAGGTACTGCCACACTGAGACATCCGGCGTCACGACTCGCACACTTCACACCTCCTCCCAGTAGCGCGGGTCATCCTCAGGCACGAACGCATCTGCTCCGATCGGCTCATCGCCGCCCGGGATGGCGAACACCGCAGTGTCCGTGTCATCCGCCGGTGCTGGCGGACGATAGCCCTGACCGCCTGAGCCGTAGCTGCCGTATCCCGACCCGCTGGGGCTGTTGTAGCCATACGAGGAGCTTGACGAGTAGCTCGTCGCCGGCGGCGGGGGAGGAGCCGGGTTGTATCCGTAGCTGGTCGGCGGCGCACTGGCCACTGATCCCACTGAGCCCGACCCGGCGGTGGGCGAGGCAGGCTGCGGCGCGGGAGCGAGACCCCCACCTCCGGTACCCGCACCGCCGGTGAAGGCTCCGCCACCCGAGGGCGTCACCGCAGCGGTCTCACCTCCCATCGCACCGGAGCCCTCAGCCGGAGCACCCGCAACCGAACCCACCGAACCACCATCGGAGCCCGAGAAAGCCGGGGCCGGGGCAGGAGCGGACCCGCCGCCGGCCCCTCCACCACCGCCACCTGCTGTGGCACCTCCGTCCATCGCACCGGAGCCCTCAGCCGGAGCACCCGCAACCGAACCAGCCGACCCTGAGCCGCCCGCAGCGCCGGAACCTGACCCCTCCGTCGCGGAGGCGCCAACAGCGCCTCCGCCAGCACCAGATGACGAGGCCGCAGCGCCACCAGACGAGCCAGCCGCCCCGGCGCCCGCACCAGCGGCCGCGCTGGCTCCTCCCGTGGCCACAGCCGCGGCCGCAACCTTGGCCTTCTGCTCATCGTTCCCCTGCTGCTCACTGGCCGCTCCCTGGGCCTCACCCCCACCAGTGACACCGCCACCATCGGTCGTACCCTGGGTCCCCTGGGCGGCCGCACTCTTGACGGTCTGTCCGATCGGCCCGCCCTCAGTGGGGGAGGAGGCCGCGTTCACCACCGACTTGACGGTGTTTCCCACCGTGCTAGCCCCTGCCACCACGGCCCCACGCATCTGGGAGATCATCGACGCCACCGCGTCCTCCCCCAAGAAGCTGAACAATTTGAAGAAGACCCACGGGCAGCACAGGCCGCCCAGCAGAGAGGCCGCACAGGTCGCCATCTGTGTCAGCGCGTCCGTGATCGACTTCGCTTCACCGATCTCACTCAGCCCCCGGAACCCGATCCCTAGCACGATCACAATGCCGAACGGGGCCACCAGCAGGGCGACCAACCATCCCAGCACGGTTCTGGGCCAGGCACGTGTCTCATCAGCCGCCAGGCCGCTGTACGCCACGGGAGTCACCACCGTCGCCGCCTGAAGGAACACGCCCCGCAGCAGCATCACGAACAGCAGCACGATCGCGAAGAAGATCGTGAACAGGCAGAAGAAACCGAACCCGATCGCCATCACCGCCGCACCACTGGCAGCTGCACCCGGGGATACGCCAGCCAGAGCTGAGAAGACGTCCAGTGAAAAGATGTCCGTGATCTGCTTGCTCAGCTTCTCCACGTCCACGCCCAGCCACCCCGTCATCGCTGAGCGCAGACCGTCGACACCCGCCGTCAGACTCACCAGAATCGGCAACGTAACCATTGAGGCCGCCGTCGCGGCCACCGCCCCGCCGGCGGCCCTGCGCACCCCTGACAGGCCCCGGGCCTGGATCGCGCTCTTGGCCAGCTGCCAGAACGCCAGCACGATGGTGATCGGGATCGCCACCGCGAACACCCTCCCGGTCCACGTATAGATGTAGTCAGCGCCCAGGTTCGGGGAGCCCACACCGAAGGCGATCGCCAGCGCCGAGGTAATGATCCAGGCTGCGGCGCGCCCGAGTGCGTCACCGATCCAGGTCGCTGCGGCCTCCATACCATTCTTGACCCATGTCTTAGGGTCCAACCCGTTCTGCAGGCCACCGTCGTCAGAGCTGTTGTCAGACTTCGCTTTCTCGTTAGCCTTCTCAGCGACCTTCTTGGCCACGTCGTCGGAGTTGTCCTTGCCCGACTTCAGCTTTTTTCCCAGAGCCTTCGGGACCTCACTGCCCTTGTTTCTGAATCCGTCTCGGTTTCCTTCGTCCCCGGCGTGCCCGTGGTACTCCCCGTCCAGTGGCGATCTGCCGGTCGGCTCATCACTAGGTGCAGGTCTCGCCCCACCATCGCGATCCTTCGCAGGGCCCTGCCCACCCGGGTCGGGGATAGGGGCCGGCGGGTCAGCCGGCAGCGCCGCAGCAGCAACGTGACTGTGAGCCAAAGCCGGCGCCGGGGAGGCCGTAGCGGCGGTCGACGGCGCCAGGACCACCAGGACCACCACCAGGCCGATTACTCGCCCCACGCACCCTAAGACCTGCTTCAAGGTGTCACTCATCATGCTCCCCCGTTACTTCCCAGGTGGACGAGCGCAACCGTCAGGGTTGCCAAGCTGGCGGTCAGGGCTGCGCAGCACCACCAGTAGGCCCGCTTCATCGAGGTCATCACGCGTCACCTCCACCGACGACACCGACCAGCTCGCACACGCCAGCGTTGATGGCCGGGTCACAGCGCACGATCATGTTGAGCGAGGTCTCAGTGGTCCGCACGAAGCCTGAGACGTCTCCTGTCTGCTGCGTGGTCGTCTTGATCCTGGCTGACGTCGTCAACGCGAACAGGGTGTCTCGGTTGTTGACGACCTTGAGGAAGACCTCGTTACCGACGTCGTTGCGCAGCGTGCTGTTATCCGTGTCCATCACCCCCAGGACGTCGACCTCGTCGCGCTGCCTAGAGGCGATCTGGTGGGACAGGTCGTCCGGGCTGATCGAGTCCTTGACCGCCTGGCGCAGGATCTTGTGCTTATCGGCCCCTAGGGGACCGTCCTCACCGGTCATCCCGGCAATCCAGGAGTCCGTGATCCGGGAGGCCTCAGCCCCCGGATCCTTCGGCTGGACATTCGAGTAGTCGTATCCCGACGCCGCCTGGACGCTTAGGGCGAAGACCTTCGGGTCAGTGGTCCTCGCGAACGGGGACGAACCCAGACGTGGCAGGGAAGAACCGAAGTCCACCCCCGTCGAGGACGTCACGTGCCCCGAGTCACCCGGCGCGGCCGACACCGATGCTGGCGCCGAGGCCCCCGGACTGATTGTCGGTCCTGGCCCCTTCGCTCCGCTGGGGGAGGGCAGGCGGTCGGTGTTGGACCCGACCCACACCAGGCCGGCCACCATCACCACCACCAGGACGAACCCGCCGACGCCAACCATCACAAACCTTGTCCCGCGGCGGGTCCTCGACCACATCCACGACCACCAGTCAGTTACCTTCCTCAACATGCTTTCTTCTCCGATACCTCGTTACTTCACACGAAATTTCTGACACGGCGCGGTTGCGCGCCCCTGTACTTGCGGCCATTTCCTGCCCCCTTTTACAAGCCCGGGACCCGGATGTAGGTCGGTGACCCGTACACCGCCATCTCACGTACCCCTTCAGCAGGGGTCTGGGCACCGATCATTCGACCGTTACCCGTGTAGATGGCGACGTGGCCGGGCCACCACAACAGGTCACCCGGCTGAGCCTGGGAGGCCGGAATGTGCTCACCGGCGTTCAGCTGCGCACCCGAGGAGTGCTCCAGCTGAATACCGGCCTGCGCGTAAGCCATCTTCGTTAAGCCCGAGCAGTCAAAGGAGTCCGGGCCCTCAGCAGCCCACACATAGGCTTTGCCGACCTGAGCCTGGGCGTAGGCGATGATCGCTGCCCTGCCCCCACTCACCCCGGCCACGCCCATAGCCGCCTGACCGGACGGCGCTCCCAGCGGTTCGCACTTCACCCCCGCCAACGCCGCCATCAGAGTCCCCGCCGTCGGCTCCCACTTGTCATAGGCGGTCGGTGTCGCCGAGCGCTGCACGCTCTGCGCCGCCTGACCCGGCGTCATCGACTCCCAGCCCTCGACGCCCTTAAGTCGGTCGTAGAACACCGCCGCCGACTTCGACGGCGTCATGATCTCCTCCACCGATCCCCACCCCATCGAGGGCCGCTGCTGAAAGAGGCCCACGGAATCGTGGTCACTGCCCGTGCCCTCATGAGCCAGGTCCATCGAGCCAGCCACCCCCGGATTGGCGAGGTTACGCAGCGTGGACTCCTGCAAAGCCGTCATCAACGCAACCTTCTGCCCCTGCGCACCCACCCCGGCGGTATTGCCCGCCGCGATGATCATGGCAGCGTTATTCAGCTGCTCCCGACTGAACTTCACCGAGCCACCACTGCCATCAGGCGCCTCCACCTCCGAGCCATCGAAGCTGCACGTCACCCCGGTCCCAACCACCCCGCGCTGGTCATTACTGAACAGCTTCGACACATACACTCCCGTCCCCAGAACCGTCCCGATCGTCAGCACCCCCACCAGGACCACCGTCACCAGCACCGGGAGAATCACCGCTCCCAGCAGCTTCACCCCCGAACCCGAGTCCGACTCCGAGTCCAGCATCGACTCCAACCCGACACCCCCTTCCCTTCCCAAAAGATCAATACCGAGAAGACCCAATCACTGGTCTTCCCCCTGTCGCCTATAGCCGTGCCAACCCCCGCCACACCCCAGACGCCCAGCTACCACAGCCCCCGACGGCGATGGCCACAGCTACGCGCACCACCACGGGCGGCGGCCTCCACCGCCGCCCGTCGAGCGGCGACCTGCCCCGGCCCGGGCCCGCCGCCCCAAGAGGCGCGCTCCGCTGCTATACGGGCCCGCTCAGCCTCCCTAGCCACCATCCGGGCGTCACGCTCAGCCATCGCCCGCTCATGAGCCGCCTGACGCTCCTGCCTCCACGACGCCAACGGCACCCCGGCTTCGTCCAGCCACGCCGACAGGCGATGGATCAGCCACCTGGCCGGCTCACGCACACCCCGGTCCCCGCTGTACGGCCACGCCGACCCATCCGGACGCCGGTCCACCGCCACCACCAGGTCACCCACCGACCAACCAGCCCCGAAAAACGGCCGGATAACACGCATCACGTACCTATCCGAGCAGCCCCGAAGCACCCGTAAACGTTCCTGGAGCTCACGAGCCAACCCAAGCACCGCCTCCTCCGTGCTCCTCGTGCGCCGAGGCGACCACCACGCACGCCACCGATCACCACGAACCCGGCCACCAGGCCGCGCAGCGGCCCCCAAAAAGGCCTCAGCGCCGCGCAGCGGCACCAAACCTCTTCCACCCAAGCCGCCTCGCGCGCGCGTGCGGGGGTCAAGAATCCCTAACACCGGGTAGGGGTGACACCTCAATCCACAGTGGGGCTCGGCTGGCCCCTCACTGTCCACAGGACCCCGCCCCACCGCGGCCTGGGAGGCCCCCGTCGAGGCGGGCGCTGGCGTGTCCGCCGCCAGCTCCTGGGGCACCACCAGGCTGCGTACCGCCGCCTCGTTGCGGCGCTCCAGCACCACCCGCCCGTCGGCGTCCTGGCTGCGCGCCAGCGGCGCCCACCTGGCCGACCGGCCACCGGCCACCAGGCCCAGCAGGCCCCACTGCTCCAAGCGCCTCAGCCACCGCTGCACCGTCCGCACGCAGCAGCCCGCTAGCTCCGCGATCCTAGCGTTCACTACCCGCGTCGTGCGCGAGGCCCCATCGACCCAGTCGCACAGGCCCCGAGCCACACGCACCACCGTCGCCACCTGCACGTCGCGCAGACCCCGCGCCTCAGCCACCTCACGCACAGCCTCCAGCCACACCGACACCCTGGGAGCCAGCACGCACCCCTCCGGCACGCTCGCAGCCACCAGCAGACGCGACCGCTCCATCATCCTCGACGGGCGACGCCACTTACGAACCGACGGATTCGGCACGAAGCCAACGGAAACCCTCCCACCATCTAAAGCATTAATAAGATTAGAACCCTTAGATTCCAGCTCTACCCTTGCGGAAGTTGTGTCCATCAACTACTCTCTAACCATCATCTGGGGTGCGTTTCGGCGTACTCCACCCAGGCCCCCGACCAAAGGGTTCGAAAATTTGTGGTCGGGTGCTGTTGTTTGGTTCTCGCCCTCGCCCGGTCCGCCGGTCGGGGGCGAGTCTCATGAACCCCTCTCTACGCGGCCGCCCCGGCACTCACCCCCTCCACCGGGAACAGCGCCAGCTGCTCACCGGTCCCGTTCTTGCGGTGCGACGACGCCCTACGCGCCGGGGCCGGCGCAGCAGACGGGGCCTGAACCACGACCCCCGCCACCACCGTCCGCAGCCACCGCAGCTGAGAAGCACTCAACACCTCACCCCAGGCCAAGCCATCGACGCCCAGGCCCTCAGTGATCCGCCCCCGCAGCAACCACACCAGCGCAGACTCCAGCCCCCCGCGCCGACTACCAGTAACCAGACTCATCCACGCCCCCGCAGCACCCGGCGAGACCCCCAGAGCCGCCAGAACCCCCTCACCAGCATCCTCACGCGCCGACCGGTGGCGCTCACGCGCATACGTCGACGCCGCCAGCTCAGCCACCCGACACGTCCCAGCCCGAGCAACGCAGGCAGGCACTGACGCCCACACCAGAGCATCAGCCACTCCCTCCAGGCAGGGCCCGAGATCCTCGTCCCTCACCCAGACCCGCCGCCGTTCGACCTCCACCGAGCCAGGAGCCGTAAACCCCGTCCCAGCCGCAAGGTCAGCAAGGTCCAAACCCACACAGCTGACTCGCTCACGCATCCGATGAGGATGCGCAGAATCACCGCTCAGCCCGTGCTGGCGATTCCTCTCCTGGTGCCCCTGCACCATCCACACCGCACGAGTCACCAGCACCGCCCACAGGTCACTACCAGCCGCACGCAGGTCCCGGCGCATCAGCAGCATCTCCACCACCGAAGCAGCCAAATCCGCCACCACCTCACCCCATGAGGCCGTACCGGAGTCCACCAGCTCCGCGACTCTCCCCGGTCCCACCTTCAGCGGAACCAGCCGCACGATCTCACTCGCTACCTGGCGCCCCAAAGGCGAGTCCCACACCCCCGGCGACGCCTCCACAGCATCCAACGCCGACGCCAGACCCGCCGACGTCGACACATCCACGTCCTCAACCCAAGACGTCACAGCCGATCACCTCCAGTACCGTCCAGCACGACCGACACGGCGGCGCTACCGCCTTCCAGATCCGTAAAGCCCCAAGCCGTCGACTGGAGACACCTGTCCTCCATGAACAGGTCCCAATGACGCTCAAGCAGGCCCTCAAACACACTGCGCTCCACCGGCCGAGCCGCACTGACGCAGTAGCCCGCTGGCTCCTCGACCAGCCAGCCCGACACCTCCCAGCCGCAGTCCAAGCCCTCATCCGGCCAGAACCGCAGCCCATGAGCATGGTCAAAGGACACCCGCAGCAGCCCGTTCAGATCACTCGCACCTGCCGGCTCCGCACCCGAGACCCACTCAAACACCCGGTCAAACCGCACGAAGAACGACAACCCGCTAAACGAGATCCCTGTGACCTCGTCAACCGCCGGCCGCCAACCGAGCTCCGCATCGTCCTGAAGATCCACCAGCAGCAGCCGCTCAAACTCCACCAGCCCCCGCCGCGGCCGACTCGGGTCAGCCGACCCGGACAACACCGGTGGCGCAGGCTGGGCGCCAGCACGCTCCTGACGAAAACCCTCAAGCGCCTCCAAGCCGGCCAGCGCCCGACGACGATTAACCCGCAGCCCCTCCAGCGAGTACGACCACCCTTCCGCAGCAGCACCCGCCAGGACCTCCAGCTCCGGCCCCGTCGCCGGCGCACCATCCCCAGGAACCAACAAGGAATCCAAAGTAGTCACGATAGAACTCCTGCCTTCACTGAGATTCCGGACGCAACACGTCGTCAGCAGCTCTCATGAAGCCCTCACCAGGCTTGAAACGCATCGAGCCGTGGAAGAAGGACTCACCCCCGGCTTCCTGACTACTGGTTTCCTGAACCGGAAGCAGGCAGAAGGCAACCGACTCAAGCCAGTCGTCCTTCTTTAAACGGTGCCCGTGCCGCTGGATCACTCCCTCAAACACGCTGCGATCCACGGACCTCAACTCGTAGCCGTCGTCAACCATCCAGTCCGACACGCACCAGGCACACTCAAGGCGCTCGTCCGCCCAGAACCCAAAGCCCTCCGCAGGGTCATACGACACCCGCAAACCAGGATTCGTGCCGATAGGTGGCACCCACCCAGGGGGCGCCTCAAACAAGCGGTCATGACAGATGTCGAGGCCGACGCACTCAATGGTGAAGCCCGTCTCCTCATCCATGACCGGATCGCCACTCACTGAAAGAACGTGGCTGAACGCCACCCGAACCAGCCTGGCCGGCCCCGCCACCACCTCACCGGCAGGCTCGTTAGCCTCCGTCCACACATCGATCAGAGCCCTCGATGCGCGACGACGATCCTTTACCAGCTCTTCCAGCAGCCATACCCCGCCGGCGCGCCAGCACTCATCCACCAGAGCCAGCTCCTCAGCAGCAGACAGCGAGTCGGCGGCCCCGGTCTCTAGAAGCCTCTGGGCGACCAGCAGGCCGTCAGGCCCAACCCGGCGACTCTTACGCAGCTGCTCAAGCGAGAGCGCCCAGCCACAGTCGGCGGCCTCAGCCAACATTCTTTGCTCCAACTCCGTCGCCTCGATAACTGTCATCACGAGCTCCTCCCACTCGATACCTCACTGGACTCCCGCATAGGGCTACCCGCGTAGCCCCCTGACCACCTGTGGAGGCTGCCGGCTGTCGCCGGGGCCGGCGGCCACGCACAGGTGGACAGCGGGACCCCGCCCGGGGCCATG
>ERZ772973.839-NODE-839-length-12754-cov-3.29215_pt1 | contig 12754 bp, 17 predicted proteins | sample MGYA00580672_ERZ772973 | MGnify/ENA primary metagenome ERZ772973 (study PRJEB29015, sample SAMEA2737938) | human oral metagenome | biome: human oral; feature: human-associated habitat; material: dental | place: China | collected 2152 ... | reverse complement strand
TTAGTATATTGATCAATAGCCGGCTGCATTATACTTATTAATCCGTCAAGAACTTCTTCAAATAGATATTTTTGCCCAACTATACAAAATGGGGATTGTCCATCAAAAATGGTATCATACACATCTGCATTAAAAATACCATTAAAAATTTTTCTCATAGTTTTTGTAAGTTCTGCCACATAGGCACCTTCTTTTTCAAGCCCTGACTTTGGTGTACCGTCAGGGTTAAGTTCTACACTTTCGTCTATTGTGTATTCCTTAAAATCTTTCTGTACATCCAATATTCTGTTAATAATTTCAGGATCTGCCGGATTAAATCTTATAACTCTGTTAGGATCATTATTAATTTTAAAACTTTCTTTCCCATCATTAAATGATAAATTTTTCATTTGTATAACCCCTTATTAATCTGCTGTAAATGTCTTTGTTGCAAGTACAAATTTACCTTTTACTCTATTTCCTGTAAGATGCACATTGAATGGTATCTGATAACCTGTGGTATCGCCTCCATAGCTTGACACTTCAATCATTGCATCTTCTTTATATGCCACATAGGTATCCGCTGCACCTGCATCTTCCCATAGATGAACTTCTACAACACTTGTCTTTAGATCGTCAAGTGTCTGCCTTTCGTCTACAATCTTTTGAAGTCTCGCAAAAAGCGGATCTCCCACAACCGCATAATACGGTTCTACTGAAGCTTGTGGCTGATAGCTGTCTATGCTTACTGATGTTTCTCCAAGAATATTATTCTTAGTTTCAACATTTGCATTCATCTCAACATTGTATTCCTCAAGGTCAGTTCCTAATCTTACATAGGCTGCCGTTCCGCTCGTAGCTGAGTCTATGAAGTTAGCCATAAACTTGCGCTTTATTTTTCCTGTTACTGCCATCCTTAATCCTCACTTTCTATCTTATAAATAGCATATATCTGTATCTGATACATAATACCGTCATTAATTGTTTCACCCATCAACCCCATGCTCATTGCATTTTCTGTAGTGGCTTCTATGAAAGTAGTTTTTACATCTTTTCCATTAATATCCATGGTAAACTCTTCTTCCGGAAGATGTTCAAGCCAATGGGCAAGTTCGTAAAGAAAATTACTGTTAGCAAGTCTGTTGTAATCAGTAATTGACTGTCCTATGGCATACAGAACAAAGTTATGTCTTCTTGTTTGAACCCCAAGTAAATCTTTCTTAAGTAATCTATCACCATTGCTGGATAGACCATAATTAGTAGGCTCTGGTTCTGTAAAATCTATATGGATATCACTGTTTATAAGAAACTCCGATATCTTAGGATAAGATGTGAGTTTCTCTCTCATAAAATCTATAATCGTCATATTACTCCATTCAACACTTTTTGTGCTGCTTTTAGAATGTCATTTCTATGGTCTGCCTTCATGCGATCAAAGAACTTCCTTCCTCTCATCGGTGCACCTATGTATGTAAGTTTCCTCGTTGTAGGTACCTTGACCTCATTCCTTTTAGCAAAAGGACTTCCGGTTGTAGGAGATACATAAACTATTCCTTCGTGCATATAATGTGCATACTTGGTTTTTATATTTATTTCTCCTGAACCTATGACAGTTGAGAGTAACATACTGTTTATCAATACCCCTGTTCTTTTAGGTATATATGGTTCCATATACCTCATACATTCAGAATCAACTACTTTTTGCACCTCTCCTATCTTATTAAGCCCTTTTTGAGTTAATAATAATTCTGTAGGTTGTATATTAAAACTTCCATTAATCAAATTACCACCCCCTACTTACCGGTCAATTCATAATGTTGCACCGACTTACTGCCATACAACCTTTCGTCTACCGATACGAGCGTTAATGCTTTGTGATTTGTCTTTAGCTTAGCTATACCTTCTGAAACGGTAGCCTGAGAAGTATTATCAAACTCAAAATCAATAACACCCTTAACCATTAAATCCTTGCCCTTTGTAAAGTTAATAGCTTTTCCAAGGCTACTGAGAGGTATCATAACTAATGCTGTACAACTACCTCTTTGCCCTGTTTTAATGAATGTAGAATGTTCTACATCTTCCCAGTACACATTTTTAACTATCTGCCTTGTAAACTTTTCAAGCTTGCCCTCTTTACTACATAAATACAATGTGATGTCTGCATTAGTAAACATATTACAGCCCTCTATAGCAAAGACCTGTATTGCCTAGCCATTTAATCACAATATCATACTGTTTTGACTTAAAAGCCTCTTCACTATCGGCTTTACTTGAAAAACCTACAGAGTAGGACCCGATTCGCTCAGATGTCTTATTTCCTGTATCTCTTAACTGTGCTTCATTTTCAAATATTAGCTCAGCTAACTCACAACAGCAAAACTTTACATCTTTTTGAATATCTTCTACTCCTTCAAGCCTTCCAAATGTGTATAAGTCTATTATTTTACTTGCACCTCTTGCATAGTAATTAAATCCGGCACTAATGGTCGGATTCCTACCCTGCAAATATTCATCTGTATAAAAATCGTTATCTGCATACATTCCCATCAGTGCCTCACCTCTATTCCTTTGCCTTCTTAGCCTTTACAACCTCTGCCTTCAAAGCTTCATTCTCTGCCTTCAAAGCTTCATTCTCTGCCTTAAGTGTCTCAATGATCTCATCGCTTTTAGCTTCAATACTTACGCCCATTCCAACTTCTCTCATGCAATACTCCTTTCTTACGCCTTGTGGCTTAAATAAATTCCTGCAACCTTATTCTTATACACATCAACAAGCCCGTATTTACGGTATTTTGAGATATAAGAATCAGCATTCGGATTGTTCTCAGGTGCGATAATGTCTGAAGCAATATGCTTATCAAACTTAATAATTGCAGGCTTATGAACAATCATAAAGTTGATATCCTTACCGCTTGCAGCCTTCTTATAATGCCCAAGCTCCTCACCTGAACTCTTTCCGTCAAGCAACTCTATAACTGTGTAAAATCTTGACTGTGGCACGGGCTTCTTAACTGCAAATGTTGCCAAAATCTCTCTTGATTTTGTAGTATCAAGTGCCATAACGCCGTTTAAGAGCGTAGGAGTTGCATAAAGCAATCTATTCTCTTCCGGCACTTCGTCCTCATCCATCTTGTTCTTTGCCTCAAGTAAAGCTGCGAGGAACTGTTCCGCACCTGCATAGGTAGCGGGCGTAGCCTTTGAAATTCCTGTTATTCCCGCAAGTGTAGCAAATACAAATGCGTCCGCCTCAGGTGCTACCTTATCTCTCTGAAGTGTTGCTCCTGCCATACCGAAAGCAATGTTAAATGTCTCCTGATCGTCCATAGTATCAACAGATATCTTTGTACCTCTGTCATAGTTAAATGTTGTGCTCTTCCATACCACATTTACGGAACCATTTGTATAACCGCTGTTTCTGTCATAATCTCCTAAACCGGAAACTTCAATCTGTGGATATAGGATTTCTTTTGCATTTGCTCCGGCTCTCATCATTGTTGCATCACTTGTAAGGTCAGAGGTAACTGATGCATTCTTGTAGACCTCATCAAGTAGGTCTGTATAATTCTTCGCTAATGTAATGTTATTTGCCATATTCCTTTATTCCTTTCTTACTTCTTATCTTCTGTACTGAGTCCCATGGCAGCTCTTAGTGAAATAGTACTTGCATCCATGCCCCCCGTGCCACCACCGGTAGATGCAACAGGGTTATTGATAGGTTCACCGCTACCAAACAGATATGAATTCTCTTTTTGACAGGCTTCAAGAGCTGTCTTGATATCAGTGCTTCTGTCTTTACTTGACTTAAGTGCATCTACATCAAGCAATGCTCTTACAGCTTTTGCACTTCTTCCGCCTGCTGCATTTATAGCAGCTTCAAGTGTAGAATCAAACTGCATATCCGCAATCTTACCTTCGTATTCTGCTTTAGAGTCTTCATATTTCTTCTTATAGTCTTCTACTTGTGCCTTTACTTGGTCATAGTCCTTAAAGCTTTCTATGGTTGTATTGGCTTCTTGTAGCTGTGTCTTTGCCTGCTCAAGTTCAGTTTTGACCTGTTCTACTTCACTTTTTGCCGCTTCAATATCATTACCGTTTTCCGCCATGATACTGTCTATTTGTTCCTTTATAAGACCCATATCTTCTAAAAACTTTCTTTTCATGTTGCTCCTTTCACTACGCTTTTTACGGGTTCGCTCCCATGTGCTGACTGTTTTACGCCTAATCTACCGGCAAAATCGTATTAAAAAAGTACCCTAAAGCACTTGATTTTAATTTAATACATGTTATAATCTTAATAGATATCTAATTAAGAGCGGTACGCATCCCCCTTGAAAGCTTTACAGCCGGTAGGGAAGCGCCACCGCTCTTAATTTTTTCTCTTGTACACCTTGAGTATTTTATTACCCTTTAACATAACAACTTCATCTATAAAGTCAGTTCTTTTTGATTCATACACTCCTTCAATTTGCCTTTCAACTTCTTCTATTCGTAATGGTGTTTTATCTATACAAATTATTACACTATCTGCTTGGTGTTTACTGCCTTTAATAGCATCATAAATAGTATTTTTCCCTTTGCCTTCAGGTGTCTTTAAATCATACGATACTTGATTTATTTTATAGTCCGGCGTTCTAATTCCGGTGGGATTCAATATTCGAGGCACCATAAGCACCTCTCTACCATACTTTTCAGCTATAATCTCTGCTACTTCTTTTTCGTGCTCGTCATAGTCAAGTACCACATGTTTACCATCTACTTTATATACTTCTCCATTATGTTTCCACTCAGTTAAATCTTTTACATTCTTGGCTTCGTTCTCATTAACTTTTTTCCATTCAGATGTTATGTCATTATATTTTATATTTGTATTTAATGGACTTTTTTCACTACTGTTATATACATTGCTGACCCTTAATCTCTCACCTTGTTGCTTCAGCTCCATAGCTTTTGAAAAGTCTACGTATTCCCTTTCAACCGCTTTGAGTTTTGCTCTCTTTAATGTGATTATGTCTTTGTCGGCTTCCGCTCTTTCTAAAAGCTTTATATCCTGCTTATACTTTCTGATAGTTCTTTCCAGCAGCCTTTGTCTTTGTGAAGCTTCATAGGTGTCAAATTCTTTGCCTTTATAATCTTTCTTTTCATTTTCTTTTCTGTTTTGCTCCTCCAACCATTCATCTGTATACTTTCGCTTTGATATACCGGGTATAAAAGGAAATATTATATGCCTGCAATTTATTCCATGAAGTCCAAGCATATCTCCAAAACCGCATATAGTCTTTAGCTGACTTTTACTGTATACCTTGCCTTGCCATGATTGGTGATTTTCAAAACCTATACCTGTATTTCTTGCCCCTAAATGCCAATCTACCTCCGCATAATCGGTACCTAGCTCTTTCATATTCTGTTCAGTAATACTTGAAGTAAGCTGAGAAACACCTGTAAGTATTGCCCTTCTGACTGCTACATCTATACGGTCTTTTCTTCCTGATGCATAATCAACCGTCCTAAGACCGCTTTTAGTCATTTCATCAACAGTTTCATTGATAACTTCCGTATATGTCTTAGATCCTGTAGTTACATTCATCATAGCTTTATCCAGACTTTCAGTGAGGTATTTTTCCAAAGGTGCGAATATCTTTTGACCATTTCTTGTGATATTAAACCCTGTGGTTTTAGTTATATTTTCAATACTTCCCTTTGTATGCTCTTTGATTGCATTGCTTAATTGTTGCAACCACTTATTTTCACTGTAGGGCTTCATATCCTTACCGACAGATTTGTATATATCATTGTTTCTAGCATAATCAAGTTTCAATGCCTCTTTATATACTTTGTCTATACTTTCATTGACATCTGTTAAAGCATCATCTATTACATCATTTATATGTTTTTTGCCGACTCCAATATCGTACACTCTATCAAGCAAGTAGTTTATAGCAGGGGTAATTTTTTTAGTGTCTTTTATCCTGTCTACTACCTCAGTCATTATATTCATTTCTAAATCAGCCATTAACCGTTCTAATGGTTTCGGAAGTTTTTCCATATCTTCAGGAGTCATGCGTTATTCCTCTACATCAGGTGTAGCGGGCAGGTTTTTAGTTGCTTCTTCTATTGTTTCTCCGTACCACTTAGCTCTATATTCCTCAAGTCTCATAACGCCCATTGCAACATCCTGCCTATCCTGCTGTCTTTCAGTTTCTTCATCTACAAGAATTGAGTCCTTAAAAGTGCATATAAATTCATATCCGGTCTTTGTTAGTCCGTTATAAAATGCCAGTGCGTATACTAAATCCTCTAAGCAATCCCTTAAATTAGATTGTATTGCTTTTACTCTATTAAACTTACGCTTTTTTGCTATTTTTGCTTCTGTAGCTGTCTTGTCCACATCACTGACATCTGACAAATCACCATAAGACAAACAGGAATTAAACTCTATTCTTCTAAGATAGGCGTTTAAACCATTTACAATATTGCTGTCTCTAATTTCAGGGCTGTACTCTTGATATATATCGTCACCGTTGCCCTTAGATAGATTTAAGCCCCTGTAAAGCCTTTCGGACAGTCTAGGCATCTTGTATGTTGTCTTGCCTTCTTTCCCTATCATCGGTGCGGCTTGCAGTGCTGTAATATCCACATGAACAGCACGCTCTCCGCTTTCAAACTCCCAATCAAGTCTTGCAAATTGTGTATCGGTCATCTTTATGAGATTTATGGAAGTATCAAATACGGATATTCCGCATGGTGAACCATCTACAGTATTCTTTATAGGGTTTCTGTAATATCCAAAGTCAGGCTTTTCTACTCCGGTGTAAAATACATCTTCCGGAAGATTTGCCCACTCTTCTATATCCATCAAAGCAATAGGAGAACCGATACTGTTACCATCTGAAGACTTATAGGCTTTGTTTTGTATCCTCAGTGTTTTATCTTCTTTCCATTCGTGATATTCAAGTCTTATGTAGAATGTACTTTCGCCTACTCTCTTAACCTGTATAAATACCACGCTTGTTAGTCTATCTTTTGAATTAAATGCAAGCGGTATAAATCTATCAGCCGTTATATACTCAACCGCATCACCGCCTAAAGGTTTTATACAAAAAGAACCGAGACCAAGACCAAGCTGTAAGTTTTCATTTAATGCTCTAATAGATTCCTGAAATATCACATCTACCTGTTCAACTGATACGCTTGCCTCCATCTCGTTGAGGCACACATTGGCGAACTCTGTACAAATACCTTGTTCTATCATCAAAGAACTTACTTTGTTATCAATCCAAGAGGCATGACCGTTATACATAGTGTTCCATGTCTCTATTTTGTTGATCATTACTTGACTGATGGCTATATCCTGCCCCAGTACTTGTTTTATTGTCTTTGAAGGAAACACTTTTTTAATCACCCCTTTTATTATTTCTATCAATCTGTTAAACATCTTACTGTCCTTTTTTCTTCCAGATTCGGTTAGTTGCATATCTTACTGCATCTATACAGTGGTCGTTACCATCAGGATATCCACTTATAACATTGTCCTCTTTATCCCTCTCGTATTCATAATCTAAAAACTCCTGTGCAGCCTCCGGACATCTGATATTATCAATTATTATCTCTTTTAAAGACTGCAACCACTTATATGAGTATTCTCTGCTGCCCGAGCCTTTTTCTGCTGCTCTTGCCAATAACCCATAAGCTTTATAGTCTGCAACTGACTTATTCTCTGAGCTGTCGCAAGTAATTATGTCATTGCCTGTAATACCTAAGCTTATAAGTGTATTCGCTGTCTGTTCGTTGCTCTGCTTGTTGCAAGTATATTCTTGCCAAATATATAGTTTATGCTGTGCAGGCTCATAATGAACACGCACAAAAGCATATAGATCTGGATACCAGCCCCAGTCAACACCGTTAAGAATGTGGTCAAATTCCGCTATTTCCTCGTCTGTTATCTGCCTTATAACCACATTGTCAAATACCGAACCGCCTGCACCGTTAGCCACGCCCATATATTCATTCTCATAAGCGTCCGGATTAGTTTCTTTTAAGAACTCCGCTTCTTCAAGGAACGGTTTGCCCAGCCACTTAGCCGGTACTTGTAAGTAGTTACTTTCTATCACTGTTCTTGACTCCTTTGGTATCTTAATGTATTTATTAGCCCAGTTATTCGATGTCTTAGGCGGATTAAATGACTTAAATATATAAGCAACATCACCGCCACGGATAACGGACTGTTCTATCTTTCTTACTGACTCAGGTCCTGCGAACTGGTCAAGCTCCTCAAACCATAAAATACCGATATACCCGAACGGTACCTTTATAGACTTAATCTTTCCCGGGTCATCCGCTCCTCTGAAATATATCTTCTGTCCTGTAGGCTTTCGTGTTATCTCCATAGGACTCACGGTAGCATGAAACTCTTCTGTAAGGTCTAAGGCATCTATAGCCCACAAAATCTGTTGATATACAGAACCTCTAAGCGTATCTGCCACCTGCCTCATAACTACAGCATGCATATTATCGTTTCGCATTATCAAGTCTATAACTTGTAACGACACGAAAGAAGATTTTGTTGAACCTCTACCGCCGGGGAATACATACTCTGTATAATTGTGTTCGTGTATATCAAACAAGACAGGGGCAAACACCGGCGCAACCATACTTGCAGGGATTCCCGTGTATTTTTCTCCTTGTATGCTTATGTCTTCAGGCTTTAGCTTTTCAGTTTGTGCCTTCATCCGTTCAACTCTTGCCTTTTGTTCTTTAACATCTAAAGCAGTCTTATTTTGCCCAAGCAAGTCCCTCACTTCTTTAAAAGCAGAAACTGCATTTTTGTTTAGCGGATCAACCGCAATATCTATCAATGATTTAACCATCTTTTCAGATATATCTCCGGTTATCATACCTTCTGCTATCTTTCGCAAGTCTGCTTTTCTTCGTCTTACAACACCTGAAGCTTTACCACCTTTGTGTGTAATTTCTCTTTGTTCGTCCTTTGTTCGTTTGTTTAATGGTATTAAGTTTTCATGCCCATTTGCCACTCACCTCACCTTCCTATCTTTTATTTTTTACAAACAAAAAAGACAGCCTGCTGACTGCCTTCTTTGTTGCCCGAAGTATTGTTATCTGTAAGGAGGTTTTATGTCCTGCGGATTTTCCTTAAAATCCACTTACATAATATCACAGAACCATAGTGAATAAACATGAATTAACATGAACTTTAATGCATTATTTTAAAATTTTTTTTCAAATTCCTTTAACGCTTTACCATGTAATATATAAATCCACCTCAGCGACATATCGGTCAACTCTGCCACCTCTTCAAAAGTTTTGTTTGATAAGTAATACATTGATAATACAATTTTATATTTATCATTAGAAATCCTGTTTATCTTATTCCCTGCTTCTTCTCTTAATTCAACAAGCTTATCTATATCTTTGTTTATAAATTCTTCAAGCTCCACCAGCCTTACAACCACATCATCCATTTTGTTTCCGGAACTTGTCTGTACTTTCTCAGACAAACTTACTGTGGTTTTTTCAGCTATTGTTCTTATCTGTTCTCGTTCAAGCAACTTAGCATTTATGCGGTTGTCTAAATACTTAAGCTGCCGTAGGTACTCTTTAGCTGTCATTTGAATATGCTCCTTTTTTTAATAGTCATCCGGCTCGACTCCTTTCTGTTTACTTTAACAATTCATTCAGTTTTTCATATTCCTTGGAAATTGAGTTTTTGCGACTTTGTATTTCCTTTTTGAATTTTTCTTTTATAAATCCTATTACCTCTTCATGCATATTTAAGGGTATAACAGCTTCTGTAGCTCCCTCTCCTTCAATACTTCCATAAACTTTTATCCAGAACGGCTCCATAGCATTCAGCTTTTCCAGTTCACTTCCTATCTGCTCAATAAATTCGTTATACATGTCTATGTTTTCTGTACACTCTTGCACATTTACAACCTTTGCCATTAATTCGACCTGTTCTTTCTCTGTCATCTTTACTCCTCCACTTTGTTGTAACTGTAATCAATAAAACTGGCGACATAACTATAAATTTCTTCATTCATTTCTTCTTCGTTTTCAAAATCCTTCTCGTCCAATTCAAGCACATCTTCAAAATTTATATAAGCGCTCACTCTATATTTCGACATTATATTACCTGCCTTTCTTCTCCATCTTAAAATATCCCCCGTTGTTCCGCCATTGCCCTCGCAATGCCCCGAAATGTTTTGCTTCTAACTCTTGCTTTGTCTGTAGACACTCTTTCATGCCAGCAACGAGCCTTTCCGTTTGACCAAGTCCCATATATTGCCTTTATGTCTGGTCTTGGTAAATCGTTGATTTTCAATGGCTGTAAGCCTTTTAGCCATAAGCAGGTTCTTTTTGTTTGATAGTTTTCCTTATCATTCTCAGACTCTGCAAATTGGTATGGTTCTATAATCTGATCCGGTCTTCTATACACTGTACTCATTACCCCAACCGGGTTTTCTATTGCTATCCGCTCGCACTTTGCATTTGCAATCATCATAAAGAACTCTTGGGCTTGTATCCTCTTTGCTGTTCTTGCATTAATCTGTTCGATTGTATTTCTTTTTGTCGAGTGACTTCTTGTCGCTGCATTACTGAGATATGTGCAAGGTGGATGCGCAATTATCAAATCCCATTCAGTGTAAATGCTGTGATTTATTCCGTCTTCTGTCATAAAGTTTACTGAGCCATTAATTATGTCAAGGCAATCACCCACTATATGCCATTCCAGATGTCCACCATAACACTTTAAAATATCACAACTATAAGCTTTATGCCCTAATGCTCTAAACTCTTTACAAACCGTTTGGCTACATTCACATGCTATTAATACTTTCACTTTTTATCCTCTCCTGCTGTCTTTCAAGCTTGTATCTCATTTCATTATAAACATCATTGAAATAATCTTCATCGTACATCATTAGCTGTAAAAGCATTACATGGACATCCGCCATTTCCTCAATTACTTCTTTTGACAGACCATCTTTGTCTGCTAACAAATCTTTTTGTAAAGCAACTATCAACTCGGCTAATTCTTCAATAGTTTTAGCCTTTTGGTGTTTAAGCCCATAATGCCTTAGCACATATCTTGCTTCTTTGAAGGGTAACAGCTCCATAGTTCCTCCTAAAATATACTTAATTGTGTATCTCTTCTTTTGCTTTTATTTAATTTTTGTAACCATTACCAGTCCTAAGTACTCCGATGCATCTTTTATATAAACGATCTCACTGTTTTCATTTGCAAAAAATCTTATATCCTTGCCGAAAAAGGATATTAACTTTTCATCAACAAAAATTGACTTATCGTTTTTCGTCCTAAATTCTTTCAGCTGTTTATCACCAAATAACTTTATCATTTTTATATCTGTAAGCTGTTCAGATTCATTCACTTTATCAAATAGTTTTTCTATTATGCTTCCAGTGTTTCCTGCTTTCGCAAGTTCAAAACTTAACATGTGCGAATTAGCAGGTATCAAAAATACTGATATTCGCTTATACGCCACCGGGATATACTCGTGTCCATCTATAATAGCCACTTTATAAATTTCATAGTCCGGTACTGTACCTTTAAGATTTGCCTTATAAATATTCTTTATTATGTCTGCCTGTAATTTTCCAAAATCCATTATTTCATCTGCTCCTTTATCTCTTGTATCCTTGCCTTAAGACTGTCAAGTAACGCCTGTTGTGTGTCACTTTTATCATCTAATGCCTTGGCCACATCCTCATCTCTTTTACCCTTGACAAGTAGTTGATGTACTATGACCTTTTGTTTCTGCCCTTGTCTATGAAGTCTTTTAAGTGCCTGCTGATATAATTCCAAAGACCAATTAAGCCCAAACCATATCATGTGATTACCCCCGTCTTGAAGGTTTAATCCATATGCTGCACTTGCAGGGTGTGCCAAAAGTAATTCTATTTTTCCGTCATTCCAGTCCTTTTGGTCTTGTACAGTTTTTAATTCTCTGCACTGTGGAAACTCTTTCATGATCCGTTCTTTATCGTGCTGAAAACTGTAAAACAGTAAAATGTTATGCCCTTTCAATGATTCTATTACCTCTGTAAGTGCATCCATTTTGCAGTCATGTATCCGATGTACTTCTTTGTTTTCGTCATACACTGCCCCATTGCAAAGCTGTAGAAGTTTATTTGAAAGCGCTGCACCGTTTGTAGCCGATATTTCCCCATCCGGTATCTGTAAAACCAATTCTCTCTCAAACTCCCTATATGCTTTATCCGCTTTACTGTCCAGTACTACCCATACAGGGTTTATTACTAAATCAGGAAGTTCAAGATAATCATCTGCCTGCATTGATATACAAAGGTCTGATAATTCTTTTGATATAAGCTCCTTTGCTCCTTCCTTAGGTGTGTAATTCTGCCTTCCGGAAGCGTCTGCCGTGTAGCTGTCAAAATACCTGTTACGGTACTCTGTTATTGTCTTGTAAAGCCTTTGACCTTTATCAAGCAAATACACTTGTGCCCAAAGATCCATAAGCCCATTCGGTGCAGGGGTACCGGTAAGACCTATGATCCTATCTATTCTTGACCTTATAGCTTTTAGATCCTTAAACCTCTTTGCTTCTCTGCTTTTGAAACTTGAAAGCTCATCTATGACCACCGTATCAAACGGCCAGTTGTTTTTATAGTATCCAACAAGCCATGATACATTTTCACGGTTTATGATATAGATATCTGCGTTAGCACAAAGAGCTTTAATTCTCTTATTGCTGCTGCCAAGGCAAATACTTATCCTCAA
>ERZ772973.835-NODE-835-length-12795-cov-3.42363_pt1 | contig 12795 bp, 8 predicted proteins | sample MGYA00580672_ERZ772973 | MGnify/ENA primary metagenome ERZ772973 (study PRJEB29015, sample SAMEA2737938) | human oral metagenome | biome: human oral; feature: human-associated habitat; material: dental | place: China | collected 2152 ... | reverse complement strand
CAGCGCCGCCTCCGCGGCCTCGCGGTTCGCGGGATGGTCCATCAGGTAGCCGTCAACGTAGAGCACATCCCCTGGATTCATCGTGCGCACGAAGTCAGCCCATGCGCTCGCGGGTGCCATCGTCTCGGCACCCTTTGTGGAGATGAAGGTGCGCTCGCCCGTGCGGTCCGTGAACGCGATGCAGAACCCGTTGTCAATGCCCACGACGCGAGGCCCGAGGTCCACGATCCCCTCGCGCGCGAGTGCCGCCTGAATGAGCGAGGAGTAGGGGCCCTCGCCGATAGGGCTGAGGGAGACGGCCTCGGCCCCCATGCGCCGCGCCGCCACGAGGGCGTTGAAGCCGCCGCCCACGTGCATTCCCTCGTCGATGGCCCACACGTCGCCGCCGGGGGAGGGGAGGGCCTCGCCGTGCACGGCGAGGTCCACGAGGATCTGCCCCATGAGGACGACCCGGCCGACAGGACCGTTCCCGTTGGTTGAACCGCGACCGCAGGGAGGCGTCGGTTGTGCGTCCGGAATTGGATGGGTGGTATCAGAGAGCGGAATCATGCTGTTTCTCCTCAGTTGGATGTCGCATCATCGGAGACGTACACCCGCCGTTCGACGAGGCGCTCGGCCAGGGGAGCTATGCCCGGGTGGGAAACCCTCTCGATGGTGGCGAGGTCGTCGGGAGAGAACATCGTGATGCCGCAAATCGCCCCTTGAACGGCGCTGGAAATCGCCGCGATCAAACTTGTCTCCCCGCCGAGGATAGCGGCGTTGGTAGCGGCGAAGCGTGATTCGCTCTTGTCAACGAGTGCGAAGGCAGCAGGAACCGACTGCGTCGGATCCGCAGACGTGCCGATCGATTCGCGCAGGCGCTCGTATATGTCGTCACCGAAGTGGAGGACAATGCCAATCGCCTTGCGCGTCGCTTGCAGCACGTCAGGCCCGCTGCTCGCGGAACCATGCGGGGGAAGAGCGGCCACGTAGTTGATGACTTCTTGCAGGAAAGAAACGATTCCACTGGCCCTGTAGTTTTTCTTGTCAATGCCCAACGAGATTGCCGCGGCGACGAGAGCGGCGGCCTGGAACTCCTGCCGGGTGAGGTTCTCGTTTCCGCAGGCCTGCCACACGGCCTCCGCGAAGGCCTCGGGATCTGTCGTCACGGTCGCGATGCCCACCGGAATAGCGCGCAGGACGTAGCGAGAACCCGCCAGCTCATCACCCGCACGGTCCTCGGCCTCGCCCCTGAGAGGGGAGGTGCCTTCCGAGAGTAGCGCCGATGATGACGCGAGAACCTCGCTCGTGACAGCAGTGAGTGTTCCCGCGGGTGCTCCTGGCATCGCGGGGTGCGAGGTGGGCGCATCCTTCAGAGAGGAAGACCGATGGTAGAGCTCCTGAACCTGCTCCGTCGGCATACCCTTAGCGGGCATGCCGATTGCGTCGCCGAATACGACTCCCGCCAGGGCCCCGAGGGCGCGGCCACGGCGCTCCAGCTCAACATCGTCTCGCTCTGGCAGGGCGCGAGCCGAGGCCTCGATCTGTTCGCGCGTGGGGCACGAGGCCGGACCGGGCATCGTCGAGGCCAAGGCCCCCGCGCAGTTCGCAAGGATGATGCTTCGCTCTATTGCGTTCCCCTCAGCGAGGGCGGACGCGAGGGCTCCCGTCCAGACGCTGTACGCCCCGTCGTGGTCGGTGGACACGACGGTGGGGGCATGGAAACGGGTTCGTGGCTCGCTCGCCTCGTCCGTCGCGTGGCGCGGTCGCGCGAGGAAGGACTCGTACGTCATCGTGCTGATGAGCGCGGAACGATGGAAGAGGGACAGGATGAAGCTCGCGGCGTGAGCAGGGACGCGGGAGGCATCGAAGGCAGTGCGATCAGACATAAAGCGCATGCCCAAGGGCTCCACCGACCCCTGGTCCAGCACCATCAGCACGTTATCGTTCGGAAGAGAACGCGGACCGATGAAAGCTCCCGACACGTCCAGGACGACGCGCACGTGACGGGGGAGGTGGGCCAACGCATGCTCGGCCGCCGCTAGAACAGGCGGGTTGTCTTCGATGCTCGCGTCGATGTAGAGCACGTCGGAGCGGCCCAAAGTGCGGATGACCTCGTCCCATGCGTCCTCGGGCATGCCGCTGATCCTGGCGTTCTTATATCCCCCGGCCTGCGTGGTGACGGGCGAAGCAAAGCCGTTGTCGCACCGAGTGACGCGCGGACCCGCGTCGATGATCCCTTCGCGTGCCAGGGCATCAGCGATGATCGAGGCCCGGGGACCCTCGCCGATCGGACTGAGGGAGACGACCTCCACCCCCATGGCGCGTGCTGCGCGCATCGCGGGGAAGGGGCGTGCGAGGTGGACGCCCTCACGGGTCGACCACTCAGCGCCTGTGGGAATGCGCTCATCTTTGGTACGTCGGTCGAATCGCAGCATCAGTTCAGAAATGACGATGACCCGGCCAGACGACGCCCCTGCAGCGTTGGAATCCCGCGGTTCATCGGCGCTCTGGTCATCGGCATCGGCGCGGGTGGACGCACCAGATTCAGACGCCTCGAAGGGGGAAGGGTCACGCCGGGGCACGCGCGGAATGGCGTCGCCCAGCGCTCGACGGATCCAGTCGATGGGAGCCGGAGGGTACAGTTCGAGGAGCTGGCCGGCAATCCCCAGCCAGTCCACGTGAACGTCCTCAGAACATTGTGCGAGATCGAGATCCGAGAGTACTCCGCTGGGTGCAAAGACCCCAGAAAGCGTCTCCGCAACCGCCTCGCACAGCGCCGGTGAGCCGCTCAACGCGAAGCACTTCGAGGCCTCGTCGGCGCCTTGTGGAGAGGCGGCCAAGAAGAAAGCGAGCGGAACGATCCGGCTGGAGGGAGTGCAGTCTGACAGCGTTTCCTGAAGTACAGGCGTGGGCGACGAGCGCAGATCCGATTGGGTATTGGCAACCGCCTTCAGGGTGCGCTGGGCCACCTCGAGCACGTCCGCGCCGCCGTCTTCTTCGCCGCGCGGGGACATCGCGCTCACGACATCAACCGCGTCCCACAGGGTGTCGATGTGGGAGCGACGTTGGGTATTGATGCCGATGGACACCGCAGCAGCAAGAAGTGCGGCGGACTGGAACTCGTTCCGGTTCGTGCACCCGCACGCAAACCATACGGTCTCGGCAAAGGCCTCGAGGTCGACCGTCGACAGTGCGATGCCGACCGGAATCGCACACAGGAGGCGAGCATCCGCGCTCGCGGCGGGGGTTGACCAACGTCCGGAGCGAATGCTGCGCAGGCCGTCTGGGGCTTTCATGAGTTGCGTGGCAACGGCTATCGCCGATGTTACGACCGCGCCGACGGGCCTGTTGGGCACCTCGAGCGTGGCCGAATGTGCTGCGTCTGCGCGGGCCAAGCCTGCCAGCGCACCAAGAGCGTAGGGGAGTCGTAGATCCATTCTCGTTTCTCCTTGTCAGGCCTGATCGCGGCTATTTAGTCCAGTGGCCGCCGTCTCGATAGCGTCTCGAGCGGACAGTGAGGTCAGGGTCCCCAGAGCAGCCGCGCAATTGGCCAGCAGGACCCCTCGTTCGGCACTCATGCCCAGCGCGAGGCAGGCTGCCAGCGTTCCGGAATGAACGTCCGCCATTCGCTCGGCCCTGACCGTTGGGCTGAACGGAGGTCCCGGAACCCGCGTGAGAGAAGGGGACAGAATGCGGGCGTCATCCAGCGTGGGGCGAACGAACAGCGCCTCGTTGTCGGCGTTGCGCAAGACGATGTGGCGTTCGCTGAGCAGGCAGAGAGCTGTTGCCTGATGCTCGGGCCGGTCGTTGTAACGCGCGAGAGAAGAATCCACGCCGAAATGCTCCCTGAATGTCGTATGGTTGCCGACTCGTAGCGACACGAGAACATTGTCGAGGGGGAGATTGCCGGGGACGCCCTCGTCCGATGCCCCGTCGAATACGACGCGCACGTGTTCGGGAAGTCCTCGTAGGGCCTCGTTCAAGGCTTGTGCCGTGGGCTCGTGTCCCATGAGAGCCCCATCGATCCACAGGATGTCCGAGGGACCCAAGGCCTGGAGGGATTCCGCCCACTCGCGCGATGCCAGGGAGGGAAGTGGGGTGGTCGTCGAGAGGGTCATATGCCAGTCGCTATTGGTCCCGCGCAGGATCATGCGGTACCCCTCGTCGGCAGAGAACTGGAGGCGGTATCCGTTATCCACTCCGCTCAGGTGAGGGCCCGCGTCGATGATGTTCATACGTCGCAGGGCCTGCACGATGATCCGCGCGTTGGGCCCCTGCCCGATTGGGCACAGCGAGACGACCTGAGCGCCCATGTGGCGAGCCGCCTCCATGGCCCTGTAACAACCTCCCGCGGTCCACCCGCGGTCCGACGCCCACACGTGTTCCCCGAATTCTGGGTACTTGTGCCCGTGCATGATGTGGTCAGCGAAGAGTTCGCCGAGGAAAACGGCGCGTCCGAGCTGAGCGTCGGCGCGGAGCGCCTTGAGGGATACGTGTGGGGCTACGGAGGGGAAGTAGCGTTGGCGCGTGTTCTCGCCAGAATCGGTGTCCTCGAACGAGGAGGGGCCCGACGGTGCGATCGGGCACGAGGGCCCGTCAGGGACGAGGGGATCGCCCGGGTAAGGGACCCGGCAGGAGAGAATTCTCTTCGCGTTCTCATTCGGATCAAATCGGAGGGATTCCTCGACCACGCGTGCCCCGTAGGAGCGTAGGAAATCTGCGCCCCGCACCGCTCCGACCAGGGCGCATGCGGTGGAAAGGATTGTGCTTGAGTGAACCCCTAGCCGAAGGGGAGAGGTCAGGATGCGGCGGTCCTGGTAGCGGGAGGCCAGGGCGAAGGCCATGGGAACGATCTGCGAGAGCGAATCGCCCGCACCGATCTCCTCGACGAGACGGTCAAGGGGCGACTCGGCGCTTGCGTTCATGTCGCTGACGATGTTCATTGCCCTGCGCGTCGCGGCTACGACGTCAGGCTCCGGGCTCCACTCTCCGCGTGGCTCCAACGACGCAGCGACATCGATAGCGCGGACCAGGGTGTCTTCGACGCTAAGGTTCGGGCTGTCGAGGCCGAGCGAAACAGCTGCTGCGACCAGTGTTGCCGCCTGAAACTCCCGGCAATGTGGTTCCTCGTCCTCGCAGTAGTTCCATACGGCGTCTGCGAAGGCCTGCCGGTCGCAGGTTGACGTGTATGAGCCAGCCTGGGCGGCGTGGACCAGCAGCTGAGCCAACCGGTGGGATGACAACTTCATGGAGGGGAACGAGGGCTTTTCTGCGGAGTTTTGGAGCCTCAGCAGCGCGAGGATGCGCTCGCTGAGGCTTGCCGCCTCGTTGCTGTTCTCGACCAAGGTATCCATCGTGAGGGCGTGGCCGAAAGCGAATCCGATCGTGGGCCCCTGGGCGCGGTCAAGACGTGGGTCCATCGTTCAGTCCTCCTGCTCGGCCAGCGCGTCTGCTGCGGTCTCGATCTGGGCTCGGGGTGGGCATGTTGCGGGCCCCGCTGCGGTTGATGCCAGGGCTCCCGCGCAGTTGGCCAACAGGAGCGCCCGTTTGAGGGAGACCCCTTGCGTCAGGCAGGCGGAGAGAACGCCTGAGTGGGCATCGCCAGCGCCGTTGCTATCGACGGCCCGGATTCTCGGGGTTGGGATATGGAAGGTGGGCAGAGCATCCGAGGGGGCATACGGTGCGAAGTAAGCGCCGTTCGCATCCTTATGGACGAGTACGTCGCGGTGAAGTCGCGAGGCCAACGTTGTTGCCGCGTTATCTGCTGGCGTCCAGGAGAGAAACTGTCGTTCCTTCTCTGGAATCCTGGTCCACAGAACCTGCGATTCCTCGTAGTTCATGGAGATGATGGCGCTCGAGGGCAGTCCGTTCGGGATACCGATGGTGGGGGAGACGTCGAGGACGACTCGTACGCCCTCGGGCAGGGCGCGCAGGGCATTCTCTGCGGCAATCCTGTTGGCAGGATGATCCATCAGGGACCCATCGATATACAGCACATCCACGGGGTGCAACGAGCACACATAGTTTGCCCATACGTTCTCAGGTGCCATCGCCTCCGCGCCCTTCGTCGCGATGATCGTGCAGCTGCCGTTGCGCGCAATGAGCACGGTGCGCATAGCGTTGTCGCAGTCTGGAACCCGCGGGCCTGCGTCGACGATTCCCTCTCGCTTGAGGGCCTCCTCGATCAGCGAGGCGTTCGGGCCGTCACCGATCGGGCTGAGGGAGATGGCCTCGGCTCCCATGCGGCGAGCGGCCACGAGGGCGCTGAAACCAGCCCCAACGTGTATGCCCTCATCTGTGCCCCGCCCAGAGCCGCCGCCGTATATCGGCCCGGTGCCCTGCAGGACCCGGTCCACGAGGATCTGCCCCATGAGGACGACCCGCCCGGCTCGGGGATCGGGGGACGAGGCCGGGGCTGGCTCCTCGGGAGACGTGCCAGCGTCGGGATCGGCAGCTGACACAGCGACCGTGGGAGAGTTTTCTTGGCGGCCGGCGAGCGCCTGATCGCGCAGCTCCAAGAGTTCCCTGGCGACGGTGGACAGGCCGAGGTGGGAAACCTCCTCGATCATCGAGAGGCTGTCTGTGGGGAGAACCTCGACGCCGAGGGCCGCGCCCAGGATCGCGCCCGCGATCGCGCCGATCGTGTCGGTGTCCCCGCCGATGTTGGCGGCATCCATCAGAGCCTGCGGGGAGGGGTCACGCGCGAGCAGCGCGAAGGCCATGGGGATCGCGTGCGCCGAGGCCACGGATGTTCCCACCTGCTCGGCGAGGCATTCCAGGGACGAGCATGCTGGGTTGACGGCCAGCTGCATGGCCCTGCGCGTCGCGGCAACGACGTCCGGGTCTGGGGTCCATGCGCCGTGCTCGGGCAGGGAATCGACGTAGGTGACGGCCTTCCACAGCAGGCCCCTCAGATTTGGACTCGTCGAGCGCGCCGCGTCAATACCCATGGACACGGCCGCCGCCACGAGGGCAGCCGACTGGAAGCCCTGTCGCGTCGCGTGCGTGACTCGGCACGACGACCACACAGCCTCGGCGAAGGCCTCCGGATCCTCCGTCGAGACCGTAATACCGATCGGGGTGACGCGCATCGCCGCGCCGTTTGTGGTGCCCTCGCCGCCTACGGTCAGCGGGTCCTCGCCCGCGCGCACGCGCTCGAGTGCCGCCTTCGTTGAGGGGCCAAGCAGGTCGAGTGACCCGCGCTCGATCATTGAATCCTCCCAGGCCAGCAGGGCGTGGGCGAACTCGACCGCATTGAGGGAAACGCGACCCGAGGACGAGCCCCGGCCTCGTATTAAGAGGGACGCGACCAGCAGCGCCTGTTCCGTGTCATCCGTGACCGACCCCGCCGGCATCCCCGGCGCGTAGGGCTGGGAGGCGTCGCCGTCGACGAGGCCGGTGATGCGCCCGTACACCGCGCGGATCTGCGCAGGTGACATCTCCTGCGTCGGCAGGCCCAGCGCGTCTCCGAGCGCCAGGCCGGCCAGGGCGCCATGCGCGTGAGAAAGACGAGGATCCATGCTGCACCTCCAGCGCGGGCGCGCGCCCGCAGATAGCGTGAACGCCCCGGAAAATCCCGAGGCGACCAGTAGGCCCAGGGGGACTCGAACCCCCAACCTACGGATTAAAAGTCCGCTGCTCTACCATTGAGCTATAGGCCCAGCAGCCCCATTGTAGGAGGAAGAAGTCCCCATGGCACAATCGAAGATGCCGCGACGCCCCGCCATGCTTGACGCCGCCAGGGCTGACGCCATCATCGGCGACGAAGACCCCGCGGCCAGCGCCGCCGTCGCCCACACCGCCGCCTGGGCCCTCATGGGCGTGGGCGACGAGACCTTCACCGACGCCGACGTCGCTCGCCTGCGCGAGACCGTGCGTACTAGCGGGGTCGACACGATCGCGCACGTGTGGTCGCGCAGCCCAGAGTTCACCCTCCCCGGCGCGCTGTGGCGCGTCTACCTGCTGCACGAGTGGTACCACCGCGACCCTCTCCTGGTGGCCGAGCGCTACGCCGAGGGCTCGCGCGCGCCCATCATCCAGGGCCTCGAAGCCCCCGTTGAGCTACGTCCCCTGAGCCTCATCATGGAGGAAGTCGACTCGCTGCTGCGCGGCGACCTGACCGACGACGACCTGGACTACGTGCTGGGCGAGGCCTCGCGCGCCATGCGCGTGCTCGCCGCCGGCGAGGCCGGGGCCCTGTGGATCGAAGACCCCGCCGACCCGCTCGCCCACCGCGTCACCATGCGTCACTCCGCGCTGCTGGTCACTGCCGACGAACTCGATGTCGCCGCGCGCGAGGCGGCCGTCGGCACCCTCGACTGACCCCGCGTTCGCAGCGTCGTTGCTGATCTCGGCGTACCCTGGACGGCCTCGTGGAAGGCCCGAACCGGGGTGACGTGGCGCGCCCACCAGGGCACGGGCGCGCGCGGGCGACTACCCTTGTCCCTATGCGTCCGATGCCAGCCCCCCGCCCCCAGCGACTCGTTCGCTCTGCGGGCGCGCTTGTCTGGCGCTTCACGGACCCCGAGCGCGTCGCTGTCCCCGGCGAGTCCATCGACCCAGCGGACATCGAAGTCCTCATGGTTCATCGGCCGCGCTACCACGACTGGTCCTGGCCCAAGGGCAAGACCGAGAACGGTGAAAACCTCGTCGCCGCCGCCGTGCGTGAAGTCGAGGAGGAAACCGGCCAGATCATCACGCTCGGCGCGCCTCTGACGACCCAGCGCTACCGCCTGGGTGGCGGACAGACCAAGGAAGTCCACTACTGGGTGGGCACCCCCGTCCCCGCCGGTCACGCGTCCGAGCGCCTGCGAGCCCCCGTCGCGCGCGCCCCGCGCACCGAAATCGACCAGACTGCGTGGACCTCGCCCGAGCGTGCCGCCGACATGCTCACGCGCCGAGGCGACCGCCGCCTCCTCGCCGACATCGTCGCCCGCGCCCGCGAGGGCCGCCTCGTGACAACCACGCTCCTCGTCCTGCGTCCGGGGCAGGGCCTTACTCCGCGCCTCGACGAGGCCGGGGGCGCCCGCGCGACCGCCTCTCCTTCCGCTTCTGCCGGCGGTTCCGCGACACCTGCTGAGGCAGCGGCTCCTTCCAAGCCTCGCCCCGCGCCGACCCCAGCGATGGTGGCGTCGGCCGCGGCCAGGAGGGCCCCCCAGGTGGAGCAGGGCTCGGCGAAGAAGGTTGAGAACGCGCCGGAACCCGTCGACCCGCCGCTCAGCCGATTCGGCGTGCGCCAGGCCTTCGACCTCATCGACCTGCTCTCGAGCTTCGGTGTGGCCCGCGCCTTCGCGTCGCCGGCAGCCCGCTCGCGCCAGAGCCTCACCCCGTGGGCGTCGATGGGCGGGGGTTCGGTGACGCTCGTCGAGTCCCTCGACTTGGCCGTCTCCGGTCCGGACGCACAGATTGACGGCGAGGTGCGCCTCGGACGCGTCCGCGCCTTCGCGGCCGAGCGCCTGCGCGAGCACGCGTCTCCCACGGTCCTGTCGGTCGCGGGAACGGCTCGCGACGCCATCATCGAGGAAATCCGCGCCTACGCGTCGGCTCCCGTCGCCGGCGGCGAGGCGCCGTGCCTGAGGCACGGCCAGGTCCTCGTCGCCCACGTCGAACACGCCGGTGATTCCCTGACGGTCGCCGCCCTCGAAACGCACGGCGTCACCACGAAGGACCCCGCCGCCCGCGCGCGCAAGGCCTCCAAGAAGCACTGAGGCGGCCCGGCATAAGCCGAGCCACCTCCTCTCCATCCGCGAGGCAGCGGTGTGGAAGAGCGGCCTTCGATAAAGAGTGATCCGCATCGGTCGCATTCGCAGTAGATAGAACGTAAAAGTATCGGGTGATGTGCGACCTAAGGTCACACACCACCCGATGACGTTCGGAGGGTCGACGGACCCTACAGGCCCGACTCCTTCACCGACGAGGTGAGCTTCGAATGATCCAACGGACGCGCCAGGCACACGATCGATCGATCGTTTTGCGCCCACGAATCCTTCGTCGGGATCATCCACGTCGCGTCGAGCGACGAGGTCAGGTAATCCGACCCCACGTACGCGTCGAACGCGGAAATGCACTCGGTCTCGGCCTGCCGGTTGAGCGCCTCGGCGCCCGGGAAATCCCCGTCCGGCGCGGACGCCAAGGCGAAGACCTCAGCGTCGTGCTCGCGCGTGCAGCTGGTCTTATCGATCGTCGTCGCCGTGGTCGCGCTCTTATCCTCCGGCAGGAGGATGCACTGCCCGACTCGCATGTGCATGACGGACGAATCCGAGCATGCCGCGAGCGGGGCGGTGGCAAGAGCCACTACCGCAGCTGTCACGACGAAGCGACCACGCATCAGTGAACTCCCAGAGGCAGCGCCACGACGAGGTACACGATGCCCGACACCAGGGCGGCGGCCGGCAGGGTGAGGAACCACGCGATGACGATGTTGCCCGCGACGCCCCAGCGAACCGCCGAGAAACGCTTCGTGCAACCCACACCCATGATCGCCGTCGACACGACCTGCGTCGTCGAGATGGGGGCGTGAATGACGTAGGAGCACAGGTACAGGATCGAGGAGGACACGGCCTCGGCCGTGAAGCCGCGAGCCGGATCCAGGTCGATGATCTTACGGCCGATCGTACGCATGATGCGTCCGCCGCCGGCCATCGTGCCCAGCGAAATCGCCAGAGCGCCCGACACCTTGACCCACAGCGGCACGTTCATCTCGCCCGTGATGGGATCGAGGATGTTGTGGTGCTCGCCGTAGCCGCCGGCCAGTAGCGCCATGACGATGATGCCCATCGTTTTCTGCGCGTCCTGGATGCCGTGGCCCAGAGCCATGGCCGCCGAGGAGAAACGCTGAGCGGCGCGGAAGCGGCGCATCGTGCGGTGATACTGCGCCTTGCGTAGCGCCCACAGCACGATCTTCATGGCGATGTAGCCGATGACGAAACCGATGATGGGGGAGGCGAACATCGGGATCACGACGTGGCTCATGATGCCCCACCAGTGCACGACAGTGCCGCTCATGAGGCCAGCGCCCACCATGCCGCCGATGAGGGCGTGCGAGGAGGACGAGGGGAGTCCGAACCACCAGGTGATCAGGTTCCAGATACAGGCGCCCAGCAGGGCGGCCAGGATGATGACCAGGCCCTTTTGCTGCATCTCCGGCATGGGAGACTCGGCATAGTCGCTGATCGAAATAATGCCTTTGCCGACCGTCTTTGCGACGGCCGTGCCCATCATGGCGCCGATGACGTTCATCGCTGCGGCCATGAGGAGCGCCGCGCGAGGAGTCCACGCGCGCGTCGACACGGAGGTCGCGATCGCGTTCGCCGCGTCGTGGAAGCCGTTGGTGTAGCTGAAGAACAGCGCGACGGCGATGACGACGCAGACGAGGATCAGATTCAGATCCACGGCTCAGGATTCCTTCAGTGCGAGGGACTCGATGACGTTGGCCAGCTCCTCGAACGCGTCGGCGCAGGACTCGAGGCCCTGAACGATGTCCTTGAGCTTGATGATTGTGACCGGGTCAAGGCCCGAGTCGAACAGGGCCGTCAGGGTGCGCCGGTAGGCCAGGTCGCCCTCGTTCTCGAGGCGGTTGACCTCGATCCAGTAGTCGCGCATGTCCACGGGCGACTTGAGCTTGGGCATGTTCTCGGCGGTCAGGTCCGCGCAGTGCTGGATAACCGCGATCTGCTCGTTGAGCAGGGAAACCAGGGAGGAGGGGATGTCGGCAATGCCGTAGACGACCAGGAGGTCGCCGGCCTCGTCGATGAAGTCGAGGCAGTCGTCCAGGTGCGACGCCAGCGACTGCAGATCCTCGCGGTCGAAAGGCGTGATGAACGAGGAGTTAATGCGCTGAACGATCGCATGGTTCAGCTCGTCGCCGCGGTGCTCAACCTCGTGGAGCTGATCGCGCAGGGCGATGCGCTCTTCGGGGGAGGCGGCGTAGATGTGCGAGAGGAACTCGACGGCCTGCACGAGCTGGCGGGCCTGAGAGGTCAGATCTTCAAAAAAGTCAGGGCCTTGGGTCTTAGAACGGAGTCCCATGGTGTATTCGGTCCTTCCAATGGTGAACAGCACTGTTGTGCTACGTGTAATCGTCGGTCATGGGGTGGTGAGACTTCAAGTTCAGAGATGGAATTGCGACCCCATATTCGGTGTTCTATCTCACGACGATGGGTGATTGGATGACTTCCGTCGCATTCACGAGGTCGGGGCGGGGTGTGGCCTTCGTAAAGACCCTTGTGGGTGGGTTGAAGGTCCCTATCGGTCGGGCGGTATGTGACGTGTTCGACTACGATTGAGGTGTGACCGGGACCAAGCTCCCGCAAGCGCGGGTGAGGGGTCCGGCATGATTGATTCTGTCAATCGAGGACGCAACTGCGGCCTCGACAATCCGAAATGCCTCAGGAGGCAAAATGTCCGTGACCGAACAGGACGTGCGTGCAGCCGCTCCGGCGAACGCTCCCGAAGATGTCATCAAGTGGGTTGCTGAAATTGCTGAGCTGACCACGCCTGACGCCATCGAGTTCTCCGACGGCTCCCAGGAGGAGTGGGATCGCCTGACCTCTCAGATGGTCGAGAGTGGCATGTTCACCAAGCTCAACGAGGAGAAGCGCCCCAACTCGTTCCTGGCTCGCTCCAAGCCGTCCGACGTTGCGCGTGTTGAGTCCCGTACCTTCATCTGCTGTGAGAAGGAAGAGGACGCTGGCCCGACGAACCACTGGGCCGACCCCAAGGAAATGAAGGCCATCCTGCGTGAGAAGTTCACGGGCTCCATGAAGGGCCGCACCATGTACGTGGTGCCCTTCTCCATGGGCCCCCTGGGCGGCC
>ERZ772973.833-NODE-833-length-12800-cov-11.3894_pt1 | contig 12800 bp, 13 predicted proteins | sample MGYA00580672_ERZ772973 | MGnify/ENA primary metagenome ERZ772973 (study PRJEB29015, sample SAMEA2737938) | human oral metagenome | biome: human oral; feature: human-associated habitat; material: dental | place: China | collected 2152 ... | reverse complement strand
CGATCGGTACGGCAGCTGGCGATACAGTGAAAAAGTTGGTGACAGCGTTTATTGACCCGCTAGTGCAGCTGATCGTCGGCTCGCAAAAAGGTCTGCAAGCGGCGTCGTTTACCGTTGAGTTTGCCGGCCGCAAGGCTGAATTTCTCTACGGCGCGTTTGTCAGTTCGCTGATTACGCTGCTAGCGGTGGCCTTTGTGGTGTATGCGATTGTGCACTTTTTCAAGTTGGATAAATTAGATAAGAAGAAAGATTAACGTTTTTGAGGCTTGACCGCGGCTTGACGGAATGGCGGTCATTGCGGCGACTTACCTCGGCGGTATTAAAATTCTAGCTAATCAGCGTGCCGACTGTTTCGCCGCGGGCGGCTCGAGCGATATTACCGTCGGTGAGTAAGTCGCAGATAATAACTGGGATATGTTCATCCATAGCCAGACCGATGGCGGCTTTGTCCATGACGGCGATGTCTGGATTGGCTAGCACTTCTCGGTACGATAATTGGTCGAATTTGACAGCGTTAGGGAACTTCATTGGGTCTTTATCGTATACGCCGTCTACTTTCGTTGTTTTAATCACAACGTCGCACTGCATTTCTAAAGCTAGGTTCAGGGCGGCAGTGTCAGTGGTCAGGAACGGCCGGCCAGTGCCGCAGGCAACGATGACCACGCGGCCCTTTTCGATGTGGCTGAGGGCGCGGCGAAAGGTGTATTGGTCGATAAATTGATTAATTTCGACGGTGGACAGGGCGCGGGTTGGCAAGCCAGCATCGTTGAAGACATCAGCCAGGGCGATGGCGTTCATTAGGGTAGAGAGCATGCCGATATTATGGGCCGAGACAGGCTGAATGCCATGGCCGACGATTTGGTTGCCGCGGACGTAATTGCCGCCGCCAACCATGATGACGACTTCGGCGCCAGTTTCTAGTGCTGGTTTAATTTGTTCGGCGATCCAGCGGGCCCGTTTGGGGTCGAAGCCGCTGGTGAACTCGCCCTGGAGCTGCTCGCCAGAGAGTTTGAGGAGAATACGTTTGGTCATGGGTTTAGTATAACACGAGAGGCTCTTACGTGTATTTATCATGCATTCAAATCGGGATATTATATTGGTAAATATTCTAGTAATACCTACAACAGTGTGTTATAATAGTAACGAGGGGCTGGTTGATGATCGGCCTCTGGCGCATTTTAGAATATAGACGGCAGAATCCGAGCTCTCTTGAGTACTGTGAAATGGTGGTTTTCACGGCGCTAAAGAGAGCTCGGTAACGGATCGGGCTCCACTATAGCCCCAGATGGGGCAGGAAGGAGGCCGAGATGGCTGCCGAAGAGGAGCAGGAGTTCCTATTGTCGTTTAGGGTACTTAAAACCCTTCCGACCCCGTCGTTCAGTTCACGGGGCTGGAAGTTTGTGTCCCAGGAAGGCGTGAGCCGTCCTGGGATCGAGATTTTTATGTTGATGAAGCCGTTTTCGGGCAGCTCCATCAACATCACGACGGCCTTCTGGGGGACAGGTACCCCCTATAAGGCCACATTTTTCTTTCCCACCTCCACCGTGGAGGCGAGAGTGAAATACTGGGGCGACAGCCCCTGGGGCTTCCTTGAGGAGATCTGGCGGCTTTACGCCGCCCTCAGGTGCTAGCCTCCCACCCCGCCCCAGCGGGGGTTGCCTGGCCTTTCTTGGCCGCAACTTCCGCTGGGGCGGCAGACCCCTCTTCGCGCCAGGAGGGGTATTTTCTTTGTATTAGAGCGTTTGCTGTAGCAGCTACCCGAGTAGTTTTCGCGAGATTACTACGATGCCAAAAAGTAGTATACTAGAAGTATGAAAGCTAGTTTCAAGCCGAAAAAGATTTTATGGATGGATTTGGAAATGACCGGGTTGGATCCGGTGCGTGATGAGATTTTGGAGGCGGCGGCGATCGTCACTGATTGGGATTTTACGGAAATTGCGACATATGAGGGAGTTGTACAACACGACCCAGAGAAACTAAGGAAATTGCTGGATCGAAATGCTAGCTTTTGGAACGAACATCCGGAGGCGCGCCGCGGTTTGGAGGAACAAAATGCCTCGGGTAAGCCGCTGGCCGAGGTGGAGCATGATTTGCTGGCGTTTTGCGATGAGCATTTTGCGGACGAGCCGCGGATTTTGCTGGGCGGCAACTCAATCCATCAAGATCGGCGGTTTATCGACCAATGGTGGCCGATGTTGTCAAAAAGACTACACTATCGGATGCTGGATGTTAGCGCTTGGAAGGTGGTGTTTGAGGGCAAATATGGCAAGAAATTCGCCAAGCCAGAGGACCATCGGGCGCTGGAGGACATCCGCGGCAGCATCATGGAGCTGAAGTATTATTTAAAAAAGGTGAAGGCGTGACAGATAAAATATGGCATGATATCAGCGAGGATTCGCTGGAAGTACGGCAAAGCTTAATTGAAAAATTAAACTTATCGGAGTTGCAGCGGCGGATTTTGATTGAAAACCGTTGGCTGCCGCAAGCGGTCGAAGGCGGCGATTGGCTAATGATTAAGGCGGAAATCCCGAGCATTGAACGCCGCAATGTCCATTGGCAAGGGTTGACGATTTTGCTCAGCAAAAACAAAGTTATCACCTTGCACCGCGATGAATTAGATAGCGAGGTTGCCGAGCGGATTGAAGCGTACCGGCCAGGTGCTCTGTCGCCGTCGCTAATTGCAGCAACGATGATTCAATTTACAGTCGAGCAGTATATGCCGATTCTTAATTCAATTGACGACGTAACCGATCAATTAGAAGATACAATGATTCGCGATCCGGGTAAGCATCAGTTGCAGCAGCTTTTTGTGTATAAGCGCCAATTGGCGGATTTGCGCAAAGTGATTTTGCCGCTGATGAATATGCTGAATGGTTTGAGTAATGGTCGGTATAGTATTTTTGATGAAAAGTGCGCGATTTATGCGCGCGACAGCTATGATTATGCTTGGCGCGTGCACGAGCTGATTGATACTATGCGCGATTTATTGACTAGTGCTCTGGATATGTATCTGTCGGTGGTATCTAATCGAATGAATGATGTAATGAAGCGCCTGACGATTGTAACGACGATATTTATGCCGATGTCGTTTTTGACGGGTCTGGCAGGCATGAATTTCTCGCAGTTACCGTTTCATAGTGATGTGATGTTCTGGGCGACGATGGCGCTGTTAGTCATCTTGCCAATATTAATGCTGATATATTTTATACGGAGCAAATGGCTATGACACACCAGCAGTTTGAAGAGTTTCTACTAAGTCTACCGGGTGCTTGGCTGGATTATCCGTTTGGCGATGAGGTGGCTGTGTACAAAGTCGGTCGCAAAGATGCCGGCCAAAGCGAAAAAATGTTCGCATTGATAGCTGAGGGTTCAAAGCCGTTGCGGATTAGCTTGAAGTGTGATCCGCAATTGTCGTTAAAGTTACAACAAAAATACGAGTCGGTCCAGCCAGGCTTTCATCTCAATAAAAAACACTGGATTACGGTGATTTGCAGCGGCCAGCTCAGCGACGAAGAACTTTTTGATCTGGCGCGGTTAAGTTATCGGCTGGTGACGGAATAGCTGCTACTGCTTGGTTGAAGCGAAGTCGTGGTAAGCTTTGAGAATAACATTGATATTATTAATGGATTCGTCGCAGAACGAGCGGATTGATTTGGAGTCGCTAACCTTTTTAAGCTTGTTGAGTTGCGACTTTAAAATGGTTAATTCGTAAGTCATAGCGGTGGCGTAGCTACTGTCGAGCTTGCCTTTTTGGTAGGAATCGTTGAGCTTTTTCTGCAGGGCTTCTAGGTAGCTTTTTTCGGTACTAGAGGATTTTTTCTGGATTTTGCGCTCTTTGATGATGGCGTCTAGCCGGGTTTGCATGGTCGTCAGGGTGCTGTTGAGCGCAGTGTTGGCCTCGGCAATTTCAGTCTGCGTCAGGCGGCCTTCGTTTTCGTCGACGACTTTGTTCAGCGTATCAGTGCGATCGCGGATCGGCTGGATTAGACTGTTGGCATCAGATGCGCCAGGGTTGATGATTAGAATCAAAATGATGATAACGCTAGCAATAACAGTGCCAATGAGCGCAAATATAGCGATTCGATTGATGGTGTGCTGTTCTTGCGGAGCGATGCGGTTAAGGTAGTCAACAGTATTATAATCATCATCCGAGCTGCTGGCGTAAACTGGGAAGGTGCTTAGCGGCTGCGGTCCTGTGTCGTACGATGGCGCGGTTTGGTTAATTTGCGGTAGTTGATCAGGCTGATTAGCTGCCAGGCTGGATGTTTGCTGCGGGTATGCCGGCTGCTGCGGCTGGGCGGCTTGGCTATTGTAATACAGATTAGGCGCCGTTTGCTGCTGTGGTGTTTGCTGGCCGTAGACTTGATTGTACGGTGCGGCTGGCTGCTGCGGGTTTTCTGGCGGTAAATTATTAGCAGAACCCTGCGAATACGGTTGTTGCGGATTGGTGTACGGGTCCTGATTCATATCTATATTTAACCACAACCGATAACAGAGGTAAAGAGTGATATACTAAAATGTATGGATGCCAAGGAGGAAATTCGCTCGCGGCTCAATATCGAAGATGTGATTGGCGAATATGTTGAGCTGAAGCGGGCGGGGCGCAGCTATAAGGGGTTAAGTCCGTTTACTGGCGAGAAAACGCCAAGTTTCTTTGTGAGTCCCGAGAAAAATATTTGGCATGATTTCTCGAGCAACAAAGGTGGCGATGTTTTCGCTTTTGTGATGGAGGCCGAGGGGATGGATTTTCGCCAGGCGATGGAATTTTTGGCGCGCAAAGCTGGGGTTGACCTCAGCGAATATCAATCGGCTGGTGCCAAGAAGCGCAGCGCCTACAAAAAGCGGCTGTTGGCAGCCAACGAGCTAGCAGCACGATATTTCCAACAGAGTTTATTGCGTAGCCAGCAGGCGATTGAATATGTTTTTAAGCAGCGAGGATTGTCGCGACAAACTGTTCAAAATTTTCAGATTGGTTATGCGCCAGATAGCGGTACGGCGTTGCTGGCGGCGCTCGAAAAAAGAGGTTTTACTAAGCGAGAGATCAACGACGCGGGGCTATTAAACCGCTATGGCAAGGATTTGTTTCGTGGTCGAATGATGATTCCGCTGATGGATCAGGGCGGGCAAGTAATTGGCTTTACCGGGCGAATTATTGGCAATGTGCCGAATGCACCGAAATATCTGAATACGCCGCAGACATTACTATATGATAAGGGTCGTCATATTTTCGCGTTGAGCCAAGCCAAGGAGGCGATCCGCAAAAGCGGCTTCGTAGTGATGGTTGAGGGAAATTTGGATGTAGTTAGCAGCCACCAAGCGGGCGTAGCGCAAACGGTAGCGACTGCTGGCACGTCGATGACTGAGAATCATCTCAAAGCGGTTAAGCGACTGACTAGCGATGTTCGCCTCTGTTATGATAGCGATAAAGCGGGTGTGGCAGCGACCGAGCGGGCAATTGAGCTGGCTTCGCACGAGGGCGTTGAGCTGACGATTATTTCGTTGCCAGATGGTGCTAAAGACCCAGATGAATTGATCAAATCGAGTGCTCAGGCGTGGCGCGAAGCGGTAACTCGCAACGAGCCGGCTGTCGAATGGGTGTTGCGCCAGCATGCCGGGCGCTGCGATTTGGATACAGCGGTTGGCCGGCGAACTTTTACTACGGCAGCGCTGCGAATAGTGCGCGGGCTAGCTGACCCCGTCGAGCGCGAATACTATATCAAGCGGATAGCTGCTATGTCGCATACTAGTGAGGAGGCGGTGCGCCAAAAATTAGCTGGCGAGCCAGTCAAGAAACAAACTTTCAAACCTGTTGTTGCAGATGTATCGATTATTAAGAACGAACAGGCGGTGCTAGAAGATAACATTTTGGCTTTGGCGCTTTATGACGCTAGGTGCTTGGAAGAACTGCGCCGTGCCGGCCGCCAGCAGTGGAGCAGCACCGAGCGAGAGCTATTAGCGACGGTATTACTCGAGGAAGATAATCCGCAAAATCGCCCTAAAAAGTTGCAAAAAGCTGATATTTATGTAAAAATGGTATCATTGCGCGCTGAGGAGCGTTATGCAGCATGGAATAGCGGCGATCGCTATGTCGCGATGTGCCAACTGCTGCGGGATAAAGAGGATAAACATAACAAACAAACTCAACAAGAATTATTAGCTAAGTTACGCGATGCTGAAGCTGCTAGCGATGAGGCAGCGGCTAGAGAGTTGCGTGCGGCACTCAATAACATAATCAAGGAGAAAGCTCGTGACAAACGACGACCAAGCGCAGAAGCCATCTGACGACAATATACAAGATCAAGACATCAATGAGCCTGATATCAACGATTTGATGGACGAAGATACTCCTGAAGATGTACTCAATGCTAATCAATATTTCGACGATATTTCGGACGACTCAGTGCGGCTGCATTTGCGCGAGATTGGCAAAATCCCGCTGCTGAGCGCCGAGGAAGAACTAGAATTGGCAAAACGCGTTAAAGAAGGCGACAAAAAAGCCAAAGATAAAATGGCCGAGGCGAATATGCGTCTGGTGGTCTCGATCGCTAAACGATATTCGGGTCGCGGTTTAGACTTCTTGGATTTGATTCAAGAAGGCCACACTGGTTTGTTGCGCGCGGTTGAAAAATTTGATCCGGATAAAGGCTTTAAATTCTCGACTTATGCTACCTGGTGGATTCGCCAGGCGATTACCCGGGCGATTGCCGATCAGGCACGAACGATTCGTATTCCAGTTCATATGGTAGAAACCATCAATAAATTGCTGCGCACGCAGCGGCGCATGACGCAAGAGCTGAATCGCGAGCCAACGATTGAAGAGCTAGCTAAAGAGCTAGAGATGGAACCAGAAAAAGTCGAATATGTCATGAAAATCAAGCAGGACATTTCGAGCTTGGACGCTGGCGTCGGCCGCGACGGCGATGATGAAGGCGAGTCGGTACTGGGCGATTTCATCGAGGATGAAGGTACAATTAGTCCAGAGGAATCGGCCTCGAACCAGCTATTAAAGGAACAAGTTAAAGATTTGCTAGGTACGCTGAGCGATCGCGAGCAAAAGATCGTCCGGATGCGCTTTGGATTAGATAGCGGCAAGAGTCATACACTTGAAGAGGTTGGTCAGGAATTTGCGGTGACGCGCGAGCGAATTCGCCAGATTGAAGCTAAGGCGCTAGCGAAGCTACGCAAGCATAAAGACGCTAAAAAACTTTATACTTACTTGCAATAGTTTTGGTTTTAGGTGCTATACGTTAACGAAACCAGTCGTACTGAGCAGCGAATTAATCTTGGCGTATAGCGCAGTGATATCGCTGTCGTTAATTAAATAATAATCAGCGATAGCTATTGGTCCGCCTTTTTCGATATCTTCAATCTCTGACCAGTCGCGCTGGTTAGCTTGTTCGGCGGTAAATGGCCGCTCGGGACGAGTTGCGAGGCGGCGGTGGCGCAAATGTTTTGGTGCGACAATGGCGGCAACGATGAGCTCGCCAGGAAACTCGTGTTTTAGAAACTTGTACTCTGTCCAGGAATAGAGCCCGTCGAACAATAAACGATGCTGGCCAGCATCAATTAAGCGGTGTAATTGCTCGGCAGCGCGGCGGATGATAACGTCTTTGCCGTCGCGTTCGCGCCACTGTTTGCGAAATTCGGCTTGCGATTCGGGCGTGATTTCAACGCCTCGGGCGCGCATTTCGTCGTACAAAATGCCGCCGCCGTAGATTTTGGGAAAACCTTTGGCGGCTACGAAATTGGTTGCTTCGGTTTTGCCGGCGCCAGGCAGCCCGACGAATGCCAAAATCTTGGCTGGTTTTTCTTGTGATGTCATAACCTTAGTATACATGATTATGGCTATATTCGCTTGTAAGTAACGGCCCTTAGATAGCGTATAATATAAATATGGCCAAACGCTTGGTGATTATCGACGGTAAAAGCGTGTTCTATCGCGGTTATTATGCTATGCCTGGGTTGTCGACCGCAGACGGGACACCGACAGGCGGCGTGTATGGTTTCGCGGCGCTGAGCTTGGAATTAATTAAGCAACTTAACCCGGATTATGTCTGCGTAGCGTGGGATAAACGAGGAACGAATATTCGCCGCCGGTTGGCGATTTATCCTGACTACAAGGCTGGGCGCAAACCAGCGCCGCCAGATTTTTACGCGCAGATTCCGATTTTGCACGAACTGTTGGCAGCCTTTAGTTGGCCGCTGTACGAGTTCGATGATTATGAAGCCGACGATATCATGGCAACGCTAGACAAGCAGGCTGAACAGCACGGCGGCATCGAAACATATTTGATTACTAGCGACTTGGACGCGCTGCAAATTCTCGACCAAAATACGTATCTCTACGCGCTCAAAAAAGGCCTGACTAACATTGATAAATTTGACATTCCAGCGTTTGAAAAGCGCTACGGTATTCGGATTGGCCAATTTCTCGACTTGAAAAGCTTGAAAGGCGATTCGTCGGATAATATCCCTGGGGTGCCGGGGGTCGGCGAAAAGACAGCCGTCAAATTACTACAACAATTTGAAACGCTAGACGGTGTTTATGAGAATCTATGGCAGATTAAAGACAGTTTGCGCCGCAAACTAGAAGCTGGTAAAAAGTCTGCTTATATGAGTAGAGAATTGGCGCGGCTATTCACCGATGCGCCAGTGAAACTCGATTTAGAGGCAATGAACGTACGCGACTTAGACACGGCAAAGTTGCGAGAGTTACTCGAAAAGCTGGAGTTTCGCTCATTGTTGCGAAAATTACCACAACACATGCGCGACAGTTCTTCGGAAGTGACTCCAAATAATATTCTTGCGCCAGCTGTTGAAATATCGGGCGATAAAGTCATCCCGATGTTGGTAATGGCGCCAGAATTACTGGTAATTTGGGATGGTGATATGGTTTGGCTGAGCCATGAAAAAGGCAAGGTCGCTCGCTTGCCGCTGGCTAAAGCAAGCGCTATTTTAGCAGAAGCTTTGATAGTTGGCCACGACACAAAGGAGTTTCTCAAAACGCTTCTCGGTGCTGGCTGCCAGCAACTGCCGATTGTTAAACACGATACCGCGCAGGGCTCATTTTTGTTAAATCCTTTGCGCAAATCGCGCGCACTAGCGGATTTGGCGGGCGTAGAATCTTTGGATGACCCAAGATTGGCGATGGCAGCGCTGTGGGCAGTTTATGAACAACAAAAGTCGGCGTTTGCTGAGCTACCCGACCTCCAGCAGGTGGCGCAGACGATGGATTTTCCACTGATTAATGTTTTAGCGCAAATGGAATTTCGAGGTATCAAAATCGATGCCAGCAAACTTGAAAAAATGAATAAATCATTAGCGCAAGAGATTGCAGCGGTTCAACAAAATATTTATGATGTAGTTGGTTATGAATTTAATGTCGCCAGCCCGGCGCAGTTGGCTAGCGCGCTATTTGATAAGCTGCTCTTGCCGACAGCCGGTATCAAAAAAGGCAAAACTGGTTATTCAACCAACCAAAAGGAACTTGATAAGCTGCGCGGGCAACATCCAATTATTGAGTTGGTCGAGCGTTTTCGCGAACTGTCGAAATTGCAGAATACCTATGTGGCAGCCTTACCAGAGCAAACGGACGCTAACGGCTATATTCACACAACGTTTAACCAAGATGCGACAGCGACTGGGCGGCTGTCGAGCACTAACCCGAATTTGCAGAACATTCCGATTCGTACTGAGTTGGGGCGGCAGATTCGCGATGCTTTTGTGCCAGCGCCTGGCAATGTTTTCGTAAATGCTGATTATTCGCAATTTGAGCTGCGCCTGGCGGCGGTGATGGCTGGCGAGAAGCAAATGGTTGAAGATTTTAATACCGACGTTGATATTCACGCCAAGACGGCAGCTGAAGTTTATAACGTGCCGATTAATGAAGTGACGCCAACGCAGCGCCGCCGCGCTAAAGTGGTGAATTTCGGCGTATTATACGGCATGAGCCAGCATGGTTTGGCGGCTGCTGCTAATATGAGTTACGGCGAAGCGCAACATTTCATCGACGAATATTATCGTATCCGCCCGCGCATCAAAGAATTTATGGAACGAACGATTCGCCAAGCGCACGGCGACGGCTTTGTGCAGACACTGTTTGGCCGGCGCCGGCCGACGCCTGATGTCAGATCGAATAATTTTGCTGTTCGCTCGGCTGCCGAGCGCGCAGCAGCTAATATGCCGATACAAGGTACCGAGGCGGATTTGATGAAGTTGGCGATGCTGGCGGTAGAGAAACGACTGACGATAATGACAAGCCCAGATTTGCTACCTTCAGAGACCGGCAAATTCGAAAAGAACGAATTCGCCTTGCCGGAAAGGCAAGTCTCTTCAGACAGCAAATCTACACCTACAGACAAAAATACCCTGCTCGGCTACCAAATTTTGCAAATCCATGACAGTATCATGGTTGAATGTCCGCGCCAAAACGCCGAAATAGTCAGCAAAATGCTGGTAGAGACTATGGAAAATATCTATCCGCAGCTCGGTATTAAGCTCAAAGTCGACGTCAAAATCGGTAATAATTGGGGCGAAGTGTAAAAAAATTAAAATTTGTTGAAAATTAGCGAAAACCCGGATAAATATGGACAAATAACTGCAACTGTGGTATAATCTAATTACAGTTAGCTTAAGCAAAAAAGGCGGATGTTATGGTACGGAGTATGTCACCAGAAAATAGCAACCCTAAACTTGAAGAGGCTAGGCAAGAGCGCATAGAGCAGCTAAAACTAGAGAAATCTCGTCTCCGTGAGCAAGCGGATGCTGCGTACAAACTTTACAGAGAACTTTACGAAGAAAATTGTTGTAACGGCTGTAGCTTTCATGTTGGCGGATTTGTAGACGCAGATAGCGCTGTTTGGCAAATCTACAATAATTATGCAAATAAAGAAAATCCTTACGGTTGGCTAGTAATTTGCTGCGGTCCTAATGCTGAAAACGATAGCGGCGATCCAGAGGCGGCGGTGCAAGAAATTACCGAAAACAGCTGCACAGAAGGGCAGCACATGCCGTATGTTATGCCAAAAGGTGTTAAAGCTATTGACACGCTTCACTTTGCTCGTAGACGCAGTATTAATTTTTTTTGGAAAGGTGGCGAAGAGTTGGTAGTAGCAGATAGTCTTGGCAGAGAGCTTTTACCGCTTGACGAGATAACCGCTAAAGAGAACGATACAGATAATAAACGACCTGAAGAAATAACAGCTGATAATAACGATGACGATACAAATAAACGCTTTGGAGAAATAACTGGGCCTCTTGAAAAAGAGGGTTTAGGTGCTGTCGCAGAAGGAGATTTAGGTGCTACGGCTGTTTCTACCATGGTACGCGTAGCTGCGTGATAAGTGTGTTAAAATACAAACATGTACAGAGGATCCCGACCGAGAATTTTACCGATAATCATTACTATTATTACTGTGGTGGTTGTTATTGCTATTTTGGTAACACTTGTGCGATCGTTGCTGAATCCGGATAAAAAGACTGAGCAGCCGCAAGCTCCCGAACAATCGTTAGAGAGCAAAATCAAAAATCAAGACCCAATTCGCAGCGTGCGCTGGACAGTGCGCGGTCCGATTGTTGCCGATGAAGAGTTCAAGAGCTACCAGATTACAGTTAGTCCAACATCGCGTAAATACGTTATTTATTCGGGTTATCTGGATAGAGTTTTGGACAAGAAGGAATATGCTAATAATAGCAATGCTTATGAACAGTTTACTTATGCGCTAGTCAAGGTCAACATTCAGGCCTCTGATAACAAATCAAACGATGATATTCGCGGCGTATGCGCCACTAAAGGGCTGGCTTACGTATTCGAGACGCGCGATGGCGACAATACCGATACCAATTTGTGGACTTCAACTTGCAAGGACTCGCCTGGTACGCTTAACGCTGATACTCTGAAGCTCCAAGCTCTTTTTGTCAATCAGATTCCAGATTTCAAACCGTCATTTAATAATATTTTCTAATCATGGCAATAAAAGCAGTTATTTTCGATTGTTTTGGCGTACTGTACGGAGGCAGTATTGATACGCTAATAAGAATGGCCGAGCCAGAGGGCAAGGTAATGCTGCGCGACCTCAGTAAACAGCACGATTACGGTTTCATTAGCGGCAGCGAGTATGAATCGGGAATTGCTGAGTTGTTTGGCTGGACACAGCAGCAGACGCATGATTTCTTGATGCACAAGCGGATTCGCAACGAGGAATTGATAAACTATATCGTGAATTTACGCCAGCAGTACACTAATTTGAAGATGGCGATGTTGAGTAATGTTGGCGGCGGTACGCTGGAATATCTATTTGCGCCAGGCGAATTAGAAAAAATGTTTGATGTGTGCGTGTTGTCGTACGAGGAAAGCTTGGCCAAACCAAACCCAGAAATTTTCACGCTGACAGCTGGCCGCTTAGGTGTCGCCACTAGCGAATGCGTGATGATTGACGATCGTGTCGAAAATTGCGAAGGAGCCGAGGTAGCGGGAATGATGGCGTTGCAGTACACCGATAATGAGCTGCTTATTAAGCGTTTGAACGCTCTGTTAGAGGCATAATGCCGGAACTTCCTGAAGTCGAGACGGTTCGCCGCGGATTGGCGGAGTTACTGCCGGGTCGAGTGGTAGCGCAGGCGACCGTATTTGATTCGCCAAAAAGCTTCCCCAATGCGCCGGCTGATGTTGAACAATTTTTATATGGTGCGCGCGTGACGGCGGTGCGGCGGCGGGCAAAGGTGCTGATGATTGATTTGGATACACATTATTCGCTGGTGGTGCACTTGAAAATGACGGGGCAGTTGGTGTTTCGCAGTTG
>ERZ772973.832-NODE-832-length-12818-cov-73.812_pt1 | contig 12818 bp, 7 predicted proteins | sample MGYA00580672_ERZ772973 | MGnify/ENA primary metagenome ERZ772973 (study PRJEB29015, sample SAMEA2737938) | human oral metagenome | biome: human oral; feature: human-associated habitat; material: dental | place: China | collected 2152 ... | reverse complement strand
TGGCCTGACGGCGGGCCTCCTTATCCCGACGACGGGCCTCCTTGGCCCGGCGGCGGACCTCCTTGGCCCGACTGCGATCTCCTCGAACGCTCACGAGGAAGTCGGCGTAGTTACTGAGGACGTAGTCATCGTCGGGATCGGCCTCGACGGCCCGGCGGTGCATCTCCTCGGCCCGATCGAAATCTTCCCGAGCATCCGCGAGGAAATCGGCGTAGTTACTGAGAACAACGGCGTCATCGGGATCGGCCTCGACAGCCCGCTGATACATCTCCTCCGCCCGATCGTGATCGCCCAGGACATCGGTGAGGAAGTTGGCGTAGCCGCCAAGGATAGTGGTGTTGTCGGGATCGGCGTCGACGGCCCGGCGGTGCATCTCCTCCGCCCGAACGTGATCTTTCCGAGTATCCGTGAGGAAGTCGGCGTAGTCGCTGAGAACGTCGCCATCGCCGGGGTCGGCCGCGACGGCCCGGCGGTACATCTCCTCCGCCTCATCATGATCATGGCAGATGTTCGCGAGGAAATTGGCGTAACCACTGAGAATAGCGGCGCTGTCGGGATCGGCCGCAATGGCGCGGTCGAACAACTTCTTGATCCGACTGCGAGCACCCCGGATGGTCATGAGGAACACGGCGTAGTTGCCGAGAACAATAGCGTTGCCGGGGTCGGCGTCGACGGCCCGGCGGTACATCTCCTCCGCCCGATCGAAGTCACCGCGATCATTCAGGAGAGTGGCATAAGAGGTCAGATTGGCGGCGTCGTCCGGATCGACGGCAATGGCGCGCTCGAACATCTCCTCGGCCCGATCGAGATCGCCCCGGTCGTCCGCGAGGAAACTGGCGTAGTTACCAAGATTGACGCTATTGCCGGGGTCGGCCTCCATGGCCCGGCGGTACACCTCCTCGGCCCGATCGAGATCGCCCCGGTCGTCCGCGAGGAAATTGGCGTAGTCACCGAGGCCGCCGGAATCGTCAGGGTCGGCCTCGATGGCCCGGCGGTACATCTCCTCCGCCCGATCGAGATCGCCCCGGTAATCCGCGAGGAAATTGGCGTAGTCGCCGAGGGCATCGGCATCGTCGGGGTCGGCCTCGATGGCCCGGCGGTACTTCTCCTCCGCCCGATCGAGGTCGCCGACCGGATCCGCAGGAGAGACGTCGCGCGAGTTCGAGCCGGTCGAGCCCGGCATGCCAATGATCCCCATATATTCATCCCATCGTGAGGTGAGGAATAATGAACGCCCTGAAGAGTTCAAAGCCCCATCACCATACCTCAGGATGACGCCTCCGAACCAATCCGCCCCACGGTGCGAAGTCCGCGGACAATCTCACACACTCGCCCCGCCGGTCCGCCCCGACCGGTCTCGGCGAAGGGGCGGCGCGGGGACGAAGGCGCGGACAGCGCGGGGCACGGGTCTGCGGCACGACGGCCCGCGGGGCCTACCGCCCCCGGCCCCCGGTCTCCAGGCCGAGGAAGCGCGCCACCGCCTCACTGCCCGGAGTCGAGCGCAGCCCCTCCGGTGTGTCCACGCGCAGCAGACGACCGGCGTCCATGACACCGATGCGATCGGCGACGGTCCCCGCCTCCTCGTGGTCGTGGGTGACGTAGAGCGCCGTCGTGCCCTGCTCCACCAGGATCCGCCGCAGATCCACCGCCAGCTGCTCGCGCATGGCGCGGTCCAGGGCGGACAGCGGCTCGTCGAGCAGCAGCAGGCGCGGGCGCGGCGCGAGCGAGCGGGCCAGGGCGACCCGCTGCGCCTGCCCCCCGGACAGGGTCGTCACGTCCCGCCCCCCGTAGCCGGGCAGGCCGACCAGCTCGAGCATCTCGGCGACCCGCTCGCGCCGCCGCGCCCGCGGCAGGCGGACCAGCCCGTAGGCGACGTTGCCGGCGACATCGCGGAAGGGGAAGAGCTGGCCGTCCTGGAACATGAGGCCGAAGCCGCGCTTGTGGACGGGCACGCCCACGACGTCGGCCCCGTCCCAGGCGATGGTTCCGGCGGCGATCTCCTCCAGTCCGGCCACCGCCCGCAGGAGGGAGGACTTGCCGCAGCCGGAGGGCCCCAGCAGCGCCAGGATCCGTCCGCGCGGCAGCGTCAGGTCGACGTCGTCGACGGCCCTGACCGGGTCCGAGCCGCGCCCGGCGGGGTAGACGACGCTCAGGCCCTCCACCCGCAGCCCGCCCGATCCGGCGGCGCCGTACGCGGCGGCGGCCCCGGCGTCGGACGTGGCATCGGGCGCGGCGGCATCGCGCCCGGAGGCGTCCGACGGCCCGGCAGCGGGCTCGGGGACGCCGACGGACGCGTCGGCCGCCGAGGCCCCGGCAGACCCGGGACCGGGATCGTCCACGACGGGTTCAGGCATGGGAGTCCTTTCTCCGACGGCGCAGGCGGGCGGTCTGGGCCCATTCGCACACCAGCATGAGGGCGGCCGTCCCCGCCGCCAGGACGACGCCGGCGGCCAGGCCCATCCCCTGGTTCTGGGCCCCGGGGGAGCCGATGAGCCGGTAGAGGACCACCGGCAGCGTGGGGGTGCGGGGTCGGGCCAGGAAGGAGGTCGCCCCGAACTCCCCCAGGCTCGTGGCCAGGGCGAACCCCGCCGCCAGGCCGCCCGCGCGCAGCAGGTGCGGGCCGTCCACCGTGGCCAGGACGCGCCCCGGACCGGCTCCGAGCGCCGCGGCCGCCTCCCGCTGGCGCGGGTCGATGGCCCGCAGCGCCGGCAGGAGCGTGCGCACCACCAGCGGCACCGCCACCACCGCCTGGGCCAGGGGCAGGATCCACCAGCTGCGGGTCAGGGCCAGGGGCGGTCGGGCGAGGGTGATGAGGAAGCCGAAGCCGACCGTCACCGCACTCACCCCCAGCGGCAGCATGAAGGCCGAGTCGAGGACCGCCACGCCCCAGCGCAGGCGGCGCGAGCGGGGGCGCCGCGAGACCACGAGGGAGACCGCGGTCCCGATCACCAGGGCCAGGCCCGCCGCCACCACGGCCACCCGCAGCGAGTTGCCGGCCGCCTCCCACACGGTGACCAGCAGGGCGTTGCGCCCGCCGGTGGTGCCCAGGTCCGCGTAGTTGGCCAGGGTCCACCGGCCCGCCCGGCGCAGCGAGCGCGCCACGAGGACCGCGACGGGCCCCACGAGCAGCCCCAGGGCGACCGCGAGGGTGAGGGCCAGCGCGGGCAGATCGCCCGCGCGCAGGCGGGGGGCCGGCACGTCCAGGCGCAGGCGCAGCGCCGCCTGCGAGGCGGCCCGCGCCCGTTCGCTCACCCACAGGGCCGCGGCGATGACCGCCAGCTGGAGGACGGACAGGACGGCGGCGGCCCGCAGGTCCAGGTACTGGGCGGTCAGGACGTAGATCTCGGTCTCGATGGTGCCGATGCCCGGCCCGCCCAGGACCAGGACCACCCCGTAGGCGGTGGCGCAGAACAGGAAGGTCAGCGAGGCCGCGGAGGCGATCGCCGGGGCCAGGCTGGGCAGGGTGACGGTGCGCCAGGCCCGCCACGGGCCCGCCCCCAGCGCGCGGGCCGCCTCGATGGCGCGCGGGTCGAGCCGCGACCACATGGTCCCCACCGTGCGCACCACGAGCCCGTAGTTGAAGAAGACGAGGGCCGCCACCACGATCGCCGTCGTCCCGTCCAGGCTGCGGCCCAGCACTCCGCCGCCCAGCGGGCCGCCAGTGGTGACCAGGGCGTGGAAGGCGACGCCGACGACGACGCTGGGCAGGACGAAGGGCACCAGCACGAGGCCGCGCAGCAGGTCGCGCCCGGGGAAGCGGCGCCGGTAGAGCACGTGCGCCCCGGGCACGCCCGCCGCCACGCAGATCATCGTGGCGAGCCCGGCCTGGACGAGGGTGGCGCGGATGATCCGCCAGGTGCGCGGGCGGGCGAGGACCTCGGCGAAGCCGCTCGGGTCCAGGGCGCCGTCGGGCGCCAGGCCCCGGCCGATGAGGGTGGCCACCGGCCAGGCGAAGAAGAGGCCGAGGAAGGCGAGGGGCGCCGCGACGGCCAGGGCCCAGCCGAGCCGCTCGGCCCGGCCCGCGCGCGGCCCGCGCCCGTTGCGCCTCACGCGCCGACGGCCTCGGACCAGACCGCCAGCCAGGCCTCGCGGTTGGCGGCGATCTGGTCGGCCGGCACGACGATCGGCTTGTCGCTCACCGCGCCGAACTTCCGCATGGTCTCGCTCAGGGTCGCCTCGGGGTTGACGGGGTACATGTACATGTTCTCCGGGATGGAGGTCTGCACCGCCGCCGAGAGCATCCAGGTGATGAAGGCCCTGGCGCCCTCGGGGTTGGCGGCGCCGGCCAGCACCCCGGCGTACTCGACCTGGCGCGTGGAGGTCGTCAGGAGGGCGGCGGTGGTGGAGGCGGAGCCGTCCGCGGTGAGAGTGGCGGCCGGGGAGGAGGCGTAGGACACGACGATCGGGTAGGCGCCGCCCTCGCCGCCGCCGGAGAAGTCGGTCTGGTAGGCGTCGGACCAGCCCGCGTCGATCTTGGCGCCGTTGGCCACCAGGTCCTTCCAGTACTGGACGAAGCCGTCGGCGCCGAAGTGACCGACGGTGGCCAGGAGGAAGGCCAGCCCGGTCGACGACGTCGAGGGGTTGATGGCGACGAAGAGGTTCTTGTACTCGGGCTTGGTCAGGTCCTCGAAGGCGGCCGGAGGGGTCTGGCCGTGCTCGGTGAACCAGGCGGTGTCGACGTTGACGCAGACCTCCCCGAAGTCGATGGGGGCCAGGGCCGGGGTGTTGTCGACGACGTACTGGTCGGCGCCCTGGGGCAGGTCGACGGCGGCGGTGGTGTCGATGACCTTCTCGGTCAGGACGCGGGAGGCGAAGGAGTTGTCGACGCCGAAGACGGCGTCGCCGAGCGGGGCGTCCTTGGTCAGCACCAGCTTGTTGACGAGTTCGCCGCTGTTCCCGGAGGGCGTGATCTGGAGGGTGTAGCCCGTGTCCTTCTGGAAGGCGGCGATGAGGTCGTCGGGCACGGAGAAGGAGTCGTGGGTGATGACGGTGACGGCGGGGCCGCTCGAGCCGGAGGCGGAGGAGTTCCCTCCGCTCGGGCCGCAGGCGGCCAGGGCGAGGCCGACGGCGCTCAGGGCGGTGGAGCCGAGGAGCGCCCGGCGGGTGAGGTGGGTGTTCATGCTTCTCCTGGACGGGTGTGCAGGAGGGCCCGGGCGCGGCGGCCTGCGGCCGGGCGCCCGGGGAGATCTCGACTTCCTTCGCCGGTGCGAACCGGAGCAGGTTCGAGGGTCTGCGGTCTCCCGCACTCTCAGCGCCGGTGCCGACGACGGGCCGGGCCCGCGGCGACGGGGCGCTCCCCTGTCGTAGTGGGACCAGTGTAGACACCGGTCCGGGCTCCAGCGCGAGGTCCGCCGCAGGCTGGTGCCCTGAAAATCATGCATCCGATGTCGGAAAATTCCTGCATCGAATGTCGGATCCGCAGACCCAATGTATGATTACCCCATGCCTCACTACCGCCGTCGAGCCATCGAAGCGACCTTCGCGGAGCGCGCCTCGCACCGGGTCGCGATCCTGGAGGGGAGGCGGGCCGTCGGGAAGTCGAGCTTGGCCCGCCACCTCGTGGAGTCGGGCGTCTACGCCTCCTACCAGTCGCTCACCGACCCCGCCGCGGCGGGACGCGCCCAGGAGGACGCGTTCCAATGGGTGCGCTCACTCAGGCGTCCGGCCGTCATCGACGAGGCCCAGATGGTGCCCGCCGTCAGCGTGGCCGTCAAGGAGATCGTCGACGGGCTCCCGCCCGGACACCACTTCCTGCTGACAGGCTCGGCCTCAGTGGGACGCGGGACGATGGCCGGAACCGATCCCCTGGCCGGGCGGGCGACGCGGCTCGCACTGCACCCGTTCACCGGCCTGGAGGCGCAGGGACCATCCGACTCCGAGACACCGAGCCTCATCGACATCCTCTTCGACGCCGACCTCACCACCGCCGGGGCGCCGTCGACCGGGACCGACGACCTGCGGGCCAGGCTCCAGACCGGGGGGCTTCCCGCCCTCGCACTCCCCCTCCTGCCCCTCTCGCGCGCCGCCTGGCAGAACCGGGTGCAGGCGGACACCCTGGCCATTCTCGGAGACCGGGTGCTGCCCACGGAGGACCTGAACACGGGCATCGCCCGCAGGGTCCTCGACTCGGTCCTTCATACGCCCGGGGGCCAGATCAATCGAACCCGGATCGCGCAGGAGCTCGATCTCGACCCGCGGACCGTCGGCCGCTACCTCGGCATCCTGGAGCGCAGGTTCCTCATCACCCTGCTGCCCAATCTGCACGGGGGGATCACCCGGGCGAGCAGAAGCGCCCCCAAGGGGCACGCGGTCGACACCGCGAGCACGTGCGAGAGCCTCATCCGCGCGGGCCATGACATCGCCGACTCCCCGGAGCTGCTGGGGCAGACCCTCGAGACCTGGGTCGTCAACCAGTTCCTCGCCGCGCGGGGCTGGGCCGCGCTCACCACCGAGGCGTTCTACTGGAGGGACAGTCGAACCGGCCGGGAGGTCGATCTCGTTCTGGTCGACGGCCGGGGCCGGCGCCTGGGAGTCGAGGTCAAGCTCGCCTCCAGCATCGGCCCGAGCGATCTGAGGGGCCTGCGGGCGATGCGCGAACTCGGCGGCCTGCACCGGGGCTTCGTGGCGTACACGGGCGCCGGGTTCGAGGAGGTCGCCGACGACGTGTGGGCGCTCCCACTGTCGTGCCTGACCTCCCGCGAGACGCTGAGCGCGATCCATCCCGACGGCGTCGGCCGCCCCTCGCCCGGCACCGCCCCTCCTCCCTCCATCCGAAGTGCCGACCCCAGTCAGGAGACAACAGCCATGTCCGACTCCCCGTCCGCCCCGCCCACGAACTCGTCCGCGCCCGCCGTCCTGCCCAGGCCCTCCGTCTTCCTCAGCTACGTCCACGCCGACGACGACTACCACGACGGCATGCTGACCGCGTTCGCCCATGCCGTGAAGGAGGTCTGCGACTACAAGGGCGTCCCCATCGAACTCATTCTCGACAAGGACACCCTCCACTGGGGCGACGACTGGAACGATCGCCTGCAGCAGGAGGTCGAGCGCACCACCTTCCTCCTCGCCATGGTCACCAACCGGTACGTGGCCTCCCAGGCGTGCCGCGAGGAGTTCATCCAGTTCCGGACCAAGACGCAGGCCGCGGGCTACAACGGCCTTCTCACCCTCCTCGTCGATGCGCCGAACTGGAACCGGATGGATCTGCGCACGGATCCGACGGCGCGGCTGATCCGCGACACGATCAACCAGTACCAGTGGCTTGAGCCCGAGACGTCCTTCGAGGATCTGGAGCCGGGCGGCCGCCAGTTCAAGCGGGTCGCCCGGAATGTCGCCGACGAGCTCATTCGGCGGATCGACCGAAGGGAGGCGGACTCCGCGTCCGCGGATTCGGCCGCGTCGGAGGATTCGGCCGCGCCCGGGGGCTCAGGCGATGCCGGGGACGAGTGGGAGGACGAGGAGGAACAGGCCCCGGGTCTCATCGAACTGACCCATACGATCGAGTCGGAGCACCTGCCCGCCCTCGAACAGCGCGCCAACGCCTTCGGCGAGGCCATGGACGCCTTCAACACCGTCATGAGGAGGGAGTTCGCGCTCGTCCCGCAAGGATCGGTGCCCACGCCCACCCAGATCAAGCGGATTGCGGAGGGCCTCGAACCGAGGCGACGCGCGCTGGAGAAGGCGACGTCGTCCTTCTCGGACGCGTGGCGCAGGCTCGACGCGGATATCGCCGCCATGGTCCGGGCGGCGGACGCGGTGGGCGGCGCCGACCTCTCAGCGAAGCTGAGGTTGTCCCTGACCGGGCTGAGCGCCTCCTTGGAGATGCCAGCCATCGGCGAGGCGGCCGCGCGGATCAAGGCGCTCGCCGCCTTCTCCCGGGAGCTGTATCCGGTCGCGAAGACCATGACCGGGGTGCTCGCCGCCATCGAGGCGATCAGGGCGTCGGCGGCCGCGTGGGCGCAGGAGTTGTGACGCCACCCTCCCGGCCGGCTCAGGCGCCCGCGCCGTCGTCCTCCTCCTTCATGAAGCTGCTCCTGCAGTACCGGATGAACTTCTCGGCCTCCCCGGCGGCCTCGACCACGAGCTCGGTGAACTGGCGGTCGCTCACACCCGCGGCCAGGCACCAGATCCCGTAGGCGACCACCCGGACCGGGCGCTCGACTTGCAAGTCACCCGGGGCGTCGTCGTCGGGCTCGACGATCATGGTCAGGAGCCGGCTGTCGACGTTCCACCCGGTGACGGCGCGCAGCGTGGCCCGCAGGGACCGCGGCTGCACCTCGCGCTTCTCCACTCGCGAATTCCAGGGGACCTCCACCCTGAGGTGGCCATCGGCGAGGGAGAAGCCCACGAGCACACCGGCATCGGTTCTGGTGATGTAGCCGTCCTCCCTGGCCGCCTGCGGCTGCACCATCCACCCCGTGCCGGTCAGGATTCGCAGGAGGCGGATGTTCGTGACCGGGGACGGGCGGGGCCCGTCGCCCGTCTCGAGGCTGAACCGGGTCAGCTTCTCGGGGAAGAGCGCGGACGGGTTCTCCTCGTCGCGCGGGCTCGCATCGAGTTCCCGCGCGGGCCCCTGCCCGGGCTTCTTCACGGACTCGAAGCGGGTGTCGGGGAAGGTCTGCTCCATGAAGGCGAGGAACTCCATGCACAGGGTGATCTCATCGGTCATGATGTGCCGGAGCTGGTCGTTGTCGATCCCGGCTCCCACGGGGTGGCCGCTGTGCGCGCCGACGATGATCAGGTCGCCGAACGTCGCCCGGTCACCCGCGGCGGTGAGCCCGGTGGCTCGCCGGTTCCAGTCGTCGAGGAGCTGCGCCAGATCATCGGCCAGGCGCAGCGGCACCCGGGGGTGCCAGGTCACGGCGGCCCGCAGGAGGCCGTCGCGGACGGAGATCGTGACGTCGCCGCTCTCGGTGTTGAAGACAATGGTCTTGTCGGATCGGACGGCGTAGCGCACGGTTGACGAAGCCATGACCTGCTCGAGGCGCTTGAGGGTCAGACGGGACGGGATCGGTCGGCGCGCCACTGCGGCTCCTTGTCGGGTCGGGTGTCGGGTCATCTGGTCGGGCCATCGGCGGGGCCGACGCCGGGCCGGTGGTCGGGCCATCGGCGGGGCCGACGCCGGGCCGGCGGCCCGGTCATCAGCGGGGCCGCCGGCCCGCGCCCCGAGAATGCCGGTTCCGGGCGGACGGCGCCATTAGCCTACGTGCTCGCCGGGTCCCGCGCCTCCATCCCGGGCCGGGCCGCTCGACGACGTCGTCCTTTCGATGGAGCCCGGCCGACGGCGTCCATCCTCGGATGGAAACCGCAAACGTCCTCCCGAAGGAGGCGTTGCGCCCCCGGGCCGCGTGAGTCTGGACGCATGACATCCAGCGCTCCGACCCCGACCGCCGCCCCGCCCCATATGGCGCCTTCAGCGCCTTCAACCCTTTCGGCCCCTCAGACTCACCCTGTGCTTCCAGCGCCTCCGACGTCGCCCCGCCGTCCCGCGCCCGCCCAGTACGCGCCCCGCCGGCCCGCGTCGTCCGCCGCGCGTCCCGACTACCGGTCCTTCACCGGCGGGCGCTTCGTGCGCTATCCGGCCCCCGACGTCGCCCGCGGCTTCATGCTGCTGCTCATCGCCCTGGCCAACGTCCCCGTCTGGCTGGGGCTGCTGCCCATGAGGACGCCGTCCTCCGCCGACGACATCTGGGTCGCCGTGCGCGCCGCACTGATCGACCAGCGCTCCTACCCGCTGTTCGCCCTCCTGTTCGGCTTCGGCCTGGCCACCATGGCGCACCGGCGCACCGAGACCGCGATGCGCTCGGCCCAGGACGACCTGCCGCCCGGCGCGGACCCCCGGACCCGCGAGCGCCACCTGGCCCGGGTCCGCGAGGCCGCCGTCGTCGACGCGCGCCGGCTCGTGCGCCGTCGGGGTCTGTGGATGATCCTGTTCGGCGCCGTCCACGGCACGATCTTCGCCGGTGACATCATCGGCGCCTACGGCATTATCGCCACGATCTTCGCCGGGACCATCGTGGAGCGCAAGCGGGTGCGCATGCTCGTGGCGGGCCTGCTCATCACGGCGGTGGGGATCTACTCCATGGTCTCCATGGAGCTGGTCACCATGAGCGCCGCCGATGCGGCGGGGGCTGCGGCGGATGCCGCGGGCGCATCCACCACCGCTCTTCAACCGATCGGTCTCGACTACTTCCCGAACAGCTTCGCGCAGTGGGCAGGGACGGCGGTCATAACCGTCCTGACCTCCATGGCCCTGCCGGCGGCCCTCCTCGGGGCGAGGCTCGCGGATACCAGCCTGCTGGCCCGCCCGGACCGCCACCGCCGCGCCCTGCTGATCGGCGGCGCGGTCGCGCTCGCCGTCGGCGCGCTGGGCGCCCTGCCCTACATGAAGCTGGGCGCGCCCACATGGATGATCGTTATGGGACCGGCTCTGAACTTCCTGACCGGACTGGTGGGGGCCTGCGGGTGGCTGGCGCTGCTGGCGGCCTGGGCGGGCCCGGGCACGGGCGCCCCCCTGCGCGGGGCCAGGTGGCTGCTGTCCGCGGTCGGCAGGCGCTCCATGACCGTCTACGTCGGCCAGACGGTCCTGTTCGTCCTCGTCTTCGGCACCCTCCGTCTGGCGGGCGCGCCGGCTCTCGACGAAGTCATTGGGGTGTCCGTCGCCGTCGCGGTGTGGGCGGTTCTGGCGGGCGCGTGCGCCTGGATGGAGCGCAGCGGCCGGACTCGCGGGCCCCTGGAGATCCTCCTGCGCCGCGCCGTGGCCGCCTCCGCCAGACGCCGCTGAAGCCGGCGCCGCCGCCGCGGCGACGGGGCCCGCGTCCACTACTACGTCCCTTCCCGTCTGCTGCGCCCCTTCAGTCTCCGCTACGCCTCTTCTTCTCGTACAGCGGAGGTTGAAGGGGCGCAGCAGACGATCCGGCGCGGCCTCCCGCGGGCCTCTGGGTCGCCGGCCAGGGACCCCGCGGGAACCACCACCACGCCAAGAACACCCGGGGCGGCGATGCGGCCCGCGAGATCGCCATCCGACCCTCGGCGCCCCTCCGAGAGGCCCGCGGCGGCGTCGTTTGTCCAAATCTGTTGCAAAGGCCCGGATCGCGCCGGAGCACCGGAAGAGAATCGTTGATATTCCGCGCTTCTTCTCGCGGCCGATCCGGTCGCGGGGCGCCTTTGCAACAGATTTGGACAAACGCCCGCCCCGAGTCGTCCCAGGAGCCCCACCCGCACCACCACGCTGGCAGCCCACCGCGGCGAGCCCCGGCAAGAGGCGGCGATTGCTCGCCACCTCGACAAGAAGGGCCCGCTGCACGATTGAAAGGCGCGTAGTAGAGAGTGAAGGAGCGCGGTAGACGGCGCAGCACCCGAGCGCGACCCGCACGACCCCGGGACAGGGCGTCTCACCCCGGTCACGGCCGCCACTCTCCGTGCGCGACCCGCACGACCCCGGGGGCAGGGGCGCTCTGCCCATGCACTCAGGCGACTCGCCCGATCGGAGGGGAGAGACTTCCCCCATGACCGTCCAGACCCCGTCGGCGCCCGGGGCGCCGTCCCCGTCACCGACCCGGGCTCGGCCCTCGGCGCAGCCCGCGCCCGGGAGCCCGTCATCGCCGGGAGTCCCGGTGCCCGGCGCGCCGGTACTCGATGGCACCCCGGCGCCGACCGATGACGTCCCGGCGCCCCCCGGCGACGGCTTCCAGTCCTTCACCGGCCCCGCCTCCGTGCGCTATCCGGCCCCCGATGTCGCCCGCGGCTTCATGCTGCTGCTCATCGCCCTGGCCAACGCCCCGTTCTGGATGATCCTCTTGCGCACCAGGGCCGAGGTCACCGGCGCCGACGCGGTCTGGACGGGTCTGCGCGCGGCGTTCGTGGACCACCGCTCCTACCCGCTGTTCGCCATGCTGTTCGGCTTCGGCCTGGCCACCATGGCGCGCCGGCGCATTGAGGCGGGCCCGCGCTCGACTGGCGCCGTGGCCGCCGACGCCGATCCGGCCGTCGCCTATGCCTCCGCCGCCGATACGGCCACCGCCCGCGCCACCACCTCCACCGCTGCCGCCGACGCCAGCGCCGATACGGCCACCGCCCGCGCCACCCGCTCCGGCGCCTCCGCCGCCACCGACATCACTGACACCGCCACCGCCCACCGGGCTGCCATCGCCGGCGCACGCCGCCTCATCCGCAGGCGCGGCCTGTGGATGCTGGTCTTCGCGGCCGTTCACGGCGCGCTGTTCATGGGCGACATCATCGGCGCCTACGCCCTCATCGCCGTCGTCCTCGCCGACCCCATCGCGGGGCGCGGGCGAAGGCCGCTGACGGTGGTCGGCGGGCTCTCCGCGGCGGTGTGCCTGGGCTACATGCTCTACATCGGCTGGTTCCTCAGCGTCGGCGGCGTCACCGTGGGCACGGCCGGGGCCGCGGGCGGCGGCGTCGTCGGCGGCATTGCGGAGATGCTGCGCGGCCCCCTGTATCCGGCCGTCAGCCTGGTCCTGTGGGCCGGCGGCACCATGGTGACGATCCTGACCTCCCTCACCCTGCCCGCCGCCCTCCTCGGGGTCCGCCTGGCGGACACCGATCTGCTGACCCGGCCCGACCGCCACCGCCGCGCCCTGCTGGTCGGCGGCGCGGCGGCCCTCGCTGTCGGCGCCGTCGGGGCGCTCCCCCGCGTCCTGCCCTCCCTGGGGGTCGGGGTCCCCGCCCGGGTCACGGTCGTCGCCTCCGCGCTCGACGTCGCCACCGGGATGGTGGGCGCGTGCGGGTGGCTGGCGCTGCTGGCGGCGTGGGCGGGCCCGGGCACGGGCGCCCCCCTGCGCGGGGCGCACTGGCTG
>ERZ772973.825-NODE-825-length-12867-cov-3.95262_pt1 | contig 12867 bp, 6 predicted proteins | sample MGYA00580672_ERZ772973 | MGnify/ENA primary metagenome ERZ772973 (study PRJEB29015, sample SAMEA2737938) | human oral metagenome | biome: human oral; feature: human-associated habitat; material: dental | place: China | collected 2152 ... | reverse complement strand
TTTTAGAAGCTTCCGAATTCATTTGCTGATTTGAGCAAGCTCCCAATAATCCTACACAAAGCAGACCTGCGGTTAATAGAGACAGTTTTTTCATAGTATTCTTTCCTCTCCAAACAAGGAGAAAGCCGACAAAATTGACGACTTCCACCCTTATTGATAATTTTATTTATCAGATGACATTTCGGATGAATCTTTCATTTCATCCTTCATGCTTGAATCACTTGATTTCATATCATCTTTCATGTCAGACTTACTGTCGGACATCATAGAAGAGTCCTTCATATCATCCTTTTGCATCTTGTCATCAGACATGCTAGAGTCTTTCATATTCTCCTTCTTCATGTCGTCTTTTTTCATATTATCTTTCTTCATCATGCTGCTGTCATCCATCTTTTTCATGTCAGAATTTGACTTTTGACTGGAGCAAGCAGCCAAGGCAAAGATACTAAGTGCAGCGATTGTAAGTGTAGTGATTTTTTTCATGATGTGTCTCCTTTAATTATATAATTTTTATCCAAATAATGATGCTAAAACGTTTAGATTTCCAAGCATTAGCAAAATTCCCATGAGAATGATGAGTGCACCGCCGATTTTCTTAAGTGTTCCCATATAAGGTTTGAGTTTCGCAAAGCGCTGTAATACCCAGTCAGAAGCCAAAGCCATAGCTAGAAATGGAAGTGCTAATCCAAGTGTATAAACCAACATAAGCAAGCCTCCCTGAAGAGCACCGTTGCCTCCAGAAGCTGCAATTGCTAAAACAGAACTCAGAACAGGTCCCACACAGGGCGTCCAACCAAAGCTAAAGGTGATACCCAAGAGAAAAGCGTTAAGAAAATCACTTCTTTTACTATTCTTTTTAAGTTGGATGCTCTTTTGCTTTTGCAGTTGCTGGATATTAATGATTCCCATCTGATGGATTCCCAGTAGAATGACAATCCCACCAAGAACGTAGCGAAACCAAGGGGCATAGAGGACTTGCCCCAAAGCACCAGCTCCATAGCCCAAAACTAAGAATACAGTTGATAAGCCAGCTATAAAGCAGAGCGTCTTAGCTAGACCATACCAGGAAATATCTTTTCCCATAAACCGAACCGTTTTCGGCTGATCCGAATCCAGCAAAATCCCCACATAGACTGGCATAAGTGGTAAAATACAGGGCGAGAAAAAAGATAGAATCCCCGCCAGAAAAACAGAAATAAAGAACAAAAAACTTGTTGCCATTTCAAAAACCTCTCTATCAATTTCTGACTCTAGTATAAAATAAAAATCCCCCTAAAAATAGGGAGATAGATTTGAAAAAACTTGAATTTGATGTTATATTGCTTGAGATTTCTGGATTTAGCAAAAACATCCACCACATTGTGGCGGATGTTATCTATTAGCTCTCCATCTCAAAACGCTCACTCTTCTGCTTGTTGGGCAAAAAGAGAGAAAGTAGGATTCCAACTAGAGCTGGCACCAACCAAGGTAAAGAAGCCTGAGCAAATGGAAGGGCATTTACAATATCACTTATCCTAGTGATATGGAACTGCTGCCCAAGAATACCCGCAAAGGAAATCAGAGTCACTGCTGCTACCGTCAATTGCATACCTATTTTGGATAGTGGCAAGAATTTATTGACAATGACAATCAGTACGATAACAATGGTAATTGGATAGAGAATTTGCAAGACTGGAACAGAATATTGGATAATGGCATTGAGGCCAAGATTGGCAATCGCAAATCCAATCAAAGTAAAGACCGTTGCATAAACTTTATAAGATACCTTAGGGAAAGTTTTATGGAAGAATTCCCCAGTCGATACAATAAGTCCTGCAGTTGTTGTAAAACAAGTCACAGTAACCATAGCCGCAAGGAAAATCTGTGCTGTAGGTCCAAAGATAGCCTGTGTCGCCTGCGATAGGACATAAACACCTGGATTGCCTTTGGCAATAATCTCAGCTGGAACTGGAAAATGATTGCCCAGAAAAGCCAAACCAATATACATGGCGCTAAAGCCCAACGCTACCATCAAACCAACAACCCAGATAGTTGAAACATATTCCTTTTTATTCTTGAAACCTAGCTGGTTAAGAGTTGTTACTGCGATTACGCTGAAGGCCACGGAAGCCAAGGCATCCAAAGTGTTATAACCTTCCAAGAACCCCTGTCCAAAAGCTGACGTAGCATAAGCTTCTGATGCCTGCTGAGGTGTCGTTGTTCCGTATTTCAAAGCTCCTAGAATGACTAAGATAATAATCAAAACTGCAAAGACTGGCGTCAGAATACGTCCAATCCGATCCAAAATCTTAGATGGATTCAAAGAAATCAGATAAGCAGCCGCAAAGTAAAGTGTCGTGAAAATAAGCAATCCCATACCTGTCATATTTTTAGACAACATAGGAGCAATTCCAACTTCATAGGCCACCGTCGCAGTCCGCGGGATAGCAAAGAAGGGCCCTATTGACAGATACAAGGCAACGAGATAGACAATAGCAAACCAAGGCGCAAGCTTTTGAGAAATCTCGTGGATATAGCCCTTGGGATTGAGCGTTCCGATAATCAAAGTCAGCACAGCAAGCCCAACCCCAGATAGGACAAATCCTGCAATAGCTGGCCAAAAATGCTGGCCAGATAATGTTCCAAGTGAAGGCGGGAAAATCAAGTTTCCAGCACCGAAAAATATTCCAAATAAGAGTAAGCCTGTCAAAGCACCTTTTTTAATCACGAGAATCTCCTTTAAATTTTTCATGCTTTATCAGTATATACGGAAATAGCCCGATACGCAAGATTTTTAACTTTTCATGTTAAGTTGGTTCAAAAAACGAAATAAATCGAAATATTTTTGAAGATTTTTAGCAAATTCCTGACTTATCCACAGATTTAAGGCTTATTTTAAAACAATATAAATGTGTTTGTTTTAAATCGTATATTTTGCAAATCTCTCTCTATCTTTTTTGATGGTCTACTTTCTTTAAGCAGACATACTCTACTGTTGCTGAATGCGAGAAAAATACAATATTGTCCTTCCTGATCCAAAACAAAATAAAAGAGATTTTTCATAGTAAAAAGGTTGAGACATCCTATCTCAACCTTTTAAAAATGGCTATAAATCATTTAGCACTCTTTACACATCGCTAAATCTTCTGTACTTAATTTCGAATTCAAAGAAGTTCTTCTCTTGCAGCATATGGAAAATATCTCGATAAGCCTCCTCATCAAAATGATGTCCCAAATACAAGATTTCAAAGCTTAACCCTTCATATTCCAGAAAGGCATTGGTCGTTCGAAAGCCATTACGCTTATAGAAGTCCATACGTGCTTGACGTTGCTCTAAATTATCACATTCTTCATCGACACGTTCTACCTCTAGAACCATGGTCTTTTGATAAAACTCTGTCAGTTTATGAATGATTTCTCCCCCATAGCCATGGCTGCGAAGGTGCGGCATAATCGCAAAGAAGCTGACGTAAAACATTTTTTCGTTATAAACTGCAAAAGCAAAACCAACAAATTCTTCCTCATTGTAGAAGGCAAAGAAATGAGACCGTTCATCGTTTGTATAACGGAGAAATTCGCTGATAGGTACTCTTTCCTCTATAGGAAAAGCCTCGCGGTTTAAAGCCTCAACCTTATCCAAATCGGGAAATTCTGCTGTAATAATTTGACTCGTTAAAGACATTGCTACCTCACTTTGCTTAATATTCTAGCAGTTGTCAAAAAATTTAGCAAGCATTATCAAGCTTCTTCCGCCTTTTTAGAAAATTGGCTTTGATAGAGGTCATAATAAAATCCTTTATCAGCCAAGAGACTCTCATGATTTCCTTGCTCGATAATCTGACCATCCTTGAGCACCAAAATTTTATCCGCTTCCTGAATGGTCGACAACCGGTGAGCAATGACAAAACTGGTCCGCCCCTGCATGAGTGTTTTCATGGCCTTCTGAATCAAGAGCTCCAGCCGTGTATCGACAGATGAGGTCGCTTCATCCAAAATCAAAATCTTAGGATTGGCCAAAAGGGCCCTCGCAATCGTAAGCAACTGCTTCTGACCAAGCGAGATATTGCTTGATTCTTGGTTCATTTCCATGTTGTAGCCGCTTGGCAAGGTCCGGATAAAATGGTCCACATTAGCTGCCTTGGCTGCCTCGACAATTTCTTCATCAGTGGCTTGCAGATTGCCAAAACGAAGATTTTCCTTGATAGTCCCTTCGTAAAGCCAGGCATCCTGCAGCACCATACCAAACTGTTTGCGATAGTCCTGGCGAGATAAATGGCGAATATCATGACCGTCCACCGTAATCGCGCCTTTGGTCACATCGTAGAACCGCATGAGCAAATTAATCAGAGTGGTCTTACCAGCACCAGTCGGACCAACAATGGCGACCATTTCACCTGGTTTGACTTCCAGATTGAAATTCCGAATGAGCGGCTTGTCTGCTACATACTGGAAGTCCACATCCTTGAAGCTAACCTGACCTGTCAGATCTTGATCCAGCTTTTCTGTCCTATCATTGACTTCGTCTGCTTCGTCCAGAACTTGGAAAATCCGGTCTAAAGAAGACTTGGCACTCTGCAGCTGACCAGCCAGCTGAGTCAGGTTTTGAATGGGCTGGTTAATCTGCCAGACATACTGAACAAAGGCTTGCATATTTCCGACTGTCAATCGCCCTGCAATAACCTGAAGACCGCCCAGCAGAGCCAGCAAGAGATAGGTCAGATCTGAAATAACATTCAAAACAGGCATCATCAAACCAGAGATAAAGCTGGCCTTAAAGCCTACTTTCTGCAGATTTTGCGTAATTTGACGAAAATCCTCCTGGGAGCTTTCTTCTCTGACATAGAGCTTCAAGATATTAAAACCAGTCAGATTTTCTTGAACAAAGCCATTCATAGCTCCCAGTGCATCTGCCTGCTGTTTAAAGTAAGGCTGGGATTTCTTCACGATAAAGCGAGCACTAAGGTAGGTAATCGGAATCGAGATTACCACAATTACCCCCAACTGCAGATTGAGCACCAATACCATGACGATAACCAAGATCAGAGTGAAGACTGCATTGATAACCTGCAGAAAAGACTGCTGCAAGGCATTTGAAACAGCTTCGACATCGCTGGTAAAACGCCCCAACAAGTCACCAAACTGATGCTTATCAAAGTAAGAAACGGGGATACGATTAATCTTATGACTAAGTTCATCGCGCAAGTCACGAATGGTAGCCTGCACTGCATTGGTCATAAAGTAATTAGAATAGTAAGAACCGATTTCATAAAAAATCGCCCGCACAAAATACAAGACCATGACCCAGCCGACATAAGACACATTAATTTGGGCGCCAGCCACACCTTTAGCCATATCCAGCAAATTATTTGTCAGTTCCGTAATGGCTAGACCTAAGACAAAGGGCTCGACGACACTCATAACCACGCTGAGGATTTTGAGGAAAATCGCAAAGGCGACTGCAAATTTATAAACTTTTAGGTAGCTCCACAGACGAGCAAAACTTGATGTGTTTTTCATTTCAGTCTCCTTTCTATTCCTCTGTCAAAGCTTGATTCTTCAGCTGCGAATCCGCAATTTCACGATAGATATCATTGGTTTCCATCAGCTCTTCATGCTTCCCGCGTCCAACGATTTCGCCTTGATCCAGAACGATAATTTGGTCAGCGTCCATGATGGTTCCTACCCGTTGGGCTACAATCAGCACCGTTGCTTGACCTGTCACTTCCTTGAGACGACGACGCAGCACCGCATCCGTCTTATAATCTAGGGCAGAAAAAGAGTCGTCGAAGATATAAATTTCCGGCTTTTTGACCACCGCGCGGGCGATAGAAAGCCGCTGCTTCTGTCCTCCGGATAGATTGCTGCCTCCCTCAGCCAGATGAGTCTCAAAACGCTCTTCCCGGCTCTCGATAAAGTCCTTGGCTTGAGCCACCTCAGCTGCCTGACTCAGCTCTTCTTGGCTGGCTTCTTCCTTTCCGTAGCGTAGGTTCTCCGCGATAGTTCCGGTAAATAGGAGAGCTTTCTGCGGGATAAAGCCAATCTTCTGACGCAGAGCCTTCAGATTGTACTCACGGACGTCCACACCGTCCACTAAAATCTTACCAAGTGTTACATCGTAAAAGCGCGGAATCAGCTGCACCAGTGTAGACTTACCAGAACCAGTTGAACCGATAAAGGCAATAGTCTCACCCGGCTTAGCCTTGAAGGAAATATTATGCAGCACAGGACTCTCCGTCTCACCCGGATAAGCGAAGGTTACATTGTCGAACTCCAGATACCCCTGCGTATCTGTCTCGGTTACACCATCTTCATTAGGATTGATTGAAATGGGCATGTCCATAACTTCCTTGAGCCGCTGGCTCGATACCGCCGTCCGTGGATACATGGTAAAGAGATTTGCCAAGAAGAGGAAGGACAGCAGCGCGTGAAAGCTGTATTCGATAAAGGCAACAAGATTTCCGATTTCAAGACTGCCGTCCCGCAAAGGATCTAGGGCAAACCAGACAATGGCCACAATCATCGCAATAATAATCTGCACAAAGAGTGGCTCTGTCAGACCAGTCAGCTTAAAGAGCTTATTGGAGTTTTGCGCATAGACCTCATTTTCATCAGAAAAACGCTTCTCTTGAAATTCCTCTCTTGCAAAAGCTCGGATAACGCGCAGACCAGTCAGATTTTCCCTTACGTACTGATTAATCTTATCAAGGGTCTTCTGCTGCTTTTCAGACAGGGGCTTGGTTTTAACCGCCACATAAATGACCACGACTGCCAAGAAAGGCACTGAAACAGCTACAATCCAGGCCAGAGATGGACTGGTCAAGAAAATCATGAGAATGCTGGACAGCATCATCATGGGAGTAATGACTCCCATTTTCAGAGTTTGCTCTGCAAACTGCATAAGCACAAAAGCATCCGAAGTCAAGCGCGTGACCAAAGACGACACACCAATTTGCTCATACTCATGATGAGAATACTCTTGCAGCTTGGCATAGAGATCATTGCGCATGTCTTGCACCATGGTCGTCGTTATCTTCCCGGCCGCATAAGCCAGAACGATTCGCCCCAGTACCCCTAAGATAATAACTCCAAACATGACCCAAGCCCAGAAAAAGAGCCGGTCTGTCTGCTTAGGATTGATTCCCTCATCAATCATCCGAGCCAGCACCGTTGGCAACCCCAGATTAACAATCACAAAAAAGATTGCCGCCACAAAGTCCAAGACCAGCCACTTAGGATATCTCTTCAAATAAGACCAAATGTATAACATAAGTCCTCCTTCACCATCTATTCAAAAATAACTCACTCTAAAGCACCCAAGTGCTTTTAAAACACAGAAAAGAGCGCGCAAATGCACGCTTTAATACAAATATTATATCAAAAATATGAAGTAGGGTAAAGGTCATTTCAGACTTTTTTCTGCTTATCATCAGCCTCATAAATGACTGTCAGCAGTAAACTGCCTGAAAGCAGACTAGCAACTGTTTTAATTGCTTGACTTATATAGAAAAACAAACCTAGTTTTCACTAGGTTCGTAATTTTTTCTACAAGAAGGTATGAGTCTGAGAGTAATTCAAGCTCTGCCCTAACATTTCAGACTTGCAACTTTGCAGACCATTTGACAGCTCAAACCAATCACTTCTGGTTTTCAAAGATTGATGTTCTGAAATCTTTAGTCTGATCAAGGTAAGCTTTGAAGACTGCTTTTTTAAGCTTGTGGACAGCACTGTCATGTTCTGGTTTATAGCCGCTCCAAGAATACCAATTGTCATTTGCATCTTTGAGAACTGCTTCATCCATCAAGATTTGCAACTCTTCTACAGTACTTATAGTCTTAGTAGCATAACTTGTCCATGGTTGTCTCGTATCATCAAATGTGACTTTATTCAGACTGTCAAACTTGTTTTTACGTTCTTCATACATAGCCTTCTTAAACTCAGTCCAATTATTGAACTGACCATCGAAGACCTTGCGTAAAACCAAGTCATCGGTTACCAGACCTCTGGTCTTACCGTAGATACTGATTGTTTTTCCGTTTTGCTTAGCATCATCTTCATACTGATTAGAGATATAAGGGACCATGCCATCTTTGAATCCTTTGGCTGCCAGAAGCTCATAAGCCATACGTCGTCCCATAAGATCACCAGGCGTTCCTTTTTCACTGCTTAAAGCCGAATAAATCGGAGAGAAGAGTTTAATCGTATGGTAGCCATTTCTTTCTACATCACCATTTTTGTACTCACGCGCTGAAACAATATCATTTTCAATGAGACTGTCGAATGAATTTAATTTTTGCGCATCCGCCATTGTAATATTTTTTATCACATTCGTTGCGTAAACATCATTTCCATCAACATCTCGGGCATATTTATTCTCAATCTTTCTCAGAGCGTTCACTTTCTGCACATCAGACAGACGGTTCACGACTGAAATCCCTTCTAGGTACTCCAACATATAAATGACATCAAACATGTTGTGAACATAGTTTTTCAGATCATCCGCATTTTGGAATCGTTCAGTTGGATCCAGGACTTGCAAACGAGATTTTTCAGTCGCATCATTTTTATCATATTTGAGAATTGAGTTGACCGTGATTTTAGCATCATCTGGATGATCTGGTGCTTGCAACAAGCCCTTGGCGAAGAATTCAGGACCAAGTCCGCTTCTTCTTCCATATCCACCTAAATAGATCTCATTATCAGAATCATGCGTCATTTCATGGGTATAGGTAATGGCTCCGTCCTTGTCCAGCATCCGATAGCCCATGTAGTAAACACTATCCCCAGTAGCGTAAGCTCCATGCTTATTGTGCACGACCTTGTTTCCAACCGGTCCAAAGAAGTACTTCATAGCTGGATTAGAACTGTCAAATTGCGCCTCCGCTGTAGCTTTGCCGACAGTAGTATCATCACCGAACTTATAGGCATCATAGACCAAGATATTTCGATAGAGCTTTTCGCGACCCTGCTCGTCTAATATTCTATACCAATAATCATAATGGTCGCGTTGGCGTTTTGCGGTTTCTTGGGCATTATCCTCAACAAACTTATTGAGTTCTGCTCCTGCTCTATGCTCATTATTTCTATATCTGTCATAGGCACCAAAACCCAGACTGGATATAGTCGAGATGACAAAGACCGATCTTTCAGGCATTGTCAGCAAAGGTAGAACCATATTCCGGTACTTCCAAGTGTCGCTGGTAATTCTGTCATACACCCCGATAGAATATTTGCTGCCAGCCTGCTCTTGTTTGACCCTCACTTCATCAATAGCTGATTTTTCTTCAACGATATAAGCCTTGGTTTGCTCTTTGAACCATTGATTATTTGTTTTGTTTGGTAAAAATACTTCCCGGTAATTGGCAAGCGTGCTAAACAAATCTTTTGTTACATTATTGTTTGCAAGGCTGATGCTATAAGCATCAACATTGTTCTTGGCCAGAAGATTGTTAAAGCCTGATTTACCTAATTCAATGATCGTGTCTAGCGGTGATACGTTGCCCTTACCAAAGAAATCCATGTGGTACATGACTAAGTCTTTGATATTCACGTCACCATATTTAAAGTTGTACCAGCGCTCTAAATAGGTCAAACCTAGAAGCAAGGCTTCCTTATTGCGTTTGATTTTATCAACAACGTAACCATTAATCGTTTGATTTTCGCTGGCAATAACTGCATCAGCCGACAAAAGTTTTTCCAGTGTATTTGCTAGATTTTCCTTTGTTTTGGCAAACTGCTCTTCTAAGTATAATTCCGTCAGTGAAACGCCTGAAGAAATACCTAGGGTGTTTCTGATAGCCTCTGACTGATAATCGACCGCTCTCAAATCAGGCAAAACTTCATTGATGATTGAATTATGATTATGCAAGAATTGATTTGGCGTATAGATGAGACCTGTATCGCCCACACGATATTCTGCTAACTTACTAAAGTCAGATTGGTAGGTGAGATCTAGCTTTTCAGATGTATGATCCTTATAATGAATCAAGAGCTTATTAGCTGCCTCTTTATGCGAAGCGATATCTGTAATCACTTCATTATCCTTCATCATGACTGCAGATAGGACTTCTTTTTTAAACAAAGCGCTATCTTCTTTTACCAGATTACCGTATTTGACAATGGTTGCCTTATTATAAAACGGCAGTAATTTTTCAATATTCTTATATGCTAAAGCTCGACTGGCTTGATAGTCTTCAACCTTAGAAAAATCACTTTCTTTATTAGTGCTAGTCAGCAAAGTTTCGACTTTCGGTACAGAAAGAGAGTTAATTTCAGATTTCTTACTTGCGATTTGAGAAGCATTGAGGATTGTTCCTCTCTCTTCGAGAGATTCCTTGGTGACAACCTCATCCTTTTCAAGAGTCACTTTGTAGACTCTGTTGTCTTTGTTGCTAGATGAGTCAGTTATTCTCATTCCTCGATAGTGATAGCCACTAATCGCATTCCCATTCATAACATTGACATCGCTAAGAACATTGTGCAATCTTCCAGCATGTCTCTCTTCGTTAGAGTCTCTATCCCACAAGTAGCCAGCCACACCAGCAACACTTCCAAAGCGCTTCACATTATTAATGTTGCCCTCAGCATAACTATTGCTGATAAGCGCATCTTTCTCGACAAGACCTGCAAGGCCGCCGACAGTTTGGTTTGTGCTATCCGCATTTGATGAGATGGTAATTGTAGCTTTTGACTTATCAACTACTGCATTGATGCCAGTCAGTTGACCTACTAATCCACCGATATTGTATGGTGCCTTCGTTTCATAGGAGTTGATAATTCTTCCCTTGAAACTGCTGTTCGTAATCTTAGAATTATCAGCCTTCCAAACCAAGCCACCAATGCCACTTTCGCCAGCAAGAACACCGTCTACATGGACATTGTTAATCCTTGTTGCATTATTTGCTTCATTTGCAAGGGCACCAACATCAGTTTTCCCTGAGATATTTACATCTTTAAGAGCCAGTTTTTCTACAGTAGCAGCGCTTAAAGTATCAAATAAAGGCTTCTTCAAATTATAAATAGCATAATTTTTTCCGTCTTTGCTGCCAAAGAGCTTACCAGTAAATCTACCCTTTATATAACTACTAGCGGCATTTTCTAGTTCGACCTCATTGGCATTCAAACTAGCACCTAAATAATAAGTTCCACTGAGATCATTATTTATAGCTTGAACCAAGTTACTAAAGGAAGTAAAGTTTGTGACTTCTCTCTCTGCCTTCTTGGCTAGATAGAAAGTAAAATTGTCCACGTACTTATTGTCAACGTCCTGTTTTAATTTTTCAGCACTTGCAGTAATTTTATAAACTGGCTGGCCATCTTTTGTACTATCTACTATTGAAGAAATGGGCAAGAAAACATCTTTAAATTTAGAAGATTTTACTTTCACAAAATAATTCTCTTGATTGCTTGGAATGGCATCCAGAGAAACGTGCTGCTTGTATTTTCCATCCGTTAGACTATACAGCTCCACATCAGATACATTTCTTAACTCGATATTTTTTTCTGGTTCTTGCTTCTGCTCTTTCAGCTCTTGAGCTTTTTCAGTAGGATTTTCCGCTTCTGGCGCTGCAGGTTCGATGTTTCCAGTATATTCTTGCGGAGGCTCTACCTGCTCAGGTGCTACTATTGCTTCTGCTTGAACGTCTGTATACTCTGGCAATGGAGTCACTTGTTCGGGTGCCACTACTGCACCGGATTGAACGCCTGTATATTCAGGCGATGGGGTGACTTGTTCAGGTTCAATTACCGCACCGGATTGCGTTCCTGTGTATTCAGGTAACGGTGTGACTTGTTCGGGGGCCACTACTGCACCGGCTTGAACTCCTGTATATTCAGGTAACGGTGTGACTTGTTCGGGTGCTACTACTGCACCCGATTGAACGCCTGTATACTCCGACAACGGTGCGACTTGCTCAGGTTCTACTATAGCCCCGGATTGGACGCCTCCAATCTCCGGTTCAATTTGTTCAGGCTCAACGATGGCTCCAGATAATGTACCTGTATACTCAGGTAATGAAGCGACCTGCTCGGGCTCAACGATTGCACCGGATTGGACGCCTGTGTACTCTGGTAAGGGAGCAACTTGCTCAGGTTGAACCAAGTTAGAAGCTACTGGTTTGTCGCTAGGCGCGTCAAGTTTTTTAATCCCTTTTTCCACTATTTTAGGAGTCGCTTCCTCTATTTTTGTCGAAAGAACTTCCCTAGAAACTTCCGCATTATCTACAGTGAAAATCCGAACGACTTCGATTTTACGGCCTGGTTTGCCTTCTTGTTTTACTCTTACAGTACCTTCGGCTAAATCCGGATTCTCTTGTATTTGTTCTCCATAGGCTATCTCAGTTTCAATCGTCTTTTCTTTATATAATAGTTCTGGCTTAGCTACTCGGCCAGACAAGACTTCATCTTGAGGCTCAATTGTATTGACGCCAACCGTTTGATTTTTCAATTCATTCTTATCAAAAGAAACAGAATAATCTAACTTCTTATTTTGGTTTAAAACTTCTTTATCTAGATTAGCATTTTGCTGACTATCAAGAATCTTATTGTCTAATAATTTTTTAATCGATTCATCTTTTATGTAGCCAACATAGGTATAGCCAGAGATTTCACTTGGTGACGGCAGACTATCCCCAGCCGACACTTGATATTCGGCATTATACTGTAGCAAGATCCCATTTTCCAGCGCATCGACAGATAGTATCAAGCCTCCTCCGACACCAGCTCCCACCAAAACAGTCAAGAGGAACTTACTTTGAACCTTTCTTTTTGACACAACAAAAACAACTAATCCTATCGTCGTTAACAGACCAGCCGTCATCATAGTATTTGAATTGTTATTGTCGCCTGTATTAGGTAAGGTTTTTGCTCCAGCATTTGAGTTTAACCTGTAGA
>ERZ772973.824-NODE-824-length-12868-cov-68.0374_pt1 | contig 12868 bp, 9 predicted proteins | sample MGYA00580672_ERZ772973 | MGnify/ENA primary metagenome ERZ772973 (study PRJEB29015, sample SAMEA2737938) | human oral metagenome | biome: human oral; feature: human-associated habitat; material: dental | place: China | collected 2152 ... | reverse complement strand
CTATTGTTCCGCAGATCGCACCGCCGCGGTGCGAAGACGGCGATCGGGTTCGGAAACGGTCTTGCCGACGGCGGTGCGCGGGGCCGGGCGGGCGCGCCCGACGGAGCGCCCCGGGGCCGGCCAGCTTCTGACCCGCCATTGTGAAACGGTTCAAGAGTCGATAGCATAATCGTCATCACGCCCGCAGCGCCCTTCCGCCCCCGCGAGCCCGGACGCACTGAAAGCCACCGACGACCAGGAGAGCCCCATGACCACACCCTCCCTGGCGGATCTGCCCCCGCAGTCCCGCAGCCTGCTCCAGACCCAGACCATCGAGCTGCCCAGCTGGGCCTTCGGCAACTCCGGCACCCGCTTCCGCGTCTTCACCACCGCGGGCGCGCCCCGCGACCCCTTCGAGAAGATCGACGACGTCGCCCAGGTCAACGCCTTCACCGGCATCACCCCGCGCGTGTCCCTCCACATCCCCTGGGACCGGGTCGGGGACTACGACGCCCTGCGCGCCCACGCCCAGGAGCGGGGCGTGAGCATCGGCACCATCAACTCCAACGTCTTCCAGGACGAGGACTACAAGCTCGGCTCCCTGTGCAACCCCGACGAGAGGATCCGCGCCAAGGCGATCGCCCACCACCTGGAGTGCATCGACATCATGCGGGCCACCGGCTCGCCGGCCCTGAAGATCTGGCTGGCCGACGGCACCAACTACCCGGGCCAGGACTCCATCCGCGAGCGCCAGGACCGCCTGGCCGACTCCCTGAGCCGGGTCTACGCCGCCCTCGACTCCGACCAGCAGCTCGTCCTGGAGTACAAGTTCTTCGAACCGGCCTTCTATCACACCGACGTCCCCGACTGGGGCACCTCCCTGGTGCACTGCCAGGCGCTGGGCGAGCGCGCCAAGGTGGTTCTGGACACCGGCCACCACGCCCCGGGCACGAACATCGAGTTCATCGTCGCCCAGCTGCTGCGGCTGGGGCGCCTGGGGGCCTTCGACTTCAACTCCCGCTTCTACGCCGACGACGACCTCATCGTGGGAGCGGCCGACCCCTACCAGCTCTTCCGCATCATGAACGAGATCGTGGCCGCCGGGGCGCTGGCCCCCGACTCGGGTGTGAACTTCATGCTGGACCAGTGCCACAACCTGGAGGAGAAGATCCCCGGCGAGATCCGCTCGGCCACCAACGTCCAGGAGGCCACCGCCAAGGCCCTGCTGGTGGACCGCGAGGCCCTGTCGGCCGCCCGGGCCGTCGGGGACGTCCTGGCCGCCAACGACGTCTTCGCCGACGCCTTCAACACCGACGTGCGCCCGCTGCTGGCCGAGCTGCGCGAGTCCCAGGGCCTGGACCCCGACCCCATGCGGGCCTTCCTCGCCTCCGGCTACCTGGAACGCATCCGCTCCGAGCGCGTCGGGGGCGACGCCGCCGGCTGGGGCGCCTGACCCGCCCGCCCGACCTGCCGGGGGCCGGGGACGCCGCCGCCCCGCCCCGGCGAACCGCCGCCCCCGGCCCGCCCGCCCACTCCGAACCACGACGACAGGATCCCTCCGCCATGAACCCCTCCCGCCCCGTGCACGTCGCAGCGATCGACCTGGGCGCCTCCTCCGGCCGCGTCATGGTCGGCACCATCCGCGACGGGCGCGTCGCCCTGATCCAGACGCGCCGCTTCGCCAACGGCCCGGTCCCCCTGCCCACGCGGGCCGGGGAGCGCCTGTACTGGGACGTGCTCCGCCTGTGGAGCGAGATCCGCGAGGGGCTGCTGGCCGCCGTGCGCGAGGTGGGGCCCCTGTCCGCCATCGGCATCGACACCTGGGCCGTGGACTACGGGCTCGTGACCGGCCAGGGGGTCCTGGCCGGCATGGTCGACTCCTACCGCTCGCCGCGCACCCGGGAGATGCCCGACAGGCTCTTCGAGGCGATCCCCGCGCCGGAGGTGTACGCCGTCAACGGCCTGCAGGTCCAGGACTTCAACACCGTCTTCCAGCTCATGGCCGACGCCCGCGACGGCTCCCTGCCCGCGACGGCGGACCTGGGCTCGCGCACCATGCTGCTGCTGCCCGACCTCATCGCCTCCTGGTTGACCGGGTCCATGTACGCCGAGGTCACCAACGCCTCCACCACGGGCCTGGTGGACGCCCGCACGCGCTCGTGGTCCGAGCCGCTGCTCGCGCGGCTGCGCACCGAGGCAGGCCTGGACCTGGAGGGCCTGCTGCCGGAGACCATCGAGCCCGGCACCCCCGTCGGCGTCGTGCGCCCGGAGGTCCTCGACGTCTTCGGCCCCGACGGCCACCCCACCCCGGTCATCGCCGTGGGCAGCCACGACACGGCCTCCGCCGTGGCCGCCGTGCCCGCCGTCGGGCCCGACTTCGCCTACGTCTCGTGCGGCACCTGGTCCCTGGTCGGCCTCGAGCTCGACGCCCCGGTGCTCACCGAGGCCTCCCGGGCGGCCAATTTCACCAACGAGCTCGGCGTCGACCAGACCGTGCGCTACCTCAAGAACGTCATGGGCCTGTGGGTCTTCAACGAGGCCGTGCGCACCTGGAGGCAGCAGGGCCTGGACCTGGACTACGCCGAGCTCGACGCCGCGGCCGGGGCGGCCGAGCCGCTGCGCACCGTCGTCGACATCGACGACGAGGCCTTCTTCGCCCCCGGGGACATGACAGTGCGCATCGACGCCGCCGCCGACGCCACCGGCCAGCCCCGGCCCCGGACCGTGGGCCAGTACGTGCGCTGCATCGACGACTCCCTCGCCCTGGCCTACCGGCGGGCCGTCCGGCGGGCCTGCGCCCTGGCCGGGCGAGAGGTCTCGGCGCTGCACATGGTCGGGGGCGGCACCGCCAACGAGCTGCTGTGCCGGGCCGCCGCCGACGCCACCGGCCTGCCCGTCCACGCCGGCCCCGCCGAGGCCACCGCCCTGGGCAATATCCTCGTCGCCGCCCGCGGCGCCGGCCTCATCGACGGCGACCTGGCCGAGCTGCGCCGCATGGTGCGGGCCTCCAGCGAGATCGTCGAGTACGCCCCCGACCCCGCGGCGGCCCCCGCCTGGGAGGCCGCCGAGCGCCGGCTCTTCGGCTGAGCCCGCCCGAACCGGAAGCCGCCCGAACAGAGCACTCACGTCAACCGCCCGAACCGGAAGCAGGACCCGCCCATGACCGACTTCGCACCGCCCACGCCGCAGCCCGCCGCCACCCGCGACGGCGTCGGGCTCGACCCGCTCGCCGGCGGCTTCCTGCCGCCCTACGCCGAGCGCCTCGACCTCATCAGACCCTTCCCCGCCCTGTCGGCCGAGGCCATGGGCGCGGCCCTGCTCGACGACGGGTCCGACGCCGATGAATCCGACACCGCCGGGTCCGAGCCCGACGGGCCCAACTCCGGCGGGCGGGCGGCCGGCACCCCCTTCGGCGGCGACGCGATGGCGGCCATGGACGCCTTCAACGCCCCCTTCGGCGAGGCGGAGGAAACCCGCGCCACCGCCGAGGACCGCGAGGTCGACGGCCCGCACGGGCCGGTCCCCGTGCGCGTCTACCGCCCCGAGCCCGGCTGGCGCCCGCCCGCCCCCTCCCCCGCCGCCGACGGCCTGCGCGCCGGGCTCGTGTGGTACCACGGGGGCGCCTTCATCGGCGGCGACCTGGACATGCCGGAGGCCGACGCCGTCGCCCGCGGGCTGGCCACCCGCACCGGCGCCACGATCGTCTCCGTCGCCTACCGCCTGTGCAACGACGGCCTCACCCACCACCCGGTGCCCCACGACGACGCCTGGGCCGCCTACCTCTGGACGCGCGAGCACGCCGCCGAGCTCGGCATCGACCCCGGGCGCCTGGCCGTCGGCGGGGCCAGCGCGGGCGCCAACCTCGCCGCCGGCGTCGCCCTGCGCGGGCGCGACGACGGCGCCGCCCCCTGGCAGGCGCTGCTGGCCTACCCGCTCGTCCACGCCGAGCACTGGCCCGCCCCCTCCGGGGAGCTGGCGGCCCGCCTGGCCGACATGCCCCAGGTCCTGCGCTTCCCCGCCGACATCATGGCGCTCATGAACGAGAACTACCTGGGCGGGCCGGTCCGCGACGTGCCGCCCTGCGCCTTCGTCGGCGACGGCAACGGCACCGCCGCCGACCTGACCGGCTACCCGCCCGCCTACATCGAGAACTGCGAGAACGACGACCTGCGCGCCTCCGGCGAGGCGTTCGCCCGCCAACTCACCGAGGCTGGCGCCGACGTCGAGGTCGTCACCGCCGCCGGCGTGCCCCACGGGCACCTCAACGCCGTCGGCAGCCCGCTGACGAGCCGGTCGCTCGACCGCTTCGCCGCCCGGCTGGCGCGCGCGGCCTGACCGGACCGCCCACGCCGTCGGGCCCCGCATCCGGGCCCGCCCGCCGCGGGACGGCCCCGCCGTCCCGCCACCGCCCCACCACCGGAACCGAAGAAGGGATCACCCCATGCCCACCTACCCGACCCTCGATGAGATCCTCGCCCAGATGGGCGCCGCTGGGCGCCGCCTGGACCACATGGGCGCCGTCGAGGCCGGCGCCGGCAATATCTCCGTGTCCGTCGCGGCGGGCGCCGCCGAGCTCGGCCTGGCCGACCGCTTCCCGCAGGCGGCCCCCGGCACCGGGCTGCCCCTGCCCGCCCCGGCCCTGGCGGGCCGCACCGTGCTGGTCACCGGCTCGGGCTGCCGCCTGCGCGACGTCGCCGACTCGCCCGAGGCCAATGTGTCGGCCTTCGTCGTGGACGAGGGCGGGGCCACCGGCACCTGGTACACCCACCCGCGCCGGACCTACGAGAAGCCCACCAGCGAGTTCAACTCCCACCTGGCCGTCCACGACGACCAGGTCGCCCGCCGCGGGGTGGGCTTCCAGGCCGTCATCCACGCCCAGCCCCCCCACCTGGTCCAGCTGTCCCACGTCAGGGACATCCGCACCACCCGCGAGTTCAACCGACGCATCCTGCGCTGGGAGCCCGAGACCATCGTCCAGCTGCCCGCCGGCATCGAGGTCCTCGACTTCATGGTGCCCGGCTCGCAGACCCTCATGGAGAACAGTGTGCGGGCCCTGCGCGATCATGTCATCGTCCTGTGGTCCAAGCACGGCATCATGGTGCGCTCCGACGCCTCGCCCCTGGCCGCGGTCGACAAGGTCGAGTACGCCGAGACCGGCGCCATGTACGAGGTCCGCGACATGATGGCGGGCGGGCTCGGCCAGGGCGTGACCGACGACGAGCTGCGCGCCGTCGTCGAGGCCTTCGAGGTGCCCACCGACCTGCTGTGATCCCGGCCCGCATCCCCGGGCCCCGCGCCTCACCCGCTCGGGAAGAGCGGGTGAGGCGCGGACGCGAGAAATGGCGTTCTGGGAGGATCGTTCCGCCCCGCACTCGACGACCGCCTCCCGAGAACCGCGGAATCACGCGGAAGCCGCTGGGCGCACCCGGCGCGCCGGTCCGAACGATCCTCCCAGAACGCCAAAACCGTCCCGGAGGCCGTCGGGGCGGCGTCGGGGCTCGCCGCCGGTTCGCTGCAACGAACGATTCGTCGGATCACCCCCATGATGAAGGGCACAGCGAGGGGCCGCTTGACGCCTTTCCGGCCCCTCGGTACATTCTCACGCCGACGCACGACAACGGAGCCCCCGTTGGACGTGCGTTCTCCCGTTCCGGCCCCGGAACGGGAGGGAACCACCGGAAGGAACGCACATGTTCTTCGACACCCAGCTCGCCATCGCCGCTGCCGCCGCCCGCGCCCGCGAGGCCGAGAAGGCCTTCGTGACCGAGCACGACGAGCAGCACTGACACAACCGATCCCGAGGCGGAACGATCCCGCCGCGCCGAATCCGGGCGAGGACGACGAGGTCCTCGCCCTTCTTGCTGCCCGCGCCCGCCGGAACAACCGGATCAGCCGGATCACCACCATCCATGTCGACCCCGGGGACGTCACCCGATACGATCTGAACCGCTTCAACGACGAGCGATCGGAACGACATGACTCCTCCCCGCACCGGTCGGGACACGACGCCCCTCGCGTGTCGCGCACCCGTGAACCTCACCGTCGACCATCTCAGCTCCCCCATCGGCGTCGCCGTCCCCCGCCCGGTCCTGGCGTGGCAGGTGCCCGGGCCCGCGCCGGCGCGGGCCTACGAGATCGAGGTGCGCCGCCTCGACCCGGCCGGCGCCGCCGCGCCCGAGCCGGCCTGGGCGACCGGCCGCGTCGAGATCGCCTCCCCTCCCATGTCCCCCTGGGTCGCCTACGACGGCGCGCCCCTGGTCTCCGACGCCGACTACTCCTGGCGGGTGCGCGTGTGGACCGCCGACGCCGGCCCCTCCGACTGGGCGGCCTCCGCCTTCTCCACATCCCTCCTGCGCCCCGACTCCGACGCCGTCGCCCCCTGGGTCGAGCCCGCCCAGACCCCGGCCGAGCCCGAGCCGCCCATCGACTTCGCGGCCGTCTTCGGTGAAAACGGCGGCCAGCGCACCTGGGAGCCCGCCGGGCGAAGACTCCACCCGGTCAAACTCGTCCGCCAGGAACTCGCCCCGACCGCCCCCGCCGCCTCGGACGCCGCCGAGCCGGGCGACGCCCCGACCGCCCCCGCCGCCCTGACCCGCGCCCGCCTGTACACCACCGCCCAGGGCGTCCTCGACGTCTCCATCGACGGCGCGCCCGTGGGCGACTCCGTCCTCGCCCCGGGCTGGACGAGCTACCACGACTACACCGAGTTCGACGTCCACGACGTCACCGCCGCCCTGGCCTCCCCCGGCCCCCACGTCCTGGGCCTGCGCCTGGCCGACGGCTGGTTCGCCGGGCGCATCGGCGCCCTGGGCGAGTCCGCCCAGTACGGGCGCGTCCTGCGGGCCTGGTGGCAGTTGTCCCTGACGTACGCGGACGGCTCCACCGCCGTCGTCGGCCCCGACGCCACCGCCCGCAGCACCGAGGACGGCCCGATCCGCTACAGCGACATACTCGTGGGCGAGCGGCGCGACGACCGGCTCGCCGCCGCCGTGGCGGGCTGGGACCGCCCCGGGTTCGACGACGGCGCCTGGGACCGGGTGCGGATCGTGCCCGCCGCGCGCCTGGACCCGCCCACGCGCCTGGAGCCCTTCCGCGGCGAGCCCGCGCGCCGGGTCAGGGCGCTGCCCGTCGCGCAGGTCCTCACCACGCCCGCGGGTGAGACGGTCCTCGACCTGGGGCAGGTCATCGCCGGGAGGCTGCGCCTGGCCGCCGTCGGGCCGGCCGGCACCGAGATCGTCCTGGAGCACTCCGAGCACCTGGCCGCCGACGGCTCCTTCTTCTCCAACGTCGTGGGCCCCAACAAGGACCAGCGCGACGCGTGGGTCCTGGCGGGCACGGGCACGCCCGAGGCGCCGGAGGTCTTCGAGCCGGCCTTCACCTTCCACGGCTTCCGCTACGTGCGCGTCACCGGCTACCCCGGCCGGCTGCGGGCGCGCGACGCGGTCGGCGTCGTCCTGGCCTCCGACCTGCCCGCCACGGGCGGATTCGCCTGCTCCGACGCGCGCCTGACCCGGCTGCACAAGAACGTCGTGTGGTCCCAGCGGGCCAACTTCCTGTGGATCCCCACCGACTGCCCCCAGCGCGAGCGCACCGGCTGGACCGGCGACGCCCAGGTCTTCGCCCCCGCCGCCGCGAACAACGCCGAGGTCCACGCCTTCCTGGCCCGCTGGATGCGCAATGTCCGCGCCGACCAGCGCGAGGACGGCTCGGTGATGAACATGAGCCCGTGGCCCCCGCTCATGGGCGCCGTGGAGGGGATCCCCGGGCCGGGCGGGATCGTGGTGTCCGCCGGGTGGGGCGACGCCGTCATCCGCGTGCCGCTGGCCCTGTGGGAGCGCTACGGGGACACCACCTCCCTGGAGGAGAACCTGGGCGCGATGCGCTCGTGGGTCGCCAAGCAGACGCGCGAGGCCGACCGGGAGCTGCCCGAGCGCCTGCGCGCCGAGGCGGGCGGGCCGACCGACGGGTGGGAGCGCCTGAGCGGGGAGGAGGCCGCGCGCCAGCGCCTGCTGTGGAACTCGCGCACGCACTTCGGCGACTGGCTGGCGCCGTCGACCCTCGCCGCCGACGTGCCGCTGCCCATTATGGAGGCGCCCCGGCGCACGGGCGAGTTCGTCGCCTCCGCCTACCACGCCGAGGCGCTGCGCACGCTGGCCCGGGTGGAGGGCGCCCTGGGCCACGAGCGCGAAGCCGCCGGGCTGCGCGAGCGCTGGGAGGCGGTGCGCGAGGCGGTCGCGGCCGAGTACGTGAGCGCCGACGGCCTCGTCTCCTCGGGCCTGCAGGGCGAGCAGGTCCTCGCCCTCGCCTTCGACCTGGTCGCCGACCGGGCGCTGCGCGGCCGGGTGGCCGAGCGCCTGGCCGAGCTGGTGCGCGGGGCCGGGGGCCGTCTGGACACGGGGTTCCTGTCCACGCCCTTCCTCCTGGACGTCCTGGTGGACAGCGGGCACGAGGCCGAGGCATGGGCGGTGCTCATGCAGGAGGCGGTGCCGTCGTGGCTCTACGAGGTCGCCGAGGGGGCGACGACGATCTGGGAGTCCTGGGCGGCGGTCGCGCCCGACGGGACGGTGGGGGCCATGAGCTTCAACCACTGCGCCCTCGGCTGCGTGGACGACTGGTTGTTCCGCCGCCTGGGCGGGATCGCGCCGTTGGAGCCCGGGTACCGGCGGGTGCGCGTCGCCCCGCTCACGGGCGGCCCGGTGTCCTGGGCGCGGGCGCACCGCGACACGCCCTTCGGGCGGGTGGATGTGTCCTGGGAGCGCACCGGTCCGGCGGCGCCGGGGGACGCCGGCGGGACCGGCGCGGGCGTCAACCGGACCGGCGCCGACGCCGTCGGCGCGCACTCCCGCGTGCGCTACGAGATCGAGCTGCCCGCCGGGGTGAGCGGGGAGCTGGTGACGCCCGACGGCGGGGTGCGCGAGTTGCGCGGCGGGCGGGCCGTCGAGGTCTGCGCGACCGCCGACGGCGCCCCCCGGTGAGCGCTCCGCCCCCGCCCCCGCGCCCCGGCGCTTCACCGCGCAGGCACGGAGGCTGAGGGCCGGGGCGCACCGGGGCCGCTCGGGCGCCCTACCGGTCCCGGCGGGCCCGCCCGCCCAGGACCGCCCCGTTGGTCCGGGCGATCTCGCCGTAGACGCGGGCGGACTCCTTGAGCGTGCGCTCCTGGGTGTCCCGGTCGACGGCGATGATGCCGAACTTGGGCCCGTAGCCGAAGATCCACTCGAAGTTGTCCATGGCGGACCAGCACATGTAGCCGCCCACCGGCGCGCCGTCGGCGATGGCCGCGCCGACCTCCGCAATGGCGGTGCGCAGGAAGTCCACGCGCTGGGCGTCGTCCTCCGTGTTCAGGCCGTTCTCGGTGACGATGATCGGCACCTTGACGATCTCCTGGGCCTGGCGGATCACGGCGCCGATCGCCCAGGGCCAGATCTCCTCGCCCGCCGGGTTGACCACGGCGCCCTCGGCGGGCGGCACCGGGCCGTCCGGGCCCAGGACGGTGCGGTTGTAGGTCTGCAGTCCGACGAAGTCGTCGCCTTCGCTCACCCGCAGGTAGCGCAGATTGTTCTCCTCGATCATGCGCGCCACGCGCTCCTCGCCGCCGGGGGCGGCGTGGAAGTCGGAGTTGGCCAGGGTCCAGCCGACCCTCATCGCGGGATCGACCCCCTTGATGGCCTCGACGGCGGCCCGGTGGGCGGCGACCTTGACCTCGAAGGCCTCCTGCGTGGCCGACAGCTGGAAGCCGGCGACCCTGTCCGCCGTCGTCCCCAGCGCGCGGGCGGCGCCGGCCCAGGTGGGGTTGTTCAGCCGGGCTCCGGGGGTCGCCTCGCACAGGCCCATCTCGCGCAGGAGGATGGCGAGGTTGGGCTCGTTCATGGTGCAGACGAGGTCGAACATGTCTCCGAGCTCGGCGGTGACGCGGCGGCAGTAGCGGGCGAAGAGCCCGGGCGTGGCCTTGTCCTCCCAGCCGCCGCGGGCGATGAGCCAGGCCGGGGAGGTGAAGTGGTGGTAGGTGACGATCGGGGTGAGCCCGTGCTCGTGGCAGGCGCGCAGCATGTCGCGGTAGTGGGCGATGGCGACGGCGGAGAACTCCCCGGGGGCCGGCTCGATGCGGCTCCACTCCAGGGAGAAGCGGTAGGCGTTGAGCCCCAGGGAGGCCAGCAGCGCGATGTCGGAGCGGTAGCGGTTGTAGTGGTCGCAGGCGTCGCCGGAGGACTCGGCGTACATGGTGTTCGGGACGTGCTCGTAGAGCCACACGTCGTTGTTGGTGTTGCCGCCCTCGACCTGGTGGGAGGCGGTGGCGGTCCCCCACAGGAAGTCCTCGGGGAAGGGAGTGGCGGCGGGAGTGGCGGCGACGGTCATGGGTGTCTCCTCGGGTCGGCTCGGTCTTACGGTATCGGGGGCCCTGGCGGCCCGTGGTGCGTCGGGACCCGGCGCGCCACGACGCTCCTCGACGGCGGCGGGACCGGGCCGGCCCCGGGCGACCCGGCCGAGTCCCGCCGTCGGGCTACTTCACGCCCTTGACCAGGGGGATGACGACGGCGCCCAGTGCGCACAGGACGGCCGCGATGCCCCACAGAAGCGTGTAGTTGTTCCCCGCCCCCAGAATGGCGGGAGCCGCGGCGGGCACGAGGATGGTGGGCAGGTTGAGGGCCAGGCCGAAGACGGCCATGTCCTTGCCGGTGTCCGCCTCGTTGGGCAGGACCTGGGCGCACAGGGCCAGGTCGACGGTGAGGTACATGGCCTGGCCGACGGCGAAGACCATCCAGGCGATGATGAACTGGTTGAAGCTGGCCGCCCGGCCGCCGATGATCAGGGCGAGCGCCATGACGAGGGCCGAGCCGATGACGAAGGGCTTGCGCCTGCCGAGTTTGTCGGACAGCCAGCCCGACCCGGTGAACAGGGCGATCGACACGGGCGCGGAGTACAGGGAGAGCAGACTGGCCCTGGCCCCGGCCTCGGCCGGGGTGAAGTGGAGGTTGGTGATGAGGTAGAGGACGAAGAAGGACAGGAAGGCGGTCATGGCGATGCCAGCCAGGAAGCGGGAGAGCCAGACCCACCCGAAGTTCGGGTGCTTGCGGGGGTTGACGAAGAAGCCGGAGAACAGGCCGCCCAGGTCCAGGGCCGGGACGTCGGCCTTGTCGCGCTGAGGGTCCTTGTAGAGCAGGATGAGCGGGAAGGTGGTGGCCAGGGCCAGCAGGACGGGCACGGTCATCATGAGGGCGGGCGTGCCGACGAGCCGGCCGGCGATAGCCGCGCCGGCGCTCATGGCGAGCGCACCCATCATGCCCATGAAGCCCATGACCCGGGCCCGCATCCTGTTGGGCACGCCCTCGACGGGGATGACGGCGTAGGCGTTGAAGCCCGCCTGCGCCGCGGTGATGCCCACGACGTAGGCGATGCCGATGACGATGTGGCTCGTCATGGTGCCGATGGCGGCCATGCAGACGAGGCTGACGAGATAGCCGCCGAGGATCCAGGGACGGCGACGCCCGAAGCGGCTGGTGGTGCGGTCGGACAGGGCCCCGATCAGCGGAATGGCGACGAGCATGAGGATGCCCGACACGGAGGTGATGCGCGAGTAGACGGTGGTGGCGGTGGCCTCGTTCATGGCGGACAGGCGCAGCTGGAGGGCCGTGCCCAGGGTGAGCATCATGATGTAGCCGCCCACGGCGGCCAGGAGGACCAGCGGGATGGTGCGCGAGGGCTTGCCGTAGGTGCGGGTGATGGCCTCGGTGTCGTCCTCGGGCTCGCCTGTCCCGGGCTCGCCGGCCGCGATCTCGTCGCGCCCGGGGCTCTCGCCCGCCGCGATCGCGGACGGCTCGTCTTCGTCCCGGAGCCGGGTGTCGGTGGGGTTGCTCATCGTTCGTCCTTGAGATGAGGTCGGCGTCAGCGCCGACGGCGGCGGCCGGGCGGAAGTGCCCGAACCTGTTGACACGGTTCACTGTACCGAAAACATTATCCAGACTGGAAGAGATCTATATCACTTAAACAATCGCCGTCGACCCTTCTCCCCCGGTAGGCTGACCTCGGAATCGCAACCGATGACGCCGGGAGGGGGCGGCAGACCGTGCCGAACGAGGACCGCCCCGACTCCCGCCCGGCCGGCTCCCATCCGCCCGCCCACCGCCCGGCCGGCGCCGTCGCCCCGCCCGATGGGCGCACCCGCTACGCCAACGGCGAGCGGCGGCGGGCCGCCATCGTCGACGAGGCCATGACCGTCTTCGCCACCCGGGGCTTCCACAACCTGTCCATGCGGCAGATCGCCGAGGCCGTCGGGGTCAGCCACACCCTCCTGCGCCACCACTTCGGCACGAAGGACGCCATCCTCCAGGCCGTCCTGACCCGCCGCGAGGAGACGGAGGCCGGATGGCGCGCCGCGCTGGTCGCCGAGCGCGGCCTGCTCGACGCCCTCCCGCTCATCATGGAGCACAACGCCGCCATTCCGGGCCTCATCCAGCTCGACGCCGTGCTGCGCGCCGAGGCCGTCAACCCCGACCACCCCGCCCACGACTACGCCGTCGGGCTCTCCCGCCGCTTCCGCTCCCGGCTGCGGGCCGATCTGGACGCCGAGCGGGCGGCCGGCCGCCTCCGGGCGGACCTCGACCTCGATCTGACGACGACGCACCTGGCCTGCCTCATCGAGGGGCTCCAGAGTGAATGGCTCCTGGACCGGGGCATCGACATGGCCGCCGTCGTGCGCGCCCTCGTCGAGCAGCTCCGGGCGCGCTGACGCCCAGCGGTGCGGCCCGCCGAGTCGCGGCCGACCCCCGTGGCCCGAAGCCCCGCGCCCGCGGATCGCCCTGTACGGCATCGCCGGACTCGGCTCGGGCCCGGCCGAAGCCCCCGCGCCCGCGGGTCGCCCGATCGGGGCGGGGCGCCGAGGGCCTGTCCGCCC
>ERZ772973.820-NODE-820-length-12907-cov-3.68876_pt1 | contig 12907 bp, 10 predicted proteins | sample MGYA00580672_ERZ772973 | MGnify/ENA primary metagenome ERZ772973 (study PRJEB29015, sample SAMEA2737938) | human oral metagenome | biome: human oral; feature: human-associated habitat; material: dental | place: China | collected 2152 ... | reverse complement strand
TGTTCGAGTGCAGCTCGCCACGGAGTAGGCGAGCACACGAGTTCCGCAGTCTGTACTAAGTTTGTCGAAACTTTATTAACAGTACTGCGAGTATGATTGAAATAGGGAGTGTTTCTGTTAATTATTGCTGCCTAATTGTTTATGTTACTAACTTCCCGATAAATCAGAATTCCCCTAATATAAGCTAAGTTTGAATGATATTAATTACAAAAACTAAAGACAACACCCTTGCCAAATATAAATTCAGCTAAAATGTTGTCTCTAGGAGTTTTCATCTATTCAGTTTGCTTTACATTTACAAATATGCTTAACTTTTTGCAAGTAATTCACTCTCTATTTCTTCACAAAAATAAACTTCATAAAACCTGCAAAGGTATATACAAGTAATGCAACTGCCACAACCGTTTCAAAAATCACTAAGTAATTAATAAACGGCAATGTCATTTCCTGCTTTGCGGCAAAAGCCATAGTTTGCTTTGCAGCTATAGCACTTATGACGAATGGGAAGGTAAATGATGCAAAGCTTGGATAAAACTGGAATTTAAGGCACTTTATCGCCTGCACCAACGCAAATACATATATACCTGTGGCAACTATAAGCATACCTACAACAAAACTTATTGACTTTGGAGTAACTGATTGTATATAACCTGCTATACAAAGGCTTAGGGGTGCGGTATAGATACAAATCAGAGGCTTAGCCGGCTCGGGTATTTGAGCAAATTTTACATGCCTTATGCTTACCATAATAAACAGTAAAACAAAGGTAATAAAACCGAACCAGAATGCAAAGTTTCCAAAAGTTGTCATTTCAAAAGCCGGTGCCGTTACCGATGCGGTTACTATTCCTACATAAACTATATAATAACTTGCAAATACCTTAGTCATATCAAGTTTTATTATAAACTTAAAGGTAAAATAAATTATAAGTATAATATGCAGAAAAACCGCAACTGCCCATATAAAGAAGGCAGCCTGCCCTATATACGGCTTTACATAGGTTGACAATATCATCAAAGCCATTGATAAAGTACCCATAACACTTGCCGATACAGGATTCTTCATCTCCTCAGCTATCATAGCCGGAAACATAAGCAGTTTCAGTAATACCAGAACAAGTAAAAATACCGCTAAAACTCCGCATATATTTTTTGCAATCTCAGAATAACTTTGCAAAAGATTCCCCAGTGCAGCTGTACCTAACATAAGTCCGCATAACGGAACCGGTACTTTTTTTATAAGCTCTTTCATACACCCTTACCTTTCTATGCTGCAAAAGGTTCAGGATCTGTATTGGTCAGTCCACATTCCCTCACTATTATATCGGCTACCTTTCCTGCGCAAAGACCTGTATATCTTATACATTGTTCTTTGTGCTCACCCTTGCCCATGTCAAATTCTCTTGTAAGAATTCTACAACACACAGACTTCTTGCCGTTATTGTTCTTAAACCAATCATGAAGCTCATGTGTAAGCTCCATACACTTTACAACATCAGGATCTTTAGGACCTTTTTGTTCTGTACGACCAAAAAGCATTCCAAGTGCCAGTATACCGCCATTTACGGCTCCACACATACAGCCCGAGCGACCTGCGCCTACGGACATACCTGATGCCATAGCAATAACTTCATCTGCCACATCAAGTTCAAAATTCTTCTTAATTGCCGCCATTATAGCTTCACAGCAAAAGTATCCGCCTCTGTAGAATTCTTCGGCATCTTTTTGAACCTGTCTTACACTTACTTCTTCCTTTAGTTTCATTCTTGCTAACAACATATTTTTTCTCCCTCTTAATTACAAAAAATTACTTTAGTTAACACTTGTTGATATATAATATCATATTGAAGGGCTTTATTCAATATCTTAAGAATAAAAACAACTATTAGTATCAAATCATATAAAAAAGAGCTGTAGTTTTAAGAAAAAGTATAAAAATATGATAATTATCATCTTATACTACTTCTTTCTTAAAAACAACAACTCTTTTATTCTTAATCTTACTTAGTATATAACTTACAAAACAAGCCGGTTAACTTTGGTATTTTTTACTATATAAGCCGCTTATAAACACTAAAACAACCGGCACCCGAATTTTTTGTACGCAAAATCTACAGATGTGTTGCATATACGAATAATAATAAGTACTTAGTGAACTACCCATAGTCTAAAGCCTATGGGCTTCCTGCTTCGCTGACCTCGCAACCTACTATCTCCACAGCCGTTAATTCGGGCAGTCCCTGCCCTATCGTTTTTTCTTATACTACCTTAACCCACCGTCTAAAGCCGATGGGATTGCTGTAGTATTATTTCAAATTATACTTTGTTGCACCCCACAAATTTGAGCCATAAACAAACAGCGCAACAGACTATACTTGCAAACTTAGTATTTTAATTGATAAGCAAAATCAGCTAATTAGTAAAAAGTTATTCCGGCTATAACATTTCCCTCATCAATTCTTCCTTACTCTTGCCGCTTAAATATATAGGCGCTATATCAAATACCGTCTTGCAGCCGCTTACCCCCTCCTTGCTAAGCCTATATGCAGCCCTTGCATAGGCTACAAGTACGGAAGAGGTAAACTCGGGGTTTGAATCAAGTTTTAACTTATATTCTATTACATTATTGTCCGCACTCTCCCAGCCGGTTTTACCGCTTGTGATAACAAATCCTCCGTGAGGTATGCCGCTATGATTTTTCTTAAGCTCTTCCATAGAAATAAAATGCACAGTGGTATCATAATCGGCAAAGTAATTCGGCATATTTTTTATTTCCGCCTCGATCCTTTTCCTATCAGCCCCCTCTTTAGCCACCACAAAACATTCTCTTGTATGCTTTTGTCTTGTACTTAGCTTAGGATTGCTTCCTGAACGCACTGCCTCCAAGGCTTCTTCCACAGGTACCGTATATTGTTTTGCATCCTCCACACCCTCTATTCTTCTTATGGCATCGGAATGTCCTTGACTTACACCCCTACCCCAAAATGTATAGGTCTCGCTTTCGGCAAGTATTGACTGTGCATAAAGTCTGTTAAGCGAAAACATACCCGGATCCCAACCTACGGATATTATTGCGATATGCTTGCTTTCACTTGCTACCTTATCCACCTTCGCAAAATGCTCAGGTATATTGGCATGAGTATCAAAGCTGTCTATTACATTAAAGTTTTTAGCAAATTCCTTTGTTTGTTCAGGCAGGTCGGTTGCACTTCCTCCACATAAAATCATTACATCTATTTCGTCTTTATACTCCAAGGCTTTATCTACAGAGTACACTTTGGCAGTTTCTGTCAGCAGTTTTATGCTTTCAGGATCTCTTCTGGTAAATACCGCCTTTAATTCCATATCCTTGTTCTGTTTTATAGCGCACTCTACTCCCTTTGCAAGGTTTCCGTAACCTACTATACCTATTCTTATGCTCATATGATCTCCTTTGCAATAATATGTGTTACAGTTCAGTCAGTTGGATATACATGTATATCTATCAGGCTGCTGCCGGAATTTATCTTCGTCTAATTTATAGATAAAATTTAAACATTTTCAGTTTTTTGACGAAGATAAATGAGCTACCAAAACTGTAACTAATATGTAAATGTCGAGTAGGGTATTTATCCCTCTCCTCATCTAAAAGGTGGTGTTTGATATAAAGAAATATTTTCCTTTCGCCACCCCTGTAATACAAAAAAACACCGCTAGGCGATGTCTTACAACTGGGCTAGTTGGATTTGAACCAACGAATGCGGGAGTCAAAGTCCCGTGCCTTACCGCTTGGCTATAGCCCACTATATGTCATTATATAAAGGGTGGATGATGGGATTCGAACCCACGGCCTCCAGAGCCACAATCTGGCGCGATAACCAACTTCGCCACACCCACCATAAATATTTGCTAAGAGCTTATAAGGCACTGCCTTTACTATACTTTATGCAAAAAGCAGGTGATGGGAATCGAACCCACGTATTCAGCTTGGAAGGCTGATGTTCTACCATTGAACTACACCTGCAAAACGAGCCTGAAGGGATTCGAACCCCTGACCCTCGGCTTAGAAGGCCGATGCTCTATCCTGCTGAGCTACAGGCTCAAAAAAAATTACCAGTGATACTCACCGGTAAAAATCGGGGTGACAGGATTCGAACCTGCGACCCCCTGGTCCCAAACCAGGTACTCTAGCCAAACTGAGCCACACCCCGTATTCAACATTGCTGTCTCTTTAACACATGGTGTATTATAACCTATAGCGTCTTATGTGTCAAGAAAAAATTAAATTTTTTCGTATGCAAATCTTTCAGTTCCGTCTTCCACATAAACAATACCGCATTTTTTGAAACCGTTTTTTTCTATAAGGTGCTGCATTACCTTATTATCCTCATGTGTATCTATCCTAAGATGAGGTATTTGCTTCTCACAAAAAGCCACTACCTTATCCATGATTTTAGGAATCTTACCGTCTGAAGCCACACGATGTATTACTCCGTACTCCGTGTCCAAAAGCCATGAACCTGTTATTTTTTCGTAGCTTTTATCTTTGCCTATCATAAAGACAAAGACTGCGTGTATCACAGAGTCTTCGCCGGATATAACGAATAATCTTTTACTTTCTATATCTTCTTTTATAAGATCTGATTCAGGATAATTATCCTTCCACTGTGTTTTATTTCCGTTTGCCTTCATAAAGCTTCTTGCAGTTTCATAAATTTTATTGATAATCGGCAAATCTTTTTCCTTCGCCAAGGCAATACTGTATTTTTCCACGCTAAAACCTCCCGACTGTAGATATTTCCATTATATATGAATATTTGTATTTTGTATACCTATTGGAGTAGACAAATAGCCACTGTTTATGTTGCCAACTCCCCTACAAATCATTAGAATTACAGCACTATGATAAACTGATCATCCATGTGCGTTTCTTAAAAATAACAAGTGATACAACAAGTCTGAATATTTCTTCTGTGGTAAGTAATGTATATACACCTACAATTCCCCACTTAAACACATATGCTGCAAGCAGACAAAGAGGAATTCCTATACACCATGTTCCTACAATGTCAATAATCATTATAATTTTTGTATTGCCTCCGCTTCTTATAATGCCTCCTCCAAGAATCATGTTTTCAACCTTGACCGGAGCATATAATGCAAATATAACAAGAAGAATTTTTCCAAGCTCTTTTACATTATGATCCACCCGGTACAATCCGGTATAGGCTCCTGCCGACAAGATAAGCATTGTCGATACAAAGACCGAACCTATTAACCCTGCAATCATAATTTTCCCGGATTCCCTATATGCATCCTCATACTCTTTCCTTCCGAGCCTCTTACCGACCATAACGCCGGCTGCAGCCGACAAACCGCTTAAAGCACCCACAATAAGCCCCTGAACCGGAGCTGTAAGCATATATGCCGCAAGGTTTGCCGTATCAAGATGCCCATACACCCCGGATTCCACATTCTGTCCCAAGCTCCAGAGAAACTCACTTACAAGAATAGGTATAATCATTATAAAATAATCCAGGATACTTATTCTTTTAAAATGTAAGGACAATATCGGCTTATCTCCATCTTTTTTAATGCAAATAATAAATCCGATAACGATAAATACCTGATTAAATAACTGAGAGACAAGGGTTGCAATTGCTGCACCTTTTATTCCCATAGCAGGAAACCCTACTTTTCCAAATATAAGCATATAATTAAGTCCTGTATTTACAGCTACAGCCAACAGACTTGCCAAAAACGGTATGACTGCATGCTCCTTGCAGCGCAGCCATGTGGATAAAATTATACTGATTGCCATCGGAATGTATGAAAATGCTATAATACGAAAATACACAGCACCTATATTTATAATATCCATATCCTTTGCATACAGTCCAAGAATATATTCCGGAAAAATTCCTGATGCAAATAAAAACAATGCTGATATTATTACTGCGCCGATCAGGCTTACATTAAAGCTGCTCCATGCTTCTTTCATATCCTTTTGCTCCGATAAACTGTGCTATTAATATCCCTGCAACAGTGCCTACTGTACCGGTTACTACAGAAAAAATCAAAGAAAAATTACCGCACAGTCCGACTGCCGATATATTTATTTCTCCCAGCTGACCGATCATTATCTGGTCAATAATTGAAAATGATGCCTGTAACATGCTCTGTAATGTAACAGGAACAGCTATTTTACATAAGGATTTAATAAACTCTGACATTATAATTTCCTTGTACTTTCTCTTTTTATAAGTTTTACCGGAAGAACTATTCTTGTACCGAAGTCCCTTCCTTCACGCATATCTTCAATACATTCAATTGCGGTCTTTGCCCTTAAATCTGCATCCTGATGAATTGTAGTCAATGCCGGAATGCTCTCCCTGCTTGCCATACTGTCATCCATCCCGATTATTTGCAAATCTTTCGGAATCCGCACACCCCTCCCCTGTAAAAATTGCATAAAGTCCAGTGCATAATAATCGGATACTGCAAAAACTCCGGTAATACCAAGCATTGAAAGTTCCAAAAACTTATCCTTATAAAATTGCACTCTTTCTTTTTTTGTATTCGGTATTTGCCAAACTACAGTTTCCCCCGGAGCAAAGGCTTTGCAAAATCCGTCAATACGCTCCTTGTCCATACATATATAATTATCTGAAATACATAATGCCTTTTTATGCCCCAGCTTCTTAAAATATTCCCCTGCCTTATAGCCTCCGTCATAATTATCAATCACAAGATTAACAAATTTTGAACACTTATCAAAATAGCCGTCATATACAACAAAGGATATCCTCATTTGATTTCGCAGTTTTTCATAATTCGCTTCACAAAATCCCATTAGGATCAGACCGTCCATATTCCACATTGAAGCAAACACTATGATTTCATTGATATCTGTCGTTGTTTTTATCATAAGGAAATACCCTTTTTTATTTACCTCGTGAGAAAGTGCGTTTAATGAGGACATTACAAATCCGTCTTCTAAAACCCTGCCCTCATATTTAGGATGGTCATTGACTACTACTCCGATAATTCTCGAATTATTTCTTGCAAGCAAAATTCCTGCCATATTGGGAATATATCCGGTCTTTTCCAGTTCTTGCTGAACTCTTTTTACCGTTTCATCCGAAATTTTGCCGGTTTTACCATGGATCACATTTGAAACTGTCGCTGTACTAAGACCCAGCGCATCTGCAACATCAACGATCCTAACTCTGCTTTGTGCCATATTATTCCTTCTTTTTCTTTTATTCTAAGCAGAAAGGATAAATCCTTCTCTCGACAAATCCATTGTACATTGGGAATCCGGCTTTTACAATGGTTAAGCGCATAACCTGTTACAAAATTCATATCTTATTTTTATAAGTTTTTACTAAATTAATAAAATTCATCTATTATATCAAAATAGAGCGTTGCTCATAAATAATCATTTATCTGTTTGCAACGCCCCTTTTATACATTTACCTATCCTCTTTTTATACTCCTCTTAAATGCCCTTAAAAAGTATTTTTTGTATAACCCACCGGATAGACAACTTCATCTGTAGTAATATTCATTTACATAACGCTAAGGTTATTTCAATCACTTGCATAGCAGGTGCTTTATTTGTTCTCTTGCAAGAACGAAGCTCTTACTTACAATAAAAAGACTGTACTACAGCTTAGTGTAATACAGTCTTTTTCGGCTTACAGCCATCTATTATTGCAAAGCACTTCGGTCACTTAAGGTGATTTCTATTTCTTTTTCTTCATATTCACTATCCTTAAGCCTTTGTACTGTTAGTTTTACCTTTTCTCCACTTTGATAATAAGAAAGTAATTCTTTTAACTCCTCCATATTCTTTACAGGCTGTGAGTCAACCTTGGTGATAATGTCCTTTTCTCTTAAGTCTGAATTGGCTGCTGAACTGTTTTCAACTATCTTGTATACATATATACCTCTTGGCATATCATAGGCTTTTGCTACATCTTCACCTATATTCTTTCCTTGTATACCGAGGTATCCTTGCTTAGCCTCATCAACCTTATCACTTCTGGTTTCTTTGCTTGAAAGCTCGGCTATTATATCCTTTACTTTTGATATAGGTATAGCATAACCCATACCTTCTACCTCGGTTGATGCATATTTTGCAGTATTGATTCCTATTACTTCACCGTTCATATTAAGTAAGGCACCACCTGAGTTACCCGGATTTATAGCGGCATCTGTTTGCAATAAATTCTTTATGGAAGAATCTTTGGTTGTAACTTCTCTGTCTATCGCACTTACATAACCTACAGTAACAGACTGTCCGTAACCAAGTGCATTGCCTATAGCCACTACTCCCTGCCCTACCTTAAGCTCATCTGAATCTCCCATATGAGCTACTGCTATTTTTTCTAAGGTTTCAGGCTTTATATCTTCAAGCTTAACCGCCATTATTGCTATATCATTATCAGAGTCTCTGCCCTTTACACTGGCTTTGACCTCTTCATTATCTATAAATACTACACTTAAGTCCTTGGTATCCTCTACTACATGGTTATTGGTCACAACTAAAAGTTCCGTGTCATTCTTGCCTATTATTATACCTGAACCGCTTGAAGGTGTATCATAGGTTTGACCTTCTCCAAACCATGAATAAGCTTCTACTGAGGTCGTACCCTTAATCGCAACTACCGAAGGCATGGCAGACTCTGCTATAGGAGAGACATCCGCCACTGTAGGTGATGAGTTGTTGGCGGTAGTTACTGCCTTACTTGCCTCCTTAAGCTCTACACTGCTTACTTCGGGAGCTTTTTTACTTAATGCAGTACTTTCTTCCTCGGTCTTCATTAAATTAGTAGCCAGATTATTAACCCCGAACATGGTACCGCCTGCTACCGTTCCAAACAGTAGGGCTGCTGCACTTATTCCTACTATTCTCTTGAAAGCGGATCCTTTTTTATGAGTTTTTTTGGACTCTGCACTTTGTTTTGCGTAAGTATTATCATAAGTGCTTGTACTCTCTGTAGTATTTGACTGTGTATAAGCACTGTTATTATTTACATTTTCTGTTGCACTTTGCTGTGTATAAGCATTGTCATGATCTGCATGCTCTGTCGGACTTTGCTGTGCGTAGGCATTGTTATAGTTCTCATTTTCTGTAACACTTTGCTGTGTATAAGCATTTTCATGATCTGTATGTTCTGTTGGACTTTGCTGTGCGTAAGTATTGTCATAGTGCAGCTCTTCAAACTGAGGTTCATCGTTTGAGGCAGCATCACTTACATATCCGCCCGATGCGGCATTAGCTTCGTAATTGCTTCCTAACACAGTGCCGTTACCGCTATGTATGTGACTATCACTCTGTGCTGAGTAGTCAAATTTATCATTGGCTGTATATGCATCTGATGACGCTTTTGTATGTTGTACGGCTTCATTATTTGCCGCTGTACTTGCACTGTTTTGTGTCTGTGTCGGCTCCTGTCTGAAATCAGCATAGTTGGTGCTGCCGTAGTTGCTCATGCCAAGCCCCTCATCCTGCCTTGTGATATTCTCATTTACTTCATTATTTTTATTTTCAATATTCTCATTATCAAATCCGTATAAATTATTTTCTGACATATAAGACCTCCTTATATTCATACTATGTTAGTATATTTCTATTTTTATTTTTATCCGATTTCTAAAAATCTGTTAAAGCTGTTATAATCATCAATATAAAAAGCATTGGTGTCCTTAGCTTTCATGTTGCTAATTCTACCAATGCTTTGTGTATAAAATGTGTATTATTAAGGTAGTATTTGTGTTTATTGCGGCTTATTTTCTACGGTAGGCAGATTGGCTCCCGGACCTTCCGAAGCTGTAGTGGTCGGTGCTGCCGTGGTTGCCGCTGTTGTACTTTGTGTACTTGAAGCTGCCGTACTTGCCGCTGTTGAGCTTTGTGTACTTGAAGCCGCCGTACTTGAGTTTTGTTTTGAGCTGCTGCTTTCTTCACCTGAAGAAGAACTTCCCTGCTTTGAACTTGACTCTGAGGTACTTGACTTCGTACTTTGACTTGATTCCGAACCGTGCTTTGATGTTACTTCTGTATCCGGCTCGTCATCATTCCATATAGTCTCTCCGTTACTGTTGGTTTCATATTCTCTGCTTGCCTTACTTGAAGACTTGCTTGAATTACTTGAATTGGAAGATTCTTCCGCCTCCTTACTGCTTTGAGTCTCTGCCTCGGTAGTCTTTGACTTTTCGCCCTTTCCGCTTGACTTTCCTCCGGAGTAATTGCTGGTTTGATAAGCTATCTCATTGCTCAATTCTTTTACGGTTTTTGAAACTGTGTAAGCCTCATCTCCAAAAAGGAAGGTGTGAAGCTCCATTACATTCTGCTCCAAAGTATTAGGTACTACTATAGCACCCTTTGAACCCAGGTTCATCTCTTTTCTATGCTCAGGGAAGCCCATGGTATCTACTATCTTGTATGAACCTATATCAGATATTACATCAAGCCCGTCCTGCCATGTAAGGTTGGTCGCAACCATTGACATCATATTTCCTACAAGGTCGTTAAGTGTTTTAAGGTCTGATTTCTTCGCCTTATCCAAAGCCAATTGTATAACTCTACGCTGTCTTGCAGTTCTTTCATAGTCTGAGTCCATATAACGAAGTCTAGCATAAGCCACCGCCTGTATACCGTCCAGATGGTGCATACCCGGCTCCTTAAGTTGCACCGAACCTATCTTTGTGGATTTTACAGTCTCGGTAATATAGCTGTTTATATACCTGAACTCAGGCTTTGTAATCTCAACATCCACACCTCCCAGTATGTTGATTCCGGTAGCAACCGCCTTCCAGCTGAAGGTTACATACTCGGTAATATTAAGATCGAGATTCTTGTTGATAGCCTTAAGTGCCTGTTCCGGACCTCCTATGGCATAAGCTTGGTTTATCTTATTAAACTTATCATAACCTGTGTTTAAGTAACTGTCTCTGAAAATACTTGCAAGCCTTACCTCAGAGGTGGCAAGGTCTATATTTGCAATTATTATAACATCCGAGTTATATCCCTTTCCTACTCCCGAGTCTCTTGAGTCTACACCGAATATGGCTATAGTTCGGTATCCTTCCATCTTTTTAATAGTTTCAACACTGATGTCGTTATTCTTAACTTCTTCCTTATTGACCTCTATTCTCTGCACCTTATTTAATTGTTTCGACACATAAGCATAGGAGAAAATAACTCCTAAAGTAAGAACCTCAGCTACTGCAAGTATGATCCACTTTACAACATTGGAAATTCCCTTGCCCTTTACCTTGCCCGAGTCGTCTCTGCCCCTTTGGCTGTTTTTCATTCGACTTCTTCTAGATCTGTTTATATCTTCTCTACCCATATTTTTACCTTTCATTTGAAACTAATATGCATTTTTATTAATAAAACCTTTAAACACCGTTAAAAACAATATTTTTAAATCAAGACCTATAGTCCAGTTTTCTATGTAATACAGGTCATACTCTATCCTTTTTTCTATGGATGTATCTCCTCTGTATCCGTTTACTTGAGCCCAACCTGTAAGACCGGGTCTTACCTGATGTTTTATCATGTATTGAGGTATTTCCTCTTTGAACTTTTCTACATAATAAGGTCTTTCGGGTCTTGGACCGATAAGACTCATATCCCCTTTAAGTATATTAAAAAATTGGGGAGTTTCATCTATGCTGGTTTTTCTTATAAACTTGCCTATACCCGTAACTCTGGGATCATGTGGCGTAGTCCAAGCCACCTTTTCAGCCTGTGGCGCCTGAAGTTTCATAGAGCGGAACTTATACATCTTAAAAGCTCTGTTATGAAGCCCCACTCTTTCCTGTGAGAAAATAATAGGTCCTTTACTGGTAAGCTTTATTATTATCGCTACTATAAGCATAATAGGCGAAAAAACAATTATACCCGCTAAAGCTCCTATTATATCTATAAGCCTTTTTATAACTGCATTATAAAACCTTGTAAGCGGTACATATCTTATATTGATAACTGCCAAGCCGTCCAGATCCTCTATATGCGGTATAGTAGGTATAATATGATTATAATCGGGTATAAACTTGGTGTGAACTCCCGACTTTTCACAACTTTTTACCAAAGACTCAAGGCGACTGTAATTATTTATACTTAATGTTATAGCTATCTCATCAAGTACATTCATTGCAAGAATACCCTCAAGATTATCAAGAGTTCCTATTACCTTGATTCCCTTATAAGCAAAGCCTCTTTCCTTAGTATCATCAAGTATTCCTCTTATGTTATAACCGAATTGCGGATTGGCAAGTACTCTGTCTATGTAACTTTCTGTTGCTCTACTGTAACCGAGAAGTATCATATGCTTTTGATTATAGCCTACGCTTCTCATGTTTCTTAAAGCGTATCTGATAACAAAGCGCTCAAGACTCTCTATTATAATAGTATGACAATAAAATATAAATACCAACATTCTTGAAAAGTGATATAAATATTGGTTTTTAGACCCCAAGAACAAAACTAAGGTAATAAGCAGTACTCCTATGGTATTTGCCTTGAAGATATTGCTGACTTCAGTGGCTATGCCTGAAATCCGTTTAGGCATATAATAGCTGAACATATCGTATAATAACAAATAAAGGGGTACTATTACAATAAGTGCCGACATATATCCGCCTAATGAAAGCAATGACGAGCTTTTCTTCGAGCCGAACATAATATACCATGCCAAAACATAACTGAGCACTATGGCTAAGGCATCCAGCAGCATTTGTATTCTGTTAAATTTTCTTTGATTAGACTTTATCATCTAAAACTCTCCATGATGATTATACATGATTTTAGTATTTTTATATTTACAATTTAATTAAAGTTAAAATGTATATGCTATACAAGTTTATTAATGCAATGTTACAGTTTTGGCAGGTTGGATATACATTTATAATATACC